>JAAUYK010056388.1_pt1 | contig 19714 bp, 10 predicted proteins | sample 7278021 | NCBI WGS metagenome assembly JAAUYK01 (sample SAMN14350223, study PRJNA611818) | marine sediment metagenome | isolation source: surface marine sediment (1.8m) | place: French Polynesia: Moorea | collected 2018-08
GGTCATAATGGTGGCCGGATTGCTGTTGACCAGAATGACATCGTAGCCCTCCTCTTTCAGCGCTTTGCATGCTTGGGCTCCAGAATAATCAAACTCACAGGCTTGACTAATGATGATGGGGCCGGCACCGATGATCAGAATTTTTTGAAGGTCGCTTCTTTTTGGCATTTGTTTATGTTTCCAAATGAAATCTGCCGGGACTTGTATCAGAGTTGAAGGCTTAAAAAAAGAGGTGAAATCGGATTAATTTTGGGACATTGCTTGGACAAATTGTTGAAATAAATAATCGGCGTCATGGGGGCCGGGTGCTGCCTCGGGATGGTATTGAACCGCATAAACCGGAAGCTTGCGGTGCCGGAAACCCTCGAGGGTGTCATCGTTTAAATTAATATGGGTGATTTCAATATCTTCAGATCGGAGGCTTTTAATATCCACTGCAAAACCATGGTTCTGGGCGGTAATTTCCACCCGGCCGGTCTGCAAATTCTTAACCGGTTGATTGGCACCCCGATGGCCAAATTTCAATTTAAAGGTCGAACCGTCCAGAGCTTGTCCCAACAATTGAATACCGAGGCAGATGCCGAAAATCGGACGATACTCTAAAAGTTCCCGGATGACCTCAATGATACCGGTCAGCGGTTCCGGATCACCAGGACCGTTTGACAGAAAGATTCCCTGGGGTTGCATTTTTTTGATGGTCTCGGCGTTTGTCTCGGCCGGCACGACGATCACCTCGCATCCCGCCTGGGTTAAATGACGCAGGATGTTGAATTTGATCCCAAAATCAAATGCTACCACGGAGAACGCGCGATCTCGATTACGCCACACCGAATTATCCATGTTTTCAGAAGGAACGATATAAGCGGGCTGGTTATCTGACCAATAATAGGGTTGATTAGTGGTTACCTCAGTAGCCAATGCCAATCCGGCCATGCCGGGGATTTCATTGGCACGTTGGACCAGCGATTGTGAATCCAAGTCGTGGGTCGAAACGATGGCCCGCATGGCGCCGACCTGGCGAATATGACGCGTCAGGGCGCGCGTATCCAATCCTTCAACACCGATGATCTTTTGGTCCTGCAGATATTCTGCCAGTGTTTGGGTCGCGCGGTAATTGCTGGGAAAGCGTTGATACTCTTTTACGATAAAGGCCGCCACCTGGATACGGCTGGACTCTACATCCTCAGGATTGGTGCCATAATTGCCGATCAGCGGATAGGTCATGGTCACCAATTGGCCCCGATACGAAGGATCCGTCAGCACCTCTTGGTAACCGGTCATGCTAGTGTTAAATACGACCTCACCCCATGCTTCACCCGGCCCGGTAAAACTGCGGCAACGAAAAGGCGTCCATCTTCTAATGCTAAAAGGGCTTTCATAATCGTTTGAAATTACGATAATTTATGCGTTTTCGTGTCGATGGTCAAAATAGACCGGTTAAGCCAAGCGTGAGTAAATGCGTATGCTCCCCATACCACATCAACTCGCTAAATCAATACCATAAAATCGTTTTCTAATTTTATCTTAGGATTGCTTTTCTAAATAGGATTGAATTCCGTCGGAGGCTTTGCGACCATTAGCGATTGCATGTACAATCAGCGATTGGCCCGTGGTCATGTCGCCCGCCACAAAAACGCCAGGTACATTGGTCATCTGGGTGTGATCCACCTTTACATTCTTGCGATCGTCGAGTTCAAGCCCGATCTCATCCACCAGTTTGCTCGGACCCGGCCCGATAAAACCCATTGCCAAAATCACTAGGTCTGCTTCGATATCGAATTCTGTGCCGGGCTTTTCGATCGGCATGTGCCCTTTCCCATCAGGTGTCGGCTGCCACTCCATTTCGATACAAGCGACCCTCTTGAGGACCCGGTTCTCTCCAATAAAGGCTTTGGCCGTGACAGCCCAACGCCGGGAACCACCCTCCTTATGGGCATGCGTATCGCGCAGCATTAAAGGCCACATGGGCCATGGAGTGGATGAATCCCGTTCTGTCGGTGGTTCAGGCAGGATTTCGAGTTGCGTGACCTGACGGGCACCTTGCCGCAAGGCGGTACCCAGGCAGTCTGAACCCGTGTCACCACCGCCGATAATCACCACAGCCTTGTTAGCAGCGGTAATTTCTGTTGAAGGTCGCAATGATTCACCGGCCAGCCGCTTGTTCTGTTGGGTCAGATAATCCATAGCAAAATAAATACCGGTATAGTCACGACCGGGAATCGGTAAGTCCCGTGGACCCCGTGCACCACAGGCAAGACAGATGGCCGCGTAGCGGCTTTTCAGATAACGAAAGGATATATCGACACCCACTTTGACCCCGGTTTCAAATACTATGCCTTCAGCTTGCATCATTTGCACCCGACGTTCGACAACCCATTTTTCGAGTTTAAAATCAGGAATGCCGTACCGCAATATACCGCCCGGCTCAGCCGCTTCATCGAAAACGGTTACCCGATAACCGGCTTTGTTAAGCGAGTCGGCCACAGCCAAACCAGCCGGTCCGGCTCCAATTACTGCTACCTGCGCTTGCGAATAGGTCTCAGGCGGTTGTGGCTTCAGGTAGCCTTCTTTAAAACCCTTTTCAATCAAGGCCAGTTCGATTTGACGAATCGTAATCGGTTCCTGGTTGATCCCTGCCACACAGGCTGCTTCACACGGTGCTGGGCAAACCCGTCCGGTGAACTCAGGGAAATTATTGGTAGACAATAGAATGTCCAGGGCCCCCTGCCAATTGTTCCGGTAAATCAGATCATTGAATTCAGGGATGACGTTGGCCACTGGGCAACCATAGGCATGGCAATACGGTATGCCGCAGTCCATACAACGGGCACTTTGAATGATTGTTTCTTTATCATCGGCTTGCAGCTCCACGGCCTTGTAGTCCTGTAAGCGTTCTTTTTTAGAGCGATATCCCGGTTCCTTGCGTTCGTAATCTAAAAAACCAGTCGGCTTACCCATGTTGCACCTCTTTTCTTTCGGTCGCCTCGTCTTCCTTGCTCATCATACCCAATACCCGGCGATATTCCATGGGAAAAACCTTGACAAAAAAAGGTAATGCATCTTCCCAGTTATCCAGGATTTCAGTAGCCCGGCGGCTACCGGTATATGTCTTGTGGCGTTCAATCAAATTTTTTAATTCATCACGATCACTTTGTTCGATCACCATCTCCAAGTCGACCATATCCAGATTGCACCTGGTGTCGAAGCGTTGGTGGGGATCGTAGACATAAGCGATGCCGCCGCTCATGCCTGCTGCAAAGTTAATACCGGTCTCACCTAAAACAACCACACGCCCGCCAGTCATGTATTCGCAGCCGTGGTCGCCAACCCCTTCAACCACTGCATCGGCTCCGCTGTTGCGGATGGCAAATCGTTCACCAACTTGGCCTAACAGATAAACCTCCCCTCCGGTAGCACCGTATAAAATAACGTTTCCAGCGATGGTGTTGGCTGCAGGATCATAGGTGGCTTGCGCATGGGGTTTGACGATAATCTTACCCCCTGACAGACCTTTGCCGAGATAATCATTGGCTTCGCCTTCTAAATGCAGTGTCAATCCATGCGCTCCGAAAGCGCCAAAGCTTTGACCGGCAGCGCCTTTGAACCGGCATGTAACCGTATTTTCAGGCAATCCTTGATGACCGTAACGCTGGGCAATTTCACCTGACAGCATGGTGCCGACGGTTCGGTCAGCATTGCGGATGGCACTTTCGATGACGACACATTTTTGGGAGTTTAGCGCTGGTTGAGCTTGTTGAATCAGATCATGATCTAACACCTCAGCTGTTAATAGGGGTTGGTCTTTAATTTGTCTGCGCGGCCGGACCTGATCCTGGTTGCCGGCCGCATCGTAAAATATCCGTGAAAAATCCAATCCGTTGGATTTCCAAAAGTCGATGGCGGTATCCATCTCGAGGAGATCCGATCGGCCGATCATTTCATCCAGAGTGCGGAATCCCAGCTCCGCCATATACTTGCGGACCTGTTGGGCCAGCATATTGAAAAAATTGACCACATACTCGGGCTGGCCGGCAAATAATTTGCGGAGGACGGGATTTTGAGTGGCGACACCCACCGGACAAGTGTTGCGATGGCATTTGCGCATCATAACACAACCCAGCACGACCAGAACAGTGGTAGCAAACCCAAACTCTTCAGCACCCAATAGGGCGGCGATGATGACGTCCCGGCCAGTCTTTAGCTGGCCGTCGACCTGAACCCGGATGCGGTCGCGCAGGTTGTTCAACACCAGCGTTTGCTGGGTTTCGCTGAGGCCAAGCTCCCATGGGGCCCCCGCATGTCTAATTGACGAGAGGGGCGATGCGCCGGTGCCACCATCATAGCCACTGATCAGGACCAGGTCCGATCGGGCTTTGGCAACGCCGGCAGCTACGGTCCCAACACCTACTTCCGATACCAGCTTGACGGAAACACGTGCCTGTGGATTGACATTCTTTAAATCGAAAATAAGCTGAGCCAGATCTTCGATAGAATATATGTCATGGTGCGGAGGTGGTGAAATCAGCGTTACACCAGGAGTTGAATGACGCACTCGTGCAATTTCGTCATTTACCTTATGTCCAGGAAGCTGCCCCCCTTCACCAGGCTTGGCGCCCTGTGCAATCTTAATCTGGAGCTCCTGAGCATTGACCAGGTATTCGGTTGTAACACCAAAACGGCCGCTGGCAACCTGTTTGATCGCGCTGCAGGTACTATCACCGTTTGGCAAAGGTCGATAACGCTGCGGGTCCTCACCGCCCTCGCCACTGTTGCTTTTCCCACCCAAACGATTCATAGCGATGGCGATGGTTTCATGGGCTTCGCGGCTGATGGAACCAAAGGACATAGCCCCGGTGGCGAAGCGCTTGACGATGTCACTCACCGGCTCCACTTCATCAAGCGGAATTGCTTTGCCGGATTTTAATTTGAACATGCCGCGCAGCGTAAATTGTTTTTCGGACTGATTATTGATCAGGTTGGTATATTCACAGAACAGTTCATAATCATTCTGACGTGAGGCCTGTTGCAGTTTGCTAATGGCAGGTGCGGTCCATAAGTGTCGTTCGCCATCCTTACGAAGCTTATAATGGCCGCCGCTGGGTAGAATTTTGGTAGTTGGCGGCGTGCGATCTAGGGCGTGCTGATATCGTTCCGCCGCTTCTTTGGCAATGGCTTCTAAACCGATACCATTGACCAGCGATGCGGTTCCCGGGAAATAGCGGTCGACAAAACCTTGATCGAGTCCAATGGCCTGAAAGATCTGAGCACTGCGGTAACTGCGTAGCGTCGAGACGCCCATTTTGGACATGGTTTTCAAGAGGCCCTTGCAAAGGGCATGGATATAGTTCTCTATGGCTACCGGAACGCTGACCGACTTGGAGAGGTGCTTTTTGATCGCCATTGCGGCAATCGTTTCAAATGCCAGATAGGGATTAACGGCCGTGGCGCCATATCCGAGCAACAAGGCTATGTGCATGACTTCACGGGCTTCACCGGTTTCGATAATCACACCCGAGTTGGTGCGATGTCCATGTTTGGCCAGATGGCGATTGACAGCTGACACGGCCAGCAGCGAAGGGATCGGAATTTGTTCCTCGGGCAGCTCCCGATCGCTTAAAACGAGGATCGAATGGCCTTGCTGTATGGCTTCAAGGCCGCGATCACACAGACGGTCTAGCTCCTGCGCCAAATCCTGTTCCGATCCATCGGCTGGAAAGCCGATGGTTAGCGTTTTAGAACGGAAGCCGTGGACATTTAATTCTTTGATGCGCCGCAAGTCCTCGTTTGCTAATATGGGGTGTTGAAGTTTGATCAGACAACTATTTTGCGGCACTTCCGTCAAGATGTTACCCGGGTTGCCGATGAAGGTCATCAATGACATAACCAGTTCTTCACGTACCGAATCAATGGCGGGGTTGGTTACCTGGGCAAATAATTGCTTAAAATATGAATAAAGGAGCTGATTTTTTTCTGAAAAAATCGCAAGGGGGGCGTCAGCGCCCATTGAGCCAACCGGTTCATGGCCTTCACAAGCCATGGGATCCAAAATGACCTGCAAATCTTCCCGGGTGTAACCGAAGAGTTTTTGTTTAAAAACGAGGTTGTCGAAGTCCGGCTGGATGGAAGCTATATCTCCATAAAATCCGCGCACGGAAATTTTGTTCTCTTCAACCCAGCGACGATACGGTTGTCTGCGGGCAAAAATGGTTTTGATTTCACCGTTTTTTAACAGGCGTTTTTGATTGAAATCCACAAGCAGCATAGCGCCGGGCTTTAACGCTCCTTTTTCAACGACTTCTCCGGGTGCAGCGTCGAGAACGCCAACCTCTGATGCAAACACCACCAGGCCATCAGCTGTAACGGTATAACGCGCTGGCCTGAGACCGTTGCGGTCGAGCATGCCACCTGTTTGGGTTCCGTTTGAGAAAGCGAGTGCTGCAGGGCCATCCCAGGGTTCCATCAGGCCTGCATGGTATTCGAAAAAACCACGCAAATCGGCCCCTATGGGGTATTTAATCCCCCAGGCTTCTGGTACGAGCATTAGCATGGCATGGGCGAGGCTACGACCGGAGTTGGTCAGCAGCTCAAGGGCATTGTCTAGACAGGACGAATCACTGCCGCGTTCATCGATGGCCGGGAAGATTTTGACCAGATCTTCTCCGAATAGCTCTGTTGCCAACGACGGCTCACGGGACCGAATATGATTCAAGTTGCCTCGCAAGGTGTTGATTTCGCCATTGTGCGCTAAATATCTAAAAGGCTGGGCTAATTCCCAGGAAGGGAATGTGTTGGTGCTGTAGCGTTGATGCACGACGGCCATGGCACTGGTAATGTCGTCCTGGCTCAAATCTTCATAAAAGCCCGACAACTGTGGCGCCGTGAATAGTCCCTTATACACAATGGTATTGACCGACATGCTGGCGATATAAAAGCATTCGTCGGGGCCGACCATTGGTAGCGCCTGTTGCTCAAGGCACCTTCGCAGAATATAGAGTTTCCGCTCCAAAGCAGCCTCGGTCAGGCCGTTGCCGTCAACGAACACCTGTTCGATGAAAGGCTGCAGTTGTTTGGCTTGCCCTGCGATGGCATTCGAATCTACAGGCACAGTGCGCCAACCGAGGATGGCCAGTCCTTCGGAAGCAACTGTTTTCGTTATCATACGTTTAAGGGTTTTGCGGGTTTCATCACGGCGTGGCAAAAACATCATTCCGATCCCATAAGTTTTGGGGGCGGGAAGGTCGAAGCCGAGGTCTTGACATTCTTTACGGAAATATTGGTCCGGTATCTGAAACAGGATTCCGGCGCCATCACCGGTTTTAAGATCACCACCGATGGCTCCCCGATGCATTAAGTTTTCGAGGACTTTTATGCCATTGCGAATAATGGTATGACTTGGTTTGCCATCGATCTGGGCGACGAAACCAACGCCGCAAGAGTCATGCTCATTCCCAGGGTCGTATAAGCCTTGCGCCGGCGGGAATAGGCCAAATTTGGGATGTAATTTTCTTTTCATATCTTTAAAAAATCTATTAATAAATCACGTTGTTATTAAAATTTAATTTTTCAATTCGGACGTAAATGTCTTTTACTTCCGCAGTTTTGGTTTGTCAGTAAGGAACAAGAGGTGTACTCGCGCTGCAAATAAAAAAAGGCGCCTTCTCCATCACTGGTAACTGGATGTTAGACGCCTTTGTCTTGTTCAAAGAGAATAAACTGCACGCCATTGTGCGGAACATAGCTAATTAGATTAAAAAATTGCAGTTGTCAAGCAATAGATTTTAATTTGAAAACGGTCAACAGGTGAACGGGGGGTGATAACGAGCAGTGTCTTAGATAAATTTAGGCTTATGCATTTATTCCAATTCTTCGGAAAGCAAAATCGCTTCAGCCACCTGGCGCATCGATTTGCGTGAGTCCATGGACCGTTTTTGCATCCAGCGATAAGCATCTTCACCGGATTTATGACGTCGTTGCATCAGGATTTCCTTGGCACGTTCGATGAGCTTGCGTGCCTCCAATTCTTCCTGAATGACTTTAGTTTTTACCATCAATTGTGTATTTAAAATGGCAATGGCGGCCTGATTGGCTACCGCGCGAATCAAATTGATTTCAGTTTCCGAAAAAATATGGGGCTCGGCGGTAAATCCGTTTAGTGCGCCGATCACTTTGCCCTCTTTAGATTGAAGTGGAACCCCGATCATAGATACCAGTCCAAGCTTTTTGGCCATCTCTTTTTCTTTGAACCGCGGTTCCTTTAAAACATTTTTAACCAGCAACGGCTTTTTATGGGTTACCACGTATCCCACAACCCCTTCATTTAAGTTAAGTGAACGGTCCTTCACATACTCCGGGTCTATGTATTGGGTTGCTTTTAATCGAATCATATGAGGGGACGATTGATCATCGATGAGCCACAATGAACAGATTTCAATGCCGGTGACTTTGGCAGTGACCATCACAATTAATTTAAGGATGTCTTCCAGGTACAGATCTGATGTGATGGCACTGCTGATGTCCATCAGGGCTTTGACATATTTGTCGTCGGATTCGTTCTGTGATCGATCCATAATGCGTTTATTTCAGCTTGGCGGCCGACTCACCTTGGGATAGAAACGGCCGCCAGTTATTGAGATAGCATCGTGGCGGTTAAAAGGGTCGCAATGGCGGTTATGTTTACCCACTATGCACTCCGCTAAAATTAACATTAGGCCCAATAAAAATCAAGCGGCCGCCATGGCTCAATTTGTAGATAATATTGCAAATAATGGTGATAGTCGATAGTAGAAGTTTGTAGGTTATCATCAAAAACCGATGGCCTTTACAGATAGGTATGACGTTGTGCTATATTAGCTGAACCGGAGAGGGCCGCCCGACAACTACGCAAGGATTGTAAGCTTTTGAATCTGACAGCGTTTAAACCAATCGATCAACTCTCAAAAAAGCTTGCGCAAAATGCTCAGCGTCGCTGGCAGACGTTCGCCGAGACGGCTGCTGCCGCTGATGTAACAATTCCAACCGACACGCATGTTGTCGACCGATGGACGTACGTATTTGCGCTGAGTGAATTTGTTTTTAAAAGCTGTATGCGAAACCCGGCAATGTTGGCTGATCTAACCGCCAGTGGTGACTTAGACAAGGATTATAACGACGGTGTTTATGCGCACAAGCTTTCAGCATATTTGGCGCAAGTCTCTGATCGCGTTCAACTTGCGGATGCTTTGCGACAATTACGCTGTCGCGAGATGGTGCGCATTGCCTACCGGGACTTTTTAGACATAGCAAATATAAAAACTACCATGGCTGAACTATCTGCATTTGCGGAAACCAGTCTAGAATCCAGCCTGAAAAAGCTTTATGCATGGCGTGCGGCGTCAGACGGCACACCGTTTTCACCCAGTAACGTCCAGCAGTATCTAGTGGTGATGGCAATGGGTAAATTGGGAGGCCGGGAGCTTAATTTCTCTTCGGACATCGACCTGATCTTTGCTTTTCCAGATTCCGGCGAAACTCGGGATGTATCCCGTCCCATTAGCAATGATGAGTTTTTTACGCGCCTCAGCCGCGATTTAATCGATGTGTTTACCAAAGCATCACCCCAGGGCATTGTGTTTCGCATCGATACCCGGTTGCGGCCTTATGGCGCTAACGGTCCCCTGGTGATGAGTTTTGATAATATGGAGAGCTATTATCAGCGGCAGGGGCGTGAATGGGAGCGTTACGCCTGGATTAAAGCTCGAGTGGTGGCCGGTGACAAAGAGGCGGGCAATCAATTACTGCACAGGCTTAATCCGTTTGTCTATCGGCGCTATTTTGATTTCAGCGCCTTTGAATCACTGCGCGATATGAAAAAGCTGATTTCGCAGGAAGTCAGACGCAAGGAAATGCAGGCCAATATCAAACTGGGCCCGGGGGGTATCCGCGAAATCGAGTTTTTTGGACAAATGTTTCAATTAATCAGAGGGGGGGTCGTTCCGGCTTTACAAGACGGTCGCATATTGCCGGTACTGGAATTGCTCGGCCAGCAGGATTTTATCGAATCACAGGTGGTCACCGAGTTGTCCCAGGCCTATTTATTTTTGCGAAAAGTGGAACAATGCCTACAGGCGTTTGGCGATCAGCAAACCCACAAATTGCCCACCGGTGAGCAAGCAAGAGAACAATTGCGCACCGCCATAGCATGTACAGATTGGGCGACCTTTAGAGATCAGCTGCGAAATTATATGGCAACGGTGCATCGCCATTTCAATGGTTTGCTTGAGAGGGAATCGGGTGAAGCCGATACAAGTGAAGGTGACCTTAAAGATCAATTGACAACCGTCTGGCACGATGAGACGGGCAGTGACAGCCCCGCCCAAATTTTAACCTCAGCTGGTTTCCATGATCCGCAAGCAGTTTTAAGATCACTGCATTACTTAAAGGACAATTCAGAAACCCGGGCATTGAGCAAAGAGGGTCGCGAGCGGCTCGATAAGCTGATGCCACCGGTTTTGGCTGAAGTCGGTCGCGTTGACAATAGCTCGGTGGTGCTGAATCGGATTGTTGACCTGGTCAAGACAATCGAACGGCGCTCCTGCTACATTTCATTGCTCCTGGAGCATCCCGCCGCCATTAGTCATTTGGTAAAGCTGGCCGAGGCCAGCCCCTGGATTATTTCCTATTTGGCGCAGCATCCCGTATTATTGGACGAACTACTCGATCCACGCACGCTGTATAAGCCTCCTGAAAAAGAAGATTTAACCAAGGAACTGCGTCAGCGCCTCGCAAAAATTGATCCTGAAGAGCTCGAATTCCAGATTGAAACCCTGTGTATCTTTAAGCAAGTTAATTCCTTGCGGGTTGCCGCTGCGGATGTGGCCGGTACCCTGCCTTTGATGCGGGTCAGCGATTACTTAACTGATATTGCTGAATTGATTCTGGAGCAGGTATTAGAACTGTCCTGGCGTCATCTGGTGGCCAAACATGGCCGTCCGACCTGTTTAATCAACGGACAAACCTGTGAACGGGGCTTTGCAGTGGCAGCCTACGGCAAGCTTGGCGGGATTGAGCTGGGGTACGCGTCAGACCTGGATCTGGTTTTTTTACATGCAGGCACGCCTGCCCAAGTCCTGAATGGATCACAACCAATCGATACGACCCAATTTTTTGCGCGCTTGGGGCAGCGGGTGTTGCACATTTTAACCGCTCGTACCCGGGCCGGATCGCTTTATGATGCGGATATGCGCTTGCGCCCCAGCGGCAGTTCAGGCGTATTGGTCAGTCATATCGAAGGGTTTGGTGATTACCAGCGCAACGAGGCTTGGACCTGGGAACATCAAGCCTTGATCCGCGCCCGGATTATCAGCGGGGATCGACTGATCAGTGAGCGATTCAATCAGATCCGCATGAAAATTTTGCGTCGACAACGATCAGAAGATTCGCTTAAGCATGAAGTGGTCGAAATGCGCGAACGCATGCGGCGCGAACACCTCAAACCTGATCCGCAGTGGTTTGATCTAAAACAAAGCCCGGGAGGAATTATTGATATTGAATTTTTGGTTCAATATTTGGTGCTGTTAAAATCCCATCAACATAAAGAATTGGTTCGCTGGACCGACAATGTGCGAATTTTGCAGTCTTTGTGGGAAACGGGTGTGATCGATGAAGCCACTGCCAATATTTTGCGGAAATCGTATCTCATTTACCGAGCAACCGCCCATCGATTAGGCCTTCAGGAAAAACCGGCCAAAGTTGCACATGCCGGTTTTTTTACCCTTGGCCAAAAAGTTAAAGAAATTTGGCAATTTTATTTGGGAAAGTCTACCGAGTAAACCCACCTTTTTTACCAAATTCAATTATTCAATAACAGCGACACTTCTTGTTTTAATAACACAAAAATGTAATATATTATGTGCTATAAAACTGTTAATAGCAATTAGTTTTGCTAGAGAACATAATTAAATAGTACAAATTTGTAACTTAATAATTGCAGTATTTACGATTTTGTAATTAATGCTCAATGGCAATTGGACGGCAGGCTTCATTTTTTTATAATAATACTAATATATTAAAGAAATATGGGCCCGATGGCACACCTGTTGCTAATGCTGGCCAGTAGTTATCTAAAGAAGGGATTATTTTGTCGCATACATCTGTAAATAAGATACCCGAAGGCGCTTCTTCAGAACTGCAAGCAGCGCGGGAAGCTTTGATGGCTGATTTTATTGCCGGTCAGCAACCGACGATTCAGTTCATGCACGATCACGCCCGGATATTGGATGATTTTTTTTGTAACAGCTTTGAAAAAAGCGATATCGGTCCCAAACTGGGCATCAACAAGAACCCGTATGCCATCATTGCGCTCGGTGGCTATGGCCGTGAGGAACAATGCATCCATTCAGACATCGATCTGCTTTTTTTGTTCCATAAGCACGTCCCTAAGAAAGTGGAGAATTTAATTCAGGAAATTGTCTATCCATTGTGGGATCTTGGCCTTGAAGTCGGCTACGCCACACGTTCACTGAATGAATGCATTAAACTGGCGGCTAAAGATTATGAAGTGCTGACGCCTTTGCTGGATGCCCGTTTTATATGTGGCATGTCTTTTTTATACACGGAATTGGCCAAACTACTGCGCGCTAAGATTATTAAGCGGCAGAACGGCAAGATCATCGACTGGCTGGTTGATTCCAATCGCGCACGCCATCTGCGCTACGGCGACTCCTCTTATTTGCTGGAGCCCAACCTCAAAGAGGGGCAGGGCGGGCTGCGCGACTATCATACCATATTGTGGATTGCGCGCATCAAATTCAACCTCAAGCAGCCCCGGGATCTCGAATACTTTGGCTGCATGTCCCATTCTGAATATCAGACACTCAATGCTGCCCTGGCTTTTATCTGGAATATTCGCAACCGCTTGCATGATCTCAATCGCCGCAAATCTGACCAGTTGCTGTTTGATGACCAGGTTAAGCTGGCAGATGCGTTGAAATATCAAAAAGTAAACGGGCAGCAGCCGGTGGAGCGTCTCTTGGGAGAACTGCATGGTCACATGGAATTCGTCAAACATAAGCACTTAATGCTGTTGCATGAAATGGAGTATACCAAACGTTCCAAAAACCGCCGTCGCAAGGGCCAATCATCGCGTGTCGGCGGTATTGAGGTGGTGAATGAGATGCTGGCATTTGCGACACCGGAAGCGGTTTATCGGAAGCCGGAGCTGCTGATTAAAATATTTGAGGAAAGCGCCCGATTAAAAATACCCCTGGGGGCTGAAGCCAGACGGCTTGTGGGGGATTTCAGCGAATTGGTCGATGATGTTTTCCGTTGTTCCCAAGAGGTGGTGCGGTCTTTTGAAAAAATCCTTTTGGCACCGGCCCCGATTTTCAATGTTCTCAATGAAATGCTGAATTCTAAATTCCTGCTACATTTCATTCCCCAGTTCAAGCAGATCGTCAACCGGATCCAATACGATGAATATCATCTTTACCCGGTGGACAAGCATTCCCTGCGAACGGTTCAAACGATTAAAAAATTCGGCACAGCCGATGATCCTACCAGCGATTCTTTTTGCGGCAATCTCTACAAAGAAATTAAAAATCGTAAATTGCTGCTGTGGGCCGCTTTACTGCATGATATCGGCAAAGGCGAAGCCGGTGGTGACCACTCCCAGTCCGGGGCGGAGATGGCGCGTGAAATTTTAAAAGAAAAAGGTTACCGGCCCAAGGATGTTGATGCGGTAGGTTTTTTAGTGGAAGAGCACCTTTTTCTGATTAAAGTTGCCACGCGGCGGGATGTAAATGATGAAGAGACCGCCATTCTGGCAGCCCGGCGCATTAAAGATCCCGAACGGCTAAAAATGCTGTATCTTTTAACGGTTGGCGATTCCATCGCCACCGGTCCCAAAGCCTGGAATGACTGGACGTCCATTCTGCTGCGCGATCTTTGCTTGAAAGTACTCAACACTTTGGAAAAGGGCGAATTGGCCAGTCAAGAAGCTGTGGAAAGCATTGAAAAGAAGCGCCAGGATGTTCTGACATCGAGTGTATCTTCAAGCGTGCTAAATGATTTTAAAGCGCTGTATGATGTCATGTCGCCGCGTTATTTGCTGTATATGCCGGCGGAAAGAATTTTAGAGCATGTGCGGTTGTTTAAACAGCTTGGTAATCGTGATTTTGTTTGGACGATTGCGAAATCTTCCGAAACCAACACCCGTACGGTGACAGTGTGTGCCAAAGACCGTCCCGGATTGTTTTCCAGAATGGCGGGTGTCTTTACACTCAATGGCATGGATATTCTCAACACCCAGGTATTTACCTGGCGCAATAACATCGCGCTGGATATTTTTGAGCTCAAACCGCCACCGGATCGGATTTTTGAAGATGAACGCTGGGAAAGGGCTGAGAGCCATCTGCAGGCCGCATTGAAGAACGAGCTTGATTTGGAAGCCGCGCTGGCCGAAAAAATGGCGGCTTACCGTACCATCAAAGTCCGCACTTCCAAGCGTGCACATAAGGTTGTGGTGGATAATGATACATCCAGTTTTTTTACCATCATTGAAGTGATTACCTATGATTTTTCAGGGTTATTGTTTCTGGTTACCAACACCCTTTTTAATTGTCGCCTGGATATTTGGGTTGCCAAAATCGCCACCAAAGTCGATCAGGTCGTGGACGTATTTTATGTGCGTGACTTTGACGGCCAGAAAGTGGATACCCCTGCCCAGGTGTCGGCCATCCAAGATGCGGTGTTAAAGATGTTGCCACAGATCGAATAGATGGTGGCGCTTTAAATTTATCATGAAAAAAATTAAATTTTAAAGGAGGAATTATTAAGAAAATGAAACACAAACTGATGGGATTCATTGCTTTTTTAGCTGTATTTCCGTGTTCCAATGCATGGGCGGCAGACGCCCTCAATGCCGGTGATACGGCCTGGATTATCGTTGCCACGGCCTTGGTCATGATGATGACCCCGGCCGGACTGGCCCTATTTTATGGTGGTATGTCACGCTATAAAAATTTATTAAATACCTTTGCCATGACGTTGGTGGCCTACTGTTTGGCCAGTGTGATTTGGGTCGTCTGGGGCTATACGCTGGCTTTTGGACCGGATAAAGCCGGTCTCGTGGGGGGCTTGTCGCACCTGTTTTTAAACGGTATCGGTGTCGATACACTTTCCGGATCAATTCCAACCTCTGTATTTGCGCTTTTTCAGATGACCTTTGCCTGTATTACCGTGGCGTTGGTACTGGGTGCCATTGTGGACCGCATGAAATTTTCCGCTTGGATCGTCTTCACCATTTTATGGGTAACACTAATTTATTGCCCCATTGCCCACTGGGTGTGGGGCGGTGGTTGGATGGGAAGTATGGGTGCGCTTGACTTTGCCGGCGGAACCGTTGTGCACATCAACGCCGGTGTGGCCGGATTGGTCTTGTCACTGGTTGTCGGCAAACGCATTGGTTACGGAAAAGAGGCGATGTTTCCTTCCAGTATTACCCTGACGGCGTTGGGGGCAGCGTTGTTATGGTTTGGCTGGTTTGGATTCAATGCCGGCAGTCAATTGGCAGCTGACGGGGTCGCCGGTTCGGCTTTTCTGGTTACCAATACATCGGCGGCGGCGGCGGCGCTGGCGTGGATGCTGGCTGAATGGGCCGCCAGCAAGAAGCCGACAGTTTTGGGGCTGGCTTCCGGAGTGGTTGCCGGATTGGTGGCCATTACACCTGCGGCCGGATTTGTCAATATGCCCGCTTCACTGGTAATCGGCATTGGCGCCGGCTTGTTGGGCTATTACAGTGTCGCTGTGCTCAAACAGAAAATCGGTTACGATGACTCCCTGGATGCATTTGGCGTACACGGTATGTGCGGCATTTGGGGGGCATTGGCCACCGGGCTGTTTGCCAACCCGGCCATCACCGAAGGGGCCAAAGGCCTATTTTACGGCAACCCCAAACAGCTATGGATCCAGTTTGTTTCCATTGTGGCCACGGCTGTTTTTACGGCTATTGGCACACTAGTTGTGATCATGATCACGCGCCTGCTAACCGGCGGTTTACGAGTAACAAATGAGGAGGAAATTGAGGGATTGGACAATTCGCTGCACGGTGAGAGGGGTTTTGAAATTGCTTAGCAGACTTGTCAGCGAATATTTTTTTAAACAAGAGGAGGTTATACTATGAAAAAAATTGAAGCGATCATTAAACCCTTCAAACTGGATGATGTCAAAGAAGCGCTTAACGATATCGGCATTCAGGGCATGACGATTTCAGAAGTCAAGGGTTATGGACGCCAGAAGGGACATAAAGAGATCTATCGCGGGGCCGAGTACGTGGTCGACTTTATTCCCAAAATCAAAATTGAAGTCGTGGTTGAAGCTGAACGTGCGGATGAAATCGTTGCCAAAATCTGTGAATCGGCAAACACCGGCAAAATCGGTGACGGCAAGGTTTTTATCTTTCCTGTGGAAGGCGCGATTCGAGTACGAACCGGCGAAAAAGGCAAAGATGCCATCTAATTTTAATAATACATTATTTAGAGGAGGATTATTATGACACCCAAAGAAGTATTGGATTTTGCAAAAGAGAAAAAAGCCAAAGTTTTAGACATACGCTTTATGGATTTCCCCGGCGTCTGGCAGCATTTCACCGTACCCATCAGCGAATTGGAAGAATCGACCTTCGAAGACGGCTATGGTTTTGACGGCTCCAGTATTCGCGGCTGGCAGCCAATCAATGCCAGCGACATGCTGGTAGTGCCCGATGCCAACACCGCTCAAATAGATCCTTTTTATCAGGAACCAACCTTGGTATTAATCGGCAACATCGTCGATCCGGTTACCCGTGAACAATACACCCGGGACCCCCGCTATATCGCCCAGAAAGCGGAAGCCTATCTGAAAAGCACCGGCCTTGGTGATGTGGCCTATTTCGGGCCGGAAGCCGAGTTTTTTATTTTTGACGATATTCGGTTTGAATCGGCCCGCAACGGGGCTTTTTATGAAATCGATTCCATTGAGGGCAACTGGAACACCGGTGCGGACGAATGCCCCAACCAGGGCTACAAACCGCGTCACAAAGAAGGTTATTTTCCAGTGCCGCCCATGGACAAATTCCAGGATCTGCGTACCGAAATGTTGCTGACACTGGAGTCGTTATGCATTCCGGTTGAAGCCCAGCACCATGAGGTGGCAACCGCCGGCCAGGCTGAAATCGACATGCGGTTTCAGCCGCTGTTAACGATGGCTGATCAGCTCATGTGGTTTAAATATGTGTTGAAGAATGTGGCCTACCGCCATGGCCACACGGTAACGTTTATGCCCAAACCGATTTTTGAAGACAACGGCACCGGCATGCATACCCACATCAGTATTTGGAAAGAAGATAAGCCGTTATTTGCCGGTGATAAGTATGCCGGTATTTCCCAGGAGGCCCTGTATGCCATCGGTGGTATTTTAAAGCACTGCAAAGCACTGTGTGCGATCACCAACCCGACCACGAACTCATATAAGCGCCTGGTGCCAGGATTTGAGGCCCCGGTCAACCTGGCCTACTCCAGCCGTAACCGCAGTGCCGCCGTCCGGATCCCGATGTATTCAGCGTCTCCCAAGGCCAAGCGCATTGAGTTCCGTACGCCGGATCCTTCCTGTAACGGTTATCTGGCATTTTCCGCCATGCTCATGGCAGTTATTGACGGTATTGAGAACAAAATCGATCCGGGCGATCCGCTAGATAAAAATATATATGATCTTCCACCGGAAGAATTAGCCGAGATTGAATCGGCGCCGGGCTCCCTGGAAGAAGCCCTGGCAGCGCTGAAGGCTGATCATGATTTCCTACTCAAAGGCGATGTGTTTACCCAGGATGCCATCGATATGTGGATCGAGTATAAGACTGAAAATGAGGTTAACGATGTCAAGCTCCGTCCGCATCCCCACGAGTTCTTTCTGTATTATGATATATAGGCCTATCCCCTTCTGGCCTGTGGCTGCCCACCCCGATTCAGGGGTGGGCAGCCTATTCATCAGCGATAATCCTTATAGCTCACACCATATCTATCCGCCTTGTACGCAAACTTACGCACGGTCGTTTTCAACAGCTTAGCTGCCTTGGAAATATTACCCCGCGTATTTTTCAGCGAATCGACCAGCATTTCCTTCTCCAGATTGGCCACGGCATCTTCCAAAGAAAGCGCCGGAAGGGTGCCGGATTCTTTGCCGGTTTGCAGCGTCGGCGGCAGATGATAACTGTGAATTACTCCCTCTTCACAAAGCAGCACAGCGCGTTCAATACAGTTTTCCAGTTCCCGCACATTGCCGGGCCAATGGTAATCCATTAGCATATCGATGGCCGGCGTGGAAAAACGCCGAATATCCTTGCTGTTTTCGGCTGAATACTTCTCAAGAAAATAGTCTGCCAGCAATAAAACATCGGTTTTTCGCTCTCTGAGGGGCGGCATGTAGATTGGAAACACATTAAGACGGTAATACAAATCTCCTCGAAAGCTGCCTTCCTCCACCGCCTCTTCCAGGTTTTTGTTGGTGGCCGCAACAACGCGCACATTCACTTTAATGGTCTTATGACCGCCAACCCGTTCAAATTCTTTTTCCTGAAGAACTCTTAGCAGATTGGTTTGGACATCCAGCCCGATGGAACCGATTTCATCCAGAAAAATGGTACCTTTGTTGGCCAATTCAAATTTGCCTAGTTTCTGTTTGATGGCGCCTGTAAAAGCGCCTTTCTCATGTCCAAAAAGCTCACTTTCAATCAGGTTGGCCGGCAGTGCCGCGCAATTAACTTTGATAAAAGGGCTTTTGGCCCGATTGCTATTGTAATGAATGGAGTTGGCGACCAACTCTTTGCCGGTGCCACTTTCGCCCCGCACCAGTACAGTGGCATTGCTTTTGGATACTTGGGAAATCATTTGAAAGACTTCACGCATTTTATTGCTATTGCCGATGATATCGGTAATGCGGTATTTATTGGCCAGCTCGTTTTGCAGCCGGCGGTTTTCCTGCCGCAGCTTTTCCTTTTCCATGCGGATGGTTTCCAAATTGATGACATGCTGGGCCACCATGGTGGCGATGACCGACATAAGCTTGTGACCGTTTTTCAAAGGGTAGTTCGCATCGTAGGCGCGATCCACACTGATGGCGCCGATGACTTGGTTACCTTTTTTAATCGGTTCACAAATAAACGAAATTTCTTTTTTTAATTTATTGCGCCGGGAAGCGGTGCGGTCTAAAAACTGCGGTTCTTCGCTGATTTTGGGAATGACAATGCCTTTGCCGGTTTGAATGACCCGGCCTGTGATGCCTTCGCCAAGCTTGTATTTGACGCGCTCCATGGCATCCTGCGACAACCCGTGAGCAACTTCAATGTTGATTTCGTTGCTCAAAGGGTTCAAAATCGTAACGGTACCCCGTTCCATACCCATGGCACTGGAAAGGATGTCCAGCACCTTATAAAGGGTTTTGCGCAAATCCAGTGATTTATTGAGAGTCTTGCTGATGTCATAGAGCAAGGTTACTTCTTCGATGCGTTCCATATTGACGGCTCCTTTAAAACAAGGCGGTTTCAATTCATATAAAATATGACAAATTTGTAAAAAACACGATTATCTAACATAATGCAATAGAAATTATTGCCAATCCAAAATCACACACAAGTATTGATTTTATGATTCTGCATATCGACATGGATGCTTTTTATGCTTCGGTGGAGCAGTTGGATCACCCTGAA
>JAAUYK010011106.1_pt1 | contig 19701 bp, 12 predicted proteins | sample 7278021 | NCBI WGS metagenome assembly JAAUYK01 (sample SAMN14350223, study PRJNA611818) | marine sediment metagenome | isolation source: surface marine sediment (1.8m) | place: French Polynesia: Moorea | collected 2018-08
AACTGTACGAGCCCGCCCCCAGCGGGCGACGAGAAGGCCCGCCACCCGGCGGGCCTTTTTCGTTTGAACCCGCTCTAAGCCCCCTGCGCTCGTACTATACTGAACATAACGCATCCGGCGTTTTCGACATCGAGGGGGAACTCATGAAAGGAACAACCGGTGTCAGGCCGTCGTCTATCTGCGCGGCCGTGGCACTCACCCTGGCGCTCGGCAGCCCGCTTGCCGTCGCACAGCAGTCGGAAGACGAATTGATCGAAGAGGTCGTCACGACCGGCACGCGCAAGGAAGGCCAGTCGCCGACCGAGACGCTGTCGCCGATTGACGTGCTGTCCGGCACGACTTTGAGCAACCAGGGAACATTCGATATGACTGACGGCCTCACCAAGGTCGCCCCGTCCTTCAACACGCAGCGGTTCCCGATTGCCGACGGTACGGCGTTCATCCGGCCCGTCACGCTCCGCAACCTGTCTCCCGACCAGACCCTCGTGCTCGTCAACGGCACGCGTCGGCATCGCTCGCCGCTCGTGAACCTGCAGTTTGCGCCGCTGGGTACGGTCAACCAGGGAGCACAGGCCGTCGATTTCGCCGCGATTCCGTCGCTGGCGATCCAGCGTATCGAGGTCCTGCGTGACGGCGCCTCGGCACAGTACGGTTCTGACGCCATCGCCGGCGTCGTCAATGTGATCCTCAAGGATGCGAGTGAGGGCTTCACGGTCTCGGCGCAGTACGGCGAGTATTTTGAAGGTGACGGCGAGCGCACGACGATTGCGGCCAACGGCGGGTTCAGTCTCGGTGGCAGCGGTTTCGCCAACGCCACGGTAGAGTATTCGACCGCCGACATTACGTCGCGCGGTGTACCGCACATCGCATGCCCGCCGGTGATTGCCGAGGTGGGTGAATCGACAGTGCCGCTCGACGGACTCTGTCAGCGCTGGGGCGACCCGGACGTCGAGACGATCAAGGCGTTCCTTAATCTCGGGGTCGATATCAATGATACGACCGAGTTTTTCGCCAATGTCGGTTACTCCGACAACGAGACGATTTCCGACTTCTTCTACCGGACGCCGGTGTTGCCGCCTTCGGCGGGCGTCGATGGCCGGTCTACGCTGATCGTCGATACCAATGGCGACTTCCTGCCGGACGACGCGCCGCAGCAGCTCGTGGACGACATCATCGCGGGCGGCGGCGATCCCGCCGACTACCTGACGGCAGACGGTAACAGCCCGAGTGGCTGGGTGCTGCTCAACCCGATCTACACGGAGTTCCCGGGAGGCTATAACCCGGACTTTGGCGCCGATATCTCGGACATCGCGCTCGTCGCGGGTGTGCGCGGTGAGTTTGGTGGCAGCGGTACCTGGGACGTTCGCCTGCGCACGGCCTCCGCCGAGGCTGACTACAACCTGTCCGAATCGATCAACCCGAGCCTCGGCCGGCTGTCGCCGACGAGCTTCAGGCCCGGCAAGCTCACGCAGGAAGAGTCGAGTCTGAACGCGGACTTCGTCATGCCGCTGGAGATTGGCAACTTTGCCTCGCCCGTCAACTTTGCGTTCGGCGCCGAATGGCGTGAGGAAACGTACAAGATCAAGGCGGGTGACGCGGCATCGATCAGCGCCGGTCCCGCCTTCATCTTCGGCGTTGGCTCAGACGGCTTCCAGGGATTCCCAACCGAGTCGGCCGGATCATTCGACAGCGACAGCTACGCGGCGTACGTCGACTTCGAGGTCGATTTCACCGACCGCTTCACGGGCGGCGTCGCTTTCCGCTTCGAGGACTACGACGAATTCGGCAGCACGTTTGACTGGAAGATCTCGGGTCGCATCGACATCACCGATACGTTCGCGCTACGCGGCACGGCGAGCACCGGGTTCCGCGCGCCGACGCCAGGGCAGATCAATACGCTCAACACGACGACGAGCGCCGACGCCTCGGGCAACCTGATCCCGAGCGGCACCTACCCGGTCAACAGCATCGAGGCCCAGGTACTGGGCTCGAGCCCGCTGGATCCGGAAGAGTCGGAGAGCTTCACGATCGGCGCCGTCTGGCAGGCTGCCGACAACATCAGCGTCACGATCGACTACTACGATATCTCGATCGAAGACCGCCTCGCGCTGCTCGGCCCGAACACGGTGACCCAGGCCCAGGCTGACGAAATGGAGGCACGCGGCGTCGCCAACGCTCAGCTGCTGGTTGGCAGCCTGGCAAGTTACTTCGCCAATGCGTTCGATTCCGACGTCAACGGCATCGACCTCGCCGTGACCGGGGACTGGGACGTTGGTCCCGGCACGCTCGTGGCGGACCTGCGCCACACGTGGAACGAGCAGGAGATCAGCAACGTCACGCCGAACACGATCAACGCGTCGCGCGTTTGCGACCTCGAGCACCAGGTGCCCGACAATCGCACGTCGTTGACGCTGGACTACCAGACCGGCGGTCTGTTCGGCGGCTTCCTGCGGCTTAACAACTACGGCAGCTGGGACTCAACCGGCGGTCTGTTCAGCCCGGGTGATTGCTCGGACTTCACGAGCTACAGCGGCGCTCTGATCGTCGACCTCGAAGCAACGCTGACGTTCGCGGACAACTACCGCCTGAGTGTCGGTGCAGAGAATCTGCTCGACGAGGAGCCCGGCCGCGAGGGTGACGTCATCCTCGGCGTGCTTGGCGTCGATCGCTCCATTACGTCCCCGTGGGGGACTAATGGCGGCTTCTGGTACGTGAGGCTGCAAGCCGACTTTTGACGTAATTTGACGCGCCGCTCTCGCACGTCCATGTGCTCCGCGGCATAAGGACATCCTGTCCAGAAAGGCCCGCCTCGGCGGGCCTTTTTTTGTCAATTTCGCGCCGCGAACTACAAGTCTGTAGTTGTACCGATTTCGAAACCGGCTCGTAATCGCCATTATCCAGATGCGGTGAACTGGAGCCGAAATACAATGGGATTGAGCTATGCACATGGAGGTGGCGGACCACCTCTGATGGGTCTGACTATAAGCGGCGTACTCGAAAATGCCGCTGCTAACTGGCCGGAAAAAGATGCCCTGGTTGTTGTCGACCAGGGGGTACGTTGGAGCTGGAAAGAGCTGCGCGAGCGTGCTCGCAAACTCGCCGCCGGCCTTCTCGCCTCGGGTCTCGAACCCGGCGATCGCATCGGTATGTTGGCGCCTAATCGCGCCGAGTGGCTGCTGGCGCAGTTTGGCAGTGCCTATGCGGGTCTGATTCTCGTCAATATCAACCCGGCCTACCGGCTGTCCGAGCTCGAATACGCGCTCAACAAGGTCGGCTGCCGCGGTCTGATCACCGAGACTCGTTTCAAGTCCAGCAATTATGTCGAGATGGTGCAATCCCTGTACCCGGAGAAGGTGCCGGAACTCAAGGTCTTGATTCACCTCGGTGACGAGGCCATTCCGAACATGCAGAGCCTCGATGAAGTCATGCAGCTCTGCAGCGATCAGTCGCTGCGGACGCTCGACGCCATTGCTCAGCGCGCCGACTTCGATGCGCCGATCAACATCCAGTTCACCAGCGGGACGACCGGGGCGCCGAAGGCGGCGACGCTGACGCATCACAACATGATCAACAACGCGTCAATGTCGGCCGCGATACTGCGCTTCACCGAAGACGACAAGCTGTGCGTGCCGGTGCCGATGTACCACTGCTTTGCGATGGTGCTCGGCACTCTGCTGTGCGCGACGCGCGGCGCGACCATCGTGTTCCCGGGCGCGGCGTTCGACGCTCGCGAAACGTTGCAGGCAGTGCAGGACGAACGCTGCACAGCATTGCACGGCGTGCCCACGATGTTCATCGCCATGCTCGATGACCCGGACTTCGCCAAGTTTGATCTCAGCGCCCTGCGCACGGGGATCATGGCTGGCGCGCCGTGCCCGATCGAGCTGATGCGCGAGGTCATCGACGACATGCACATGAGCGAAATCACGATCGGCTACGGCATGACCGAAACTGGCCCGCTGTCCACGCAGACCTCGCCGGACGACCCGATCGACCTGCGTGTTGGCACGGTGGGCAAGGTCTTGCCGCACACGGAGGTCAAGATCGTCGACGAGAACGACCAGATCGTCGCCCTCGACGAGCCTGGCGAACTCTGCGTACGCGGATACAACGTCATGCTCGGTTACTGGGGCGACGGCAGCCCGGGCCGCTGGATGCACACGGGCGATATCGCGACGATGGACGACGCCGGCTACGTGCGAATCGTCGGCCGCAGCAAGGACATGCTGATCCGCGGCGGCGAGAACATCTACCCGCGTGAGATCGAGGAATTCCTGTACACCAACCCGAAGATCGACCAGGTCGAAGTGGTTGGCGTGCCGGACCAGAAGTTTGGCGAAGAGATTGCGGCCTGCATCAAGCTACACGAAGGCGAGACCGCGACCGTTGAAGAGATCCGCGATTTCTGTCGCGGCGAGTTGTCGCACTTCAAGATTCCGCGGTACGTGCATTTCGTCGAGGAATTCCCGTTAACGGTAACGGGCAAAGTGCAAAAATTCATTCTGCGCGAGCAACTTACGGAGGAACTCGAGCAAGCCAACAGAGCATCACAAACCATGGGAGCAGTGAAATGACAGCGTCAGCATTTCGTTTCTGTGATGATCTTGGTCCCAAGACCATCCTACATATCTATGAACCCGCTATAGGCCTGAAGGCCATCGCGGTTGTCGACAATACCGCCGCTGGACCCGCCATCGGTGGAGTGCGCATGGCGCCGGATGTATCACTGGATGAGTGTTTTCGCCTCGCGCGCGGCATGACGCTCAAGAATGCCGCCGCAGGGCTCCCACACGGTGGCGGCAAGTCGGTGATCTTCGGTGATCCCACGATGGAAGCCAGCGCCAAGGAACAGCTGATCCGCGCTTTTGCGAAGAGCGTCAAGCAGCTGGTCGACTACATCCCCGGGCCGGATATGGGCACCAACGAAGCAGCCATGGCTCTCGTCAAGGACGAAGGCGGACGCTGCGTCGGCCTGCCGCGCGTACTGGGCGGTATCCCGCTCGATGAGATCGGCGCGACGGCATGGGGCGTTGTGTCCAGCACGGACGTCGCCAAGGACGTCGTCGGTATGAAGATCGACGGCGCGCGCGTTGCGATGCAGGGTTTCGGCGCCGTCGGCAAGCATGCCGCACGGTTCTTTGCAGAACGTGGCGCGATTCTCGTTGCAGCGGCCGACTACAGCGGTGCGGTTCATGATGCCGAAGGTCTCGACGTCGAGGCCCTGGCCCGCCACGTCGAATCAGGTGGCAGGATTGCCGACTTCAACGACGGCGAACGGCTGAATCGTGAGGCCATTATCAGCGTCGACTGCGACATCCTCGTGCCGGCGGCACGCCCGGATGTCATCCGCGCCGACAACCAGGCCACGGTCAAAGCCAAGCTGATCGTCCCGGGCGCTAACATCGGCGTCACCGAGCGTGCGGAAGCCATGCTGCATCGCCGCGGCGTGCTGTGCATCCCGGACTTCATCGCCAATGCGGGCGGCGTCATCTGCGGAGCCGTCGAGTATGCGGGCGGCAGCGAAGGGCAGGTCTTCGACATCATCGACGAGAAGATCCGCCGCAACACGGCCGAGGTGCTCGAGCGCATGAAGCACGAGCGCATCCTGCCGCGTGAAGCAGCGGTGCAGATGTCGAGGGAACGCCTGGCAGAGGCAACGCGCTATCGGCGGTTCAGTTCTGGCTGGTCGGTCCAGGCGCCCAAGCCCGACCCGGATCTGCGCGCCGTTAGTTAAGTCCATTTAAGACCGGGCATCGGGGAAATTCAATTCGGAGTTTCCCCGATGTCCCGTATTGCTATGGAGGGTTATATCTAGTGGGCTGGCAGAAAATCGCCGGCGCAAAAAGCGGAAGGAGGTGAGTTGAATGTCAAGGTTGCATAAATTCGAACCCCGCAAGAGGGTAATTGACGTTAAACGGACTGCGCCTCTGGCCCGCAGCATGGAGGAGTTCTTCGAGGACTTCCCACCACGCCGCTGGATGGAGACGTTTGAGCCCTTTGGTTGGCAGTGGCCTATGGGAATCGATTTCGAGCGGAGCTTCCGCATCGATCTCCTGGACCACGAGAAAGAGCTCATAGTCCGAGCGGAACTGCCTGGCGTCGAGAAAGACGACGTAGAGGTCACGATTGCAGGCGATCGTCTGACAATTGAGGCCGAAAGGGAGTTTGAGGAAGAAGAAACCAAAGAAACGTTCTACCGCCATGAGCTGGGTTACGGAGAGCTCCGGCGGACGATCGCCTTGCCTGTCGAAATCGATACGGAGCATATCGAGGCAGAGCTCAAGGACGGCATCCTGAGCGTTAAACTTCCGAAGATCCAGGCGGCGACACGCCACACTGTCAAAGTCGCCTGACTTTCGACACGTGTGCCACGACCGGGGCGACAGCGAGCCGCCCCGGTTTTTTTATTCTAGTTTGAAGGGGTCCTGCGGTGCTTCCAGTAGAGCCGCAGTCCCAGCAACACGGCCAGGATGATCGCGTAGATCAGCGGCTCGAGGATGTCCTGTTTGACCTGCCACCAGTAATGCCAGACGCCGAGAATGCCCACGGCATAAGCGCCGTAGTGCAGTCTGTCCCAGTTCTTGCGCATGCGCCGGCGCATGCCGTTGGTCGAGGTCAGCGCCATCGCCGTGAGCAGGAGCAGGGCGGCAAACCCGATTGTGATGAATGGCCGCTCCGTCAGGTCTTCCCAGACGATGCCCCACTGGAAGGCCGGGTCGACGGCGAGCGCACGGTCCAGCAGCAACCAGACCACGAAGTGCATCAGCACGTAAAAGAACGCAAACAGGCCCAGCATCCGGCGAAACCGTGCCAGCCAGTTCCAGCCCGTGATTCGGCGCAGTGGCGTCACGGCAAGGGCCACCACGATGAAACGCAGCCCCCAGTTGCCGAATCGATCCAGGATGTCCTCGACCGGGTTGGCCGACAACTGGCCGGTCAGGTTAAACGCATCGCCGACGACGAGCAGCGCCGGGACCAGGCACAGCATGAAAACGATCGGTTTACCGACAAACCGAACTCGCTGCAGCGTGTTCATGGCGGCTAGTAGTTCTTGCGCAGGTCGAGTCCGTCGTAGAGGTGGGCGACCTGCTCACCGTAGCCGTTAAACATCTGCGTCGGAATCCGCGCTGCGAAGAGCCCGGAACCGATGCGTCGTTCGCTCGCCTGGCTCCAGCGCGGGTGGTCGACCTCTGGATTCACGTTGGCGTAGAAACCGTACTCGTGAGGTGCGGAAACGTTCCAGCTCACCGGCGGCCGCTCTTCGGTAAAGCTGATGCGAACGATGCCCTTAATGCCTTTGAAGCCGTATTTCCACGGCACGACGAGCCGAATCGGAGCGCCGTTCTGGTTGGGCATGGATTCGCCATAGACACCCACCGCGAGAATGGTCAGCGCGTTGGTCGCTTCCGCAATCGTCAGCCCCTCGCGATAGGGCCAGTCGAGCACGCGGCGGCGCTGCCCTGGCATGCGCTGCGGGTCGAGCAGCGTCTCGAACGCGACATACTTCGCCTTCGACGTGGGCTGGTGATGCTTGACGACGTCAGCCAGCGAGATGCCGACCCAGGGAATGACCATCGACCAGGCTTCGACACAGCGCATGCGGTAGATGCGCTCCTCGAGGTCGAACGGCTTGATGAAGTCGTCGAAGTCGAACGTGCCGGTCTTTTCGGCATGCCCGTCGACCGTGACCGACCAGGGTCGCGCCTCGAAGTCCTGCGCGTTTCGAAACGGGTCGCCTTTGCCCGTGCCGAATTCGTAGTAGTTGTTATACGTCGTGATGTCCTCGTAGCTATTGGGCTCTTCCGAGGTGCTGAACGGGCTTTTGCGGACATCGGGCAGCTTCGCGCGATCGCCCAGGGGCACGACGGCGGCAAGTGCCGGGCCGGCCAGTAACGAGGCGCCTGCAATACTCCCGGCGCCCATGAACTGGCGGCGGTTCAGGTAATTGGTCTCGCTCGTAATCTCGGACGGGCGAATGTCGGCGGGTTTCTTGATCAGCATGTCGGGCCCTGAAGGCAGTGTCGATACCTAGTAGACCGATATTAATCGAGATTTATTGCAGTAAACTCGACGGAAATGAATAGAAACATTTTGCGCATCTATTACGCGGCGACGGCGATTTTCGTCTTCCTCGATTTCGGTTTCGGCGTCAACGTCCGCGCAGCATTTCTCGACTCCGCGCCGACGCTGCGTGTGCTGTTTTATGTCATGCTTTTCGCCTGCTTCGCGCTGGTGATCTGGCGCCCCGCCTGGACCAATGTCGTCGGCCTGGTGGAATCCGTCGTTACGCTGGCGGCCTTGATCATCAACATGGCGCTGCGCTCGATGATGATCACGCACGACGTGTTTGCGACCGGCGCTGGCCCGGTCACGATGGCCGAGATCGTGAACTTCATGATCTCCGGCGGCGCCGCGTATGTGTCTTACACGCAGGGGCTCAAGTGGCTAGCCAATCGATCAGGAGCCGATTGACCTCGTCGGGTTTTTCCTGCTGCGACCAGTGGCCGCAGTTCTCGAGCACATGGCATTCGAGGTTCTTCACGAACGGTTTCATACCCTCGATGTGCTCGGGGGACACAACGATATCGTCCATGGCGCCGATGAACAGCGTGGGTACCTCGACAACCTGCGGCACACCCTCTAAACGCTGCCAGTTGGCGGTCCAGTTGCGGTACCAGTTGATCGGACCTGTAAAGCCTGTCCGGGCGAAAGCGGTTGCAAAGTAGTCGCGCTCCTCGTCGCTGAGTAGCGGCTCGCCGCCCGATTCGCTGCGCGCGAACGTCTGCAACAGGCTCAGCACCCGGCGCTCGGCAGGAAGCTGCTCGAACTCGCGGCGTGATACCTGGTTCTTGCGCATGAGCACGTCAAAGAAATGTGCCGGGTCCGAGTCAAAGGTCCGGTCGGCCTCATCGGAGTCCTGGAAGTTGACGATGTAGAAGTCGTCGCCGAAGCGTTGCCGGAACAGCGCGATCGGGTCGACCGGCGGGCGCGGCCAGAACGGGATGTTCAGAATTGCCTGGCGCTCCATGCGCTCGGGACAGAGCAGGCTCATGTGCCACAGTACGAAAGCGCCCCAGTCGTGGCCCACAAACGTGGCTTTGTCGAGCTCATAGGCGTCCAGCAGCCCGAGCACGTCGCCAATGAGCTCGTCGATGTGGTAGTCGGCGACATCGGGCGGCACCGAGCTCTGGCCATAGCCGCGCTGGTCGAATGCAATGGCGCGGTAGCCGGCCTCGGCCACCGCCGGCAACTGGAATCGCCAGGAATAGGCGAGCTCGGGAAAGCCGTGCAGAAAAAAAACCGCCTGGCCGTCTCCCTGTTCGAAGACGGCCAGGCGGATATCGTTGGCGGCTACAAAGTTCGGTTCCGGAAAGACGGCTCTTCTCCCATCAGGGGAAGAGCCATCAATTACTTGACCGTGTGCTCGTCGTCAAGCAGCTTGGGGAACTCGGCAAACGGGTCGAAGAACGTCGCGGCGCTCGTGCCCCCGCCGTCGGTCCACAGGTACCCATTGTTGTGGGTGCCCCCGCCGTCGGTCCAGAGGAAGCCATTGGCTGCGATGCGGCCGCCGCCGGTGCCACCGTCGGTCCACAGGTAGCCATTCGCGACCAGCCCGCCGTCGGTCCAGAGGTAACCGTTGGGGTCGACGCTGCCGTCGGTCCACAGGTAGCCGTTGGAGTCGATGCCGCCACCGTCGGTCCAGAGGAAGCCGTTGGCGTTGATACCGCCACCGTCGGTCCACAGGTAGCCGTTGGAGTTGATGCCACCACCGTCGGTCCAGAGATAGCCGGATCCCCAGATCGTGTCGCCCCAGAGAACGCCGGTCTCCTGGATCAGCGTGGCGCCGGTTGCCGGGTCCTGGTGCATCAACGGTGACAGCGCTTCGCCGGAGACGGTGTTCGCTTCGTTCAGCGCCGCGTCGACATCAAGCAGCCCCGCACCAGCGTCGATCGGCGAATGGCCGTACTTGCGCGCCGAGCGCATCAGCCGTGCCTTGACCGTGGCCGGCGTGAGCGACGGGTCCTTCTGGAGCATCAGGGCCGCCGTGGCGCTGACCATCGGGGCCGCCATGCTCGTGCCCGACAGCATGAAATAGTCGTCGCATTCGTCGCCCATGGTGCAGCGGACGATACGGTCGGGCAGCAGGCTGCCCAGCGTGGAAGAGCCGGGGATCGTCGACACCAGTCGATTACCCGGGGCGACGAGGTCGGGCTTGACGACAAAGTCGCCCGCCGTCGGCCCGCGAGAGGAGAACGTCGACACGTAGTCATCGCTGAAGTCGGTGCCCGTGCCGTTATCGGTCAGCGAACCAACCGTGATGACCTTGCGCGAGTTGCCCGGGCTCGTCACCGTGAAGTAGCCGTCGTTACCCTGGTTACCCGCGGCGACGACGACAACCATGCCGCTATCCCACAGCGCCTCGACGGCGAGCACGAGCGGGTCGGTTTTGTTCGATTCGGTAACGGGCTTGCCCAGCGACATGTTGACCACGTCGATGTCGAAGGCCTCGCCGTACTCCAGCAGCCAGTCGAGGGCGGCGATGACGTCGGACATCTGCCCCTGGCCGTTGGCGTCGAGCACCTGCAGCGACAGGATGTTCGCGCCCGTGGCCAGGGCCGTGTACTTGCCATCGGAGCTCTTGCCCGTTGCCGAGAGGATGCCCGCAACGTGCGTGCCGTGACCGTAGCCGTCCTGGAGACCGTCGTACTCAACAATTCCGGCCTCAACGTCCTCGATCTCAGTATCCGGGGACTCGCCGTCGAGGAAGCTGAATTGCTGCACACGGCCATAGAGGTCTTTGTGCGAGGCGACGCCCGTGTCGATCATCGCAACGTTGATATAGCGGCCATTGAAAGACCTGTTCGGCGACGGATAAACGGGGCGATTCGATGCAAGCGCGGACGATTGTATTTCAGGCGCGCTAGATGCCAGCAAGGTCGCCGCTGTCACCCGCACGGTCTCGTCCAGTGATACGCGATCGACCGACTCGTCGACAGCAAGGTCGACCAGGGCGTTAGCCGGCAGTCGTACAGCGAGCTGCTCGATGATCGTGTAGCGGCGCACGATTTCGCCACCCAGACTTTCGATGCGACCGTCTTCAAACAGGTGCGGATATTCGTTGTAGCTGACAATGAGCTCGACCGGAGCGTTGCCGCCGGAAGCCGCCAGCGCAGCGACCTGGCTGCTCATCTTCGCCATAGCGGCTGCCTGCGTGCTGCGGGCCGGGCGCTCGTCAGTCGCGTTCGCCGTCTGCTGGCGGGCGGCTGTCGTGGCCTGCGGGGCGTAGAAGCTCGTGACGGCATCCGCCATGTACAGGTCATCGGCCGGTGCCGCGACCTCGGAACTTACGTCGGTAGCTGCCTGCAGTGAAGCGCGTTCGCCTGCAACGTCGCTCTTCACAATGGCAATGCTATCAGCCGGCGCATCTGAGACGCTGGTCGACCAGGGGATCATACGGTCGTTCGTTTGCAGGACGAACGCCGCGGCGCCGATAACGGCGGTAAGGGCGATTGCTGAAATAAATTTCTTCATGATTGTCGGTCTCATCCTTGTTCCGGACTGTTGCATCGTCGTCCGCGTTTCCCAATTCCTATGGCAGCTATTAACTCAAATTGACGTTCTGGCCGCGTTGATGGTGTTAAGGGGAGTTGGCGGTATGGTTGTGATGCGGGTCACATAATGCGTGTGTCAAATTCCTGTTAGTTCCTGTTCTTTAGGGGTTTTTGAAACGGGTTCCTCTCCCCGCCGGGGGAGAGGAACCATGAATCATTCGACCGGATGCTCGTCATCGAGCATGACCGGGTTGTCGGCGAGGGGGTCGAACAGGGTCTGCGCGTTCGATCCGCCACCGTCCGTCCAGAGATAGCCGTTGGCCGCGAGGCGTCCGCCGCCACCGCCATCGGTCCAGAGGTAGCCATTGGCGAAGGTCGTGCCGTCGGTCCACAGGTAGCCGTTGGCGTTAATCCCACCACCGTCGGTCCACAGGTAGCCGTTCGCATTGATACCGCCGCCGTCGGTCCACAGGTAGCCCGATCCCCAGACCGTGTCGCCCCAGAGCAGGCCCGTTTCCTCGACCAGCGTCCCGCCGGTCGCATCGTCGAAGACCATCAGCGGCGATAATGCTTCGCCAGCCAGGGTGCCGGTCTCATTGAGCGCGGCTTCAACGTCGAGCAGGCCAGCGCCCATCTCGATGGGAGACATGTCCGGGAACTTGTGCGCGGAGCGCATCAGGCGAGCCTTGATCGTGGCCGGCGTCAGCGATGGATCCTTCTCGAGCATCATCGCAACCGTGGCGCTGACCAGCGGCGCGGCCATGCTGGTGCCGGACATGACCAGGTAGTCGTCCGTGCAGCTGTTATCGGAGCTGCAGGTAATAATGCGACTTGGCAGCAAGGCGCCCAGTGTCGAACCGTCGGGTACCGTCGAGATCACCCGGTTGCCCGGTGCGACGAGGTCCGGTTTGACGACGAAGTCGCCCGGCGTCGGGCCGAGGGAAGAGAACGAGGAGACGTAATCGTCGCTGAAGTCGTCGCCGGTGCCGTTATCGGTCAGCGAGCCGACCGTAATGACCTTGCGCGAGTTGCCCGGGCTCGTCGTTGTGAAATAACCGCTGTGACCGTGGTTACCGGCCGCCACGACGACGACCATGCCGGCGTCCCAGAGCTGCTCGGCGGCGAGCACCAGCGGGTCGGTCGTGTTCGATTCGCTGACCGGTTTGCCGAGCGACAGGTTGACCACCTTGATATCGAGTTTGCTGCCGTTCTTCAACAGCCAGTCCAGGGCCGCCATGACGTCCGACATCTGGCCCTGGCCGTTGTTGTCGAGTACCTGCAGCGACAGCAGGTTTGCGCCGGTCGCCGGTCCAGCGTGCGCCCCGGACGATCCGTTGCCGTTGCCGGCGATAATGCCGGCCACGTGAGTGCCATGACCATAGCCGTCGCCGCGATCCAGGTCGGCCTGGCTAACGGTTTCCTTAAGCTTCGGATTAGCGCCGCCCAGGAAGCTGTACTGGTGAAAGTTCGCGCCGAGGTCGGTGTGCTGCGAGACGCCGGTATCGACGACGGCGATGCCCACGGACTGGCCCTTGAAGAACCGGTTCGGCGACGTAGAGTTAGGTAGCCCTGCTGCTTTCTTTGCGGAAGCCGACGTGACCTGGACCGCGTCGTCGAGCGACAGGCGATTGACCGACTCCTCGACGGCCAGGTCGATCAGCGCGTCGGCGGGAATGCGAACCGCGAGCTGCTCGAGCACCTCATAGCGGCGTACAACCTCACCGCCGAGGCTCTCGACGCGCCCGTCCTCGAACAGCGCGGGGTAGTCGGCGTACGAGACGATAATCTCGGTCAGGCCGTCGCCGCCGGCCATCGCGAGCGCCGCGACTTCACCGCTCATCTTGGACATGGCGGTCGCACGGGTCGGCTGTTTCGCTTCCTCGACCTGCGGGCGCTTTGCCGCTGCGCGACGCGCATCGGATGATTGCGGGTAGTCCGCGTAATAGCTGTCGACGGCGTCAGCCATGTACGGATCGTCAACCAGAACCTCGGCCTCGATGTCCGTACCGGCCATGGCCGGACGTGAACCGCGCTCGCCTGCAACGTCGCGTTTCACGATGACGGAATCCTGGACCGGTGCATCGGAGGCACTGATCGGCCAGGGGGTCGTACGGTCGTTCGTTTGCAGGACGAACGCCGCGGCGCCGATAACGGCGGCAATGGCGATTGTTGAAGTGATCTTCTTCATGGCTATTTATGCCTCGATGCGAGAATACGGGCCGAATGCAGGTCCGTGGTGGTTTCGTGGAGCGAAAGCTTTCCGGCGCGCTTGGCGCGGAACAGCAGTGATGTGGGTTCCAGCTCGCCGTCTTCGATGACGTAGCTCGTGGAGGCCTCGGTCGGGCTGAACATGCCGGCCCAGGCGTCGCGCTGCTTCTTGGCCTCGTACATCAGGCCGTCGGCAAGGCAGATAATCTGGTCGATGCTCGACTCGTCGATGTTGGCCTTGAACAGCGGGAAGGCGGCGAAGCCGATCGAGCACGTGGTGCTGGCGACCTGGCCTTCGCCGACCGTAAAGCTGGTTGCCGCGATCCTCGTGCGGATACGCTCGGCGAGCGCCTCCGACTCCATCGGTCGAGCCTGCTTGGCGATGACGAGGAACTCGTCGCCGCCCCAGCGAATCACGAAGTCCGAACGGCGGCAGGTCTCGAGCAGTACGTCGCGGACCTGCAGCAGCATCTGGTCGCCGGCAGCATGTCCATACGTGTCGTTGATCGGCTTGAAGTTGTCGAGGTCGATCATCATGAACACGAGGTCGTTGGTGTCACTTTGATCGATACCCTGGACCTGGTCAGACATGCGACGTCGCACGACGTCGAGATCGCGTGAGACCTCTTCGAACACGAAGCGGCGATTACGCAGACCGGTCAGCGGGTCGGACAGGCTGCTTTCCTGCAGCGCCTCGTTCAGGACCCTGAGCTGCTGATTGCGGTCCACGAGCTGCTCGGTGCGTGCATCGACCTCCTGCTCGAGGCGGGCGCTGTACTCCTCTTCGCGGCGGATCTTGCGCTTATGGGCAAGCCACAGGAAGACGCCGGCCTGGACGACCATGGCGAGGTAACCGAGGTAGGCCCACCACGTCGCCCAGGGCGCCGCGGCGACACTGACGGGCAGCGCGAAACCAGCCTCGTTCCAGGTGCCGTCGCTGTTCGCGGCCTTGACGCGCAGCAGGTAGTTGCCCGCATCGAGATCGGTGTAGGTAACGCGGCGCTCATTGCCCAGGTCGATCCAGTCCCGGTCGAAGCCGTCGAGCTTGTACATGTAGCTGTTCTGTTCCGGCGCCGAGTAGTCGAGGGCCGCAAACTCGAAGGTAATGACGTCGTCCCGGTAACCCAGCTCAATGCCGTCGTTCTCATCGACGGGCAGGTCGGCCTTGGTCGGGTCGTTCATGTCGTAAGACCCTGTCATGACAACCGGGGGCACGATGAGATTGACCTGGACGTTTGCCGGCTCGAAGGCGTTGTAGCCGTTATGGCCGCCGAAGAACAGTTCGCCGTTAGCGGCGCGATAGTGAGCGCCGAAGTTGAACTCCTCGGACTGCAGGCCATCCCTGCGATGCAGGTTGCGGAATTCGCCGGTTGCCGGATCCAGCTTGCTGATGCCGTAGTTCGTGCTCATCCAGGCGTGACCGGCAGCGTCAAACTGGACGCCGTAGACCACGTCGTTGGCGAGACCATTGGCCTGGGAGATGTTGGCAAACGAAATCTTGTTCGGTCGCTTGGAGTCACCGACGATGCGGTCGAGCCCGCCGCCGCGCGTGCCGACCCAGACGTCGCCGTCGGCATCGACATTCAGTGCATAGATCGTATCGTCCGCAAGCGAGATCGGGTCGTTCGGGTCGTGCCGGAAGACGGTAATCTCGCCGCTTTCGCCGTTCACGAGGTTGAGGCCGCCGGAGTCCGTGCCGACCCACATGTTGCCGTTGCGGTCTTCGACAAAGCTGGTTACGCGGTTGCTGCTGAGTAATCCGGGTTCGTCCTGGCCACCTGCGATGCGGGTGAACGAACTCGTGGCCGGGTCGAAGCGGCTGATCCCGCCGCCGAAGGTGCCAACCCAGACGCGGCCGGCCGAGTCTTCGTACATCGCCATGATGCCGTTTGCACTGAGCGTCGACGCGTCGTCAGCCTGGCTGCGGAAGTGCTCGAACTTGCCGGTCTCGGGATCCAGCCGGCTGATGCCGCGGCCCATCGTGCCGATCCAGATAAGGCCGTTGCGGTCGCGCAGCAGGCTCATGACGCGGTCATCGGCAATCGAATGAACATTGCCCTCGTCGTGGCGGTAGTGAGTGACTTCGCCACTGTCGCGATCGACGGCATTAAGGCCCTCGCCAAAAGTGCCGATCCAGAGCAACCCGTCGTCATCCAGCACAAACGAGGTCACATTGGGCTGGCTCTCGCCGCTCGACGTGATCTCCCGGGCCGGCTCGAGTCCGTAAGACCAGGTGCGCGAGTTCCACTTGCTCAGGCCACGCATCTTCGTGCCGACCCAGAGGACGGCAGCCCGGTCTTCGTAAATGACCGTGATCGAGTTGTCGGCCAGGCTGGAGGGGTCGGTGTCTTCGTTGTAGTAACGCACAAAACGACCCGCGTCACGATCGACGAGGTTCAAACCCGTTGTCGTTCCTACCCAGAGCCGGCCGGCGCTGTCTTCGAAAATTGCAGAGACCCGGTCGCCGGATATCGAGGACTCGTCCCCGGCGTCATGGGTAAAGCGCTGGAATGAACGCGTCTCGATATCATAGCGGTGCAGGCCACCGCCGTAGGTGCCAACCCAGAGCGTGCCATCGGCGTCTTCGAGCAGCGCGCGCACACTGTGCTTGCTGAGTGAGCCTGCGTCAGCAGCATTGTGCGACCAGGTCACCGATTCACCGCTGTCCGTGTCGAAGCGGCTCAGCCCGTGATCGCCGCCGACCCACAGGACGCCGTCCGCGGCTTTGGTCAATACGAATATGTTGTCGGGGCCCGCCTCAGACTCGAACCGATAGTGGTCGAATCGGCCCGAATCGCGGTCCAGTCGGCTGAGGCCGGCGCCACGCGTACCCGCCCAGATGCTGCCATCATCGCCAATGTGGACCCGGCGAACGACATTGGAGCCGATGCTGCCGGCGTCGCTGGCGTCGTGGCGGTAGCTGACGAACGCGCCGGACTCGCGGTCGAGCATCGCGAGCCCGCCGCCGTTCGTTGCGATCCAGAGGTTGCCGTCAGCGTCCTCGGCCACGTCGAAAATAAAGTCATTGGCCAGCGCGTCCGGGTTGCCGCGTTCACGCTTGAAATGATCGAACTCGTAACCGTTGTAGCGGTTCAGGCCGTTCTCGGTGCCGAACCACATGTAACCCTGCGAGTCCTGCAGGATGCTGAGTACGTTGCTCTGCGACAGCCCCTGGTCGAGCGTCAGGCGATCGAACCGCATCGGGTGGCTGCCGTTCTTGCCGGCGAGAGCCGTCGATACGGGCAGCAAGAGTATGGCGCATAGTGCGAGTATTGCGCCTGCATTAGATCTTGTAGTGATTCCGGACTTGTATCTCAAGGTCCGCCCCTCCCATCGCTTAGGGGACGTATTAACTCGCATTACGGCTTGAGCCGCGTTGATGGCGTTACGGGAGGGTGGCCGGGCAAATGTGACGTGCGTCACATAACGTGCGTGTCAAATTCCGGCTAGTTCTCGCTACCGGAAGGCTTGCTGAGCAGCGAGGCGAATACCGGGCCCGGCACGGGCTCGGAAACCAGGTAGCCCTGGAAGGCGTCACACTCGAGCTCGCGCAGTGCCGCCAACTGGTCGGGCGTTTCGACGCCTTCGGCCACCACGGTCAGGCCGAGCCGCTGACCCAACGCGATCATTGCCGACACGATGGCGGTGTCTTTCTCGTTGCTGGCCAGGCCGGTGATGTAGGAGCGGTCGATCTTCAATACGTCGATCGGCAGTTCCTTTAGGTAGGCGATGGCGGAGTCGCCGGTACCGAAGTCGTCCACCGACAGCCTGACGCCGAAGCTCTTTAGGTCATGCAGCTGGCTGATGACTTCGTGGTTACCGGACAGCACGCCACGCTCGCTGAGTTCGAGTTCGAGCGTCGCGGGGTCGATCTGGTGCTTGTTGATGATGCGCTTCACCGCTGCCACGAAATCGCCGCTCATGAGCTGCACCTTGGACACATTGACGCAGATGACGGGCAGCGGTATTCCCGCTTGTCGCCAGGCCAGCGTCTGCTTGCAGGCCTCGTCCAGGACGAACTCGCCGATGCGTATCATGAGCCCCGATTCCTCGGCCACCGGCACGAACTCAGCCGGGGAGATTACGGTGCCGTCGGGCTGCTTCCAGCGCAGCAGCGCCTCGGCAGAGACGACCCTGCCCAGCCCGACGTCGGTGATAGGTTGATAGGCGAGGCTCAGCTCGTTTCGATCGAGGGCCTCGTGCAGCATATTCTCGAGCATGAGCTTGCGCGCGGCCGCCGCGTCGGTCTCGGAGCAGTAGTACTTGAAGCCGCCGCCCCGGGACTGTGCATCGCGCATCGCGTTATCCGCGCGCTGCAACAGGCTATCGACGTCGTCCGCATCGTGGGGGTAAATGGCGACGCCGAGGCAGGCAGACAGTGAGACCGTCTGGCCGTCCACCTGGATGGGCTGAGCCAGCTTGCCCAACAGGAGCTGCAACATGTTGTCAATCGACTCGGCTTCACGCGATGCGGTGATCATCAGGGCAAACCGTGCCTGGTCGATGCTGGCGACAGACGCGGTGCGCAGGCCGGTTGGTTTGGCCGGCGCCGCCGCGGCGTCACCGAGGACGTCGGCCAGCATGTTGCCGACCTGGGTCAGGATCAGGTCGGCGCGTTCCTGGCCCATGGCCTCGATCACGAGTCGGAACCGCGAGAAGCCGATCACCACGACTGCCAGCTGGTTCCCGTCGCGGTCGACGGCGACCATGCCGCGCCGCAGCAAATCGACGAACTTGTTCCGGTTTGGCAGTCCCGTGACCGGTTCGAAAGATTCCCGGCTGCGCAGTCGCTCGCGAGCCACGTCGGCGATATCGAGAGCCTGCCGCAGTGCTTCCTTGCTATCGGCAAACCCTCTCTGTACCAAGGACAGCCGCGCCGCGTGCTCGGCGCGATGTGCAATAAGCTCCCACTCGAGCGGTTTGCGGATGACATCGAACGGTTTTGCGCGCAACACGGTGGGCAGATCACGCGCGCTTGCGCACAGTACGACGACAGGCACGTCGAGGTCGGCGGCATCCAGCAGGCTCTGGTAGACGGGCTCTCCGCGAGCTGTCTGCAGCGCGGACTCGACGATGATTACATCGGGTCTCATGTCGCGTGCAGTCGCGAGCGGATCGTCTCCGTCAGGCAGCAGGGTTGCGATTAACCCATAGCGGCCCAGCCAGCGCGGACCCCACTTCTTCGAGTCGCTGTCCCTGCAGACCAACAGCGCCGTGCCGTCGATCGTGTCGTAGGCGTCGTTGGCAGGCGCAGTCGGAGGCGACAGCTTCCGGATCGATCGCGTCAGATCGAGCCCGTTATCAGGCACGGCGCTCAGCGACTTGGGGCCGGTATCAGGCATTGCGGCCCTCCAGGAATTCGGCGACTTCGTCAGCAGCCAGCGGCTTGGAAAAACGGAAGCCCTGCAGTCTGTCGGCGCCGAGCTCGGTCAGGAGCGCCACCTGCTCCTCAGACTCGACGCCCTCCGCGATGGCCGTCAGGCCGAGGGCGTGGGCCAGCGAGATCGCGGCATGGCAGGCGGCCTTGCCTCGAGTGCTGCCGATTTGCGCGACCAGCGTGTTGTCCACCTTGATCTTGTCGACGCCGCTTTGCGCGAGTTCGGCGATCGAGCTCGGACCGAGTCCGTAGTCATCCACGACGAGTCCGACGCCGAGGGACCGCAGCATATTGCAGACCTCGAACCCGGAGACCGCGTCCCGGCATAGTGTCTTCTCCGTGAACTCGGTGTCGATGCAGTCGGGCGCGAGGCCGCTCGCCTCGAGTGCGCCGGTGATTCGCTCCGCGAGGTCGGGGCGCGCGAACTCCTGCAGGGACAGGTTGATCGACAGGCGCAGATTGTCGAAGCCCGCGTCGTGCCAGGTTCTGAGCTGCTGGCAGCAGCTTGCAAGAACCCAGTCCCCGATCGGCAAGATCAGACCAGTTCTCTCAGCGAGCAAAATG
>JAAUYK010098392.1_pt1 | contig 19643 bp, 13 predicted proteins | sample 7278021 | NCBI WGS metagenome assembly JAAUYK01 (sample SAMN14350223, study PRJNA611818) | marine sediment metagenome | isolation source: surface marine sediment (1.8m) | place: French Polynesia: Moorea | collected 2018-08
CGTCGTGAAGCTCGAGCGCCGCGAGGGGCGCGAGTTCCGGCCGCCGGGCGCGGAGCGCGACAGCTACTTCTTCCTGTCGAGCAATCGCGGCAAGCGCTCCGTCACCCTCGATCTCCACAAGCCCGAGGGGCGCGCGCTGCTGCTGCGCCTGCTGCCGCGCTTCGACGTGCTGGTGGAGAACTACCGGCCCGGGGTGATGGACGAGCTCGGCCTCGGTCCGGAGACGCTCGGCGAGCGTTTTCCCCGTCTGGTCTACTGCGGGATCTCGGGCTTCGGTGCCGAGGGGCCCTACCGCGACCGCCCAGGCTTCGATCAGATCGCCCAGGGGATGAGTGGCTTCATGAGCCTCACCGGGACGGAGGAGACCGGACCCACGCGCGCCGGAATCGCGATCGGCGACCTGCTGGGCGGGATCTTCGGCGCCCACGGGATCCAGCTCGCGCTGCTCGCACGGGAGCGCAGCGGCCGCGGCCAGGTGGTCCATACCTCGCTGCTCGAGGCGATGGTGGGCGTGCTCTCTTGGGGGGCGGGGATGTACTTCGAGGCGGGAAGCGCTCCCGGACCCGCGGGCCAACACCATCCGCTGTCGTCTCCCTACGGCCGCTTCCGTGCCCGCAACGGCTACCTCAACATCGCAGCGGCGGGAGACGAGATGTGGCGCCGGCTGGTGGGCGCCCTCGACCGCGAGGCGTGGCTCGAGGATCCCCGCTTCGCCACGCCGATGGCGCGGCTCGCGCATCGCGGCGCGCTCAGTCGGGCGATCGACGAGGTGCTCTCCGCGGCCGACGTGGACCAGTGGGTGGCGGTCCTCAACGAGGCCGGGGTCCCGGCCGGACCGGTCCTCGACGTGAGCCAGGTCTTCGCCGACCCCCAGGTGCTCGCGCGCCAGATGCTGGTCGAGCTCCCCCACCCCCAGCTCGGCCGCTTTCGCACCACGGGGCTGCCGGTCAAGCTCTCCGACACCCCGGGTCGCATCGCGCGGCGCCCGCCGCTCCACGGCGAGCACACCGACGAAGTGCTGACCGAATGCGGCCTCGGGCCCGAGGAGATCCGCCGGCTGCGGGAGGCCGAGGTGGTCTGAATCCGTCGCTCGCTTGCGATCGCCCGGACTCGATCGTCCGGGTGCGACCGCTCCGGCTCATTCCGGGTCGACGTCCGCCCGGGCAGCCGCGTCGCGGGGGCGCGGCATCACCGCGATGTCGTCCACGTAGCCCCGCACCGCGAGGACGGACACGACGGCCTCGGCGAGGGTGTCGAGCGGCATCATGGTGGGGGACGGGAACAGGTTGCGCCCCACCCAGACCTGGAGCGCAGCCCGGGTCTGCTCCGCTCCCCAGCCCTGTGCGAACTCCGTACCGGCGGTGTTGCCCACGACCACCCGCGTGAACTCCACGTCCGGGTGTTCCATGCGGAAGCCCTCCACGAGGGCGTCGAGCGCCACCTTGGAGACGCGGTAGAGCGCGAGTCCCGGCAGGGACTGCCGCACCGAGTAGGACGAGATGTAGAGCGCGCGTCCGCCGCTCTCCTGCAGGTGGGGGAGCGCGGCGGCGGTGACGAGCGAGGCCCCGATGAGGTTGACGTCCATCACCTCGCGCCACGCGTCCTGGGTGGCGTCCGGAAGCATGGCGAGGGGCGACATGCCGGTGGCGTAGAGCAGGGCGTCGAGCCCCCCGAAGGCCCCGGCCGCAGACGAGACCGCATCCCGGCACGCGGCCGGGTCGCGCACGTCGCAGCCGATCGCGATCGCCTCGCCGTCCGCCTCGGCGACCGTCTTCTCGAGCCGATCCAGGCGCCGTGCGGCGAAGGCGACGCGGGCTCCGGCCTGGCTTGCGCGCAGACCCACGGCGCGGCCCACGCCCGAGGAGCCGCCCATCACCAGAAGGCGTCGTCCCGTCAGATCGATCGCGATTCCCACGCCGACTACTGTACCGCGGGCCGCCGCGCGCGCAGCGCCGTCGCACCTCCCGATCGTCGAGGCTACGACGCAGCGCCGTCCTGTGCGCCGGCCAGCAGCTCGGCCGCGGCTTCCGCGTAGGCCTCGTAACCGGACTCGAGTGGATGCTCGTCCCGCAGGTTCGGGTAGAAATGCTCCTCGCGATCGACTGCGCTCTCGAGGGCCGCCACGATCCAGGGGAGAGCATCCACGTAGGCGATTCCACGCTCGCGCAGGAACTCCGTGTACCCGCGCATCAGCACGTCTTCGTGGGCCATCAGCGCCGCAAAGCGTTCCGGAATCGGATGTCCGTGCCGATGTGCCCACTCCAGGAGCACCCGGCCCCGCGTCGGTATGAAGAGCACCGATAGCGTCGTCCCTTTCGCCTCGAGCCGATCGCGGCCCCACTCGAGGATCCGCAGGCTGTTCTCGTAGCCGAGCCGCACCCCGTCGGTCTCGAAGGAGGTCCCGTACGCCCAGGCCTCGACCTTCTTCACCGCCACTCCCTGACCTTCCGGAAATCGGAATGCCGGTTCGTCGCGGTCGGGCTTGAGTCGTTCGACGATCAGGTTGTCGATCGCGCTGAGCAGGGCGACGCGCTGCTTGAGCCAGGCGTGCTGAGTGTTGATCCCCTTGAAGTCTCCGCACTCCTGCGCGCGGATCCCGAGGGAGCCCGCGAACTCCTGCCAGGAAGGCAGGTGGGTGACGGCGCACTGGTACATGAGATCGTTGCCCGGGTGTAATGCGACGATCACGTGTCTTGCCGGAACGCTCGCGAGGTCGTCGAACAGGACGAAGTACTGGTAGATTCCGTAGCTTCCGATCCCCATGTTGTAGACGGGGCGACCGGTCAGTCGGGACAGCACCGACGGGAAGCTCTGCTCCGACTCCACGTTGTAGCCGTAGGTATGGGAGTCGCCCACGACCACGATCTCCGCATCCGCGAGCGTCACGCCCCGATTGCGGAATCCGTCCTCGTCGACGTCCGGAAGCCAGCTGTCGACCACGTATCCGAGGCGTGGGTGCAGCCGCCGGTTCGAGCCCTGGGTGATGGGGAAGGGCGTCAGCAGGCGCAGCGCACCCTCCAGGAACGCCAGGCAGAGGAGTGTCGAGGCCAGAAGCAGCAGCAGCCTTCCGGTCCAGACAGCCCGCTTGGGACCGCGTCGTGTTCCAGGCGCTTTCAATGCGACGATCTCCCGGAGCCCGGCTTCGAGGGGCCGAGAGGCTACCGCATGTCGCCCTGGCGCAACCCCGCCGATCCGGGATCCCGCGCCGGGACCCTCACCCGAATCCCAGCAGCGCGCGGTACAGGAAGGCGCGCAGGGGCTCGGGCGCGACGCGGCCCAGCAGGTAGGCGCCACGGCTGTCGGGGCCGACGAAGTAGCGACTGCGCGGGCGCCGGGCGTGGACCGCCCGGGCGATCACCTCGGCGACGCGCTCCGGCGGCGCGCCGGCACGCTCGGCCAGCCGCGCCCGCGCCGCGACCAGTCCCCGGTAGGGCTCCGAGCTGCGGGCGGCGAGATCGCGGAACTCCGCCCGAGCCCGGGCGAGCATCGGGGTCTCGGTCTGACCCGGCGACACGACGCAGACCGCGACGCCCGAGGGGGCGAGCTCGAGTCGGAGCGCGGCCGAGAGCGCTTCGAGGGCGTGCTTCGCCATGCAGTACGGCGCGTTGAGGGGAGTGGTGAGGAAGCCCTCCCCGGAGCCCACGTTGACGATCCGGCCGCGGGACACGCGCAGGTCCGGCAGCAGGGCCCGGGTGAGCGCCAGGGGTCCCAGCAGGTTGATCTCCAGCATCTCGCGAATGGACTCGAAGGGAAGGTCCTCGAGGGCCCCCGCGCGGGATGCACCGGCGTTGTTGACCAGCGCACGGACGGGCAGGCCCAGGTCCCGGATCGCCTCCGCAGCGCGGCCCAGCGTCTCCGGGTCGGCGAGGTCGACCGCGACGCAGCGTGCGGCGGACCCGAGCGCCGCGGCCTGGAAGTCGCGGCGCACGGTCCCCACCACCTCGTAGCCGAGCGACGCGAGGCGCGCGACGCAGGCGCGCCCGATTCCACCCGACGCTCCGGTGACGACGACGGCCTGTCTCATCCGCGCTCCGCCCGCGGGCAGCCGCGGGATTCCGCCGCGCGACTCTACCACGCGCCCTCCCGCTGACCGGAGCGCAGGCCCCGTCAGCGGTCCATCAACCGGAACACAGCGCCCCTGGATCGCGCGCCGGCCTCCGGGTCCGTGGCTTCGACTCGGGCGCTATCGCGCCAGCGTCCGTTCGCGTCGCAGCCGCCGGCGCGCGGCGGCGTCTCGGCGAGCCGTGGCGCGGTTCTCGAGGGGACGCCGGGGCGCGCGCTCCTCCTCGCCGAGCCGCTCGGAGAGTGCACGCAGCGTCGGATGGCGGAAGAGGTCGGTCAACGAGAGGGGGCCACCGATGGCTTCGCGGATGCGACGGTGCACCTGGACGGCCAGCAGCGAGTGGCCGCCCAGGTCGAAGAAGTTGTCGTCGGGTCCGACGGATTCGAGGTTCAAGACGTCGCGCCAGATGCCGGCGAGGGTCCGCTGGATCGAATTCTCGGGACGGCTCGGGGGAGCTCCCGGCAGGGGCTTCGGGGCGGTCACCTCTTCGGGAGCAGGGAGCGCAGCGCGGTCGATCTTGGCGTTGGGCGTCAGTGGGAGCTGCTGCAGCGATACGAAATGGGTGGGAATCATGTAGTCGGGCAGTGCGTCGCGCAGCGCCTGCCGCAGCTCCTGTGCATCGACACGCCGGCCGGCTGCGGGCACCACGTAGGCGACGAGCTGCTCGCCGCCTTCCGCGCCGGCACGAGCCGCGACGACGCACTCCCTCACGTGGGGGTGGAACCCGAGCCGCGCTTCGATCTCTCCGAGCTCGATGCGGTAGCCGCGGATCTTCACCTGGAAGTCCAGCCGGCCCAGGAACTCCAGGGTTCCGTCCGACCGGTAGCGGACGCGATCGCCGGTCCGGTATACCCGCGCTCCGGGCTCGTCGGAGAAGGGATCGGGGACGAAGCGCTCGAGCGTCTTCTCGGGCCGGTGGTGATAGCCGCGCACCACGCCCTCACCGCCGATCCAGAGCTCGCCCGCAACGCCCGCGGGAACCGGCTCGCCGTGATCGTCCACGACGTAGAAGCGCGTGTTCGCAATCGGCCGACCGATCGCGATCGTCTGCTCGGAGGGATCGACCGGGTACGTGGAAGACCAGACCGTGGTCTCGGTGGGCCCGTAGAAATTGAGCAGCCTCGCCTCGGTCACGTCCGAGAGCTCCCGGACCAGGGGAGCCGGGAGCGCCTCCCCGCCGAGCATCATCACCTGCAGGCTTCCCAGCGCCCGGCGATTGCGCTCGTCCGCGAGCATCAGCTTCGCTGCGGAGGGCGTACACTGCATGTGGGTGACGCCGTGGTGCTCGATGGCGTCGGCGAGGGAGGTGTTGCCGGCGCCGGAGCCAGCCCCCCGGGCGCACTCCAAGCGGACCCGATCGAGGTGCGGGAGATGGGCGAGCACGTCGTCCCCCGCCACGCCGAAGTCGATCAGGCAGGCGATCTCGTCCACGCCGAGCTCGGCCAGGGCCTGCACCCGCTCGATGCAGCGCTCCGGGGTTCCGAACAGGCCGCTGCTCTCGAAGTAGCGGTCGAAGGCGAAGTCGAGCAGGGCGTCGGTCTCCTCCTCGGTCACCGAGTCGAAGATCTCGTCGAGGGAGCGACCGCTCTGCTCGCGCATCCGCTGGAAGGTCGGGAAGTACCAGGCAGCCTCCTTGACGAGGCTCATGGCGCTGCGCAGGTAGTCCTTCATGGGCTCCCGCACGGTCGCGCGTACGGCCTCGTCGTCGTCCCCCACGTAGGTGTGGAGCATCAGGGTCACGGTGCCCTCACCCGGATGCCCGCACTGGCGCCACACGGCGCGGTAGCGCTCGATCTTCTCGCCCAGCTCGACGAGGGTCTGTCCCACCAGGTGGGTCAGCACGCCGGCCCCGAGCCGGGCCGCCTGCTCCCAGGTCTCCGGGTTGCCCGCCGTCGTGATCCAGACCGGAAGCTCCTGCTGGATCGGGCGGGGCAGCGTACGCACCCGGACGTCGCCTGTCGGTCCCGGGAAGTCCACGCTCTCCCCGCGCCACAGACGGCGCACCACCTCGAGCTGCTCCACCGTGACCTTCTTCGAGTCCGCGTAGCTCTCGGGCCGTATCGCGAAGTCGTTGGGCTGCCAGCCGGAGGCCACGCCCAGGTCCACGCGGCCCCCCGAGAGGTTGTCGACGACCGCCCACTCCTCGGCGACGCGGATCGGCGTGTGGAGCGGAAGCACGCAGCTTCCCGCGCGGATGCGGACGTTCCGAGTGATGGACGCCAGCGCCGCGCCGAGCACCGACGGGTTGGGGAACAGCCCTCCGAAGTCGTGGAAGTGACGCTCCGGAGTCCACACGGCCTTGAAGCCGTGGCTGTCCGCGAACTTCGCCCCCTCGGTGACGAGCTCGTAGAGGTCTCCGGACGCCTCGCTCCCGGCGCTCGAGAAGTAGAACAGGCTGAAGTCCACGCGGCGTCGCTGGCTCGCCGCCGCCGCGGCGGGCTTGCGTCGCAGCTCGTCCTGGATCACCACCTTGATGCCGCGCGATAGCGTCCACAGCAGCTCGAGAACCGAGATGTCGAAGGAGAGGCTCGTGACCGAGAGCCACACGGAGTAGGTGTCGCGGTCGATGCGGCGGTCCATGCCGGTGAAGAGGTTGAGGACGTTCCGGTGCTCTACGAGCACGCCGTTGGGCCGTCCGGTCGAGCCCGAGGTGTAGATCACGTAGGCGAGATTCGCGGGGGTGACTTGCACCTCCGGGCGCTCGACGGGGCGCTCCGCGATCTGCTCGCGGTTCGTGTCGAGGCAGATGCTCAGGGCGCCGTGCTCGGGCAGGCTCGCGAGCAGGCTCTCCTGGGTGAGGAGGATCGGCGCTTCCGCGTCCTCGATCATGAAGGCGATGCGCTCGGCGGGGAACGCGGGGTCGAGAGGGAGATAGGCGCCGCCCGCCTTCTGCACGGCCAGGATCGCCACCACCATCTCGATCGACCGCTCGAGGCAGACGCCCACCAGGACGTCGGGGCCCACCTGCAGCTCGATCAGGTAGTGGGCGAGCCGGTTGGCGCGCTCTTCGAGCTGGCGGAACGTGTAGGAGTCGTCCTCGAAGCACACCGCAGTCCGGTCCGGGGTACGCGCCACCTGGGCCTCGAACTCCTCGTGGACGCAGCGGCTGCGGTCGTACTCGACCCCGGTCCGGTTCCACTCTTCGAGCAGTCGGCGGCGCTCCTCAGAGGAGAGCAGCGGCAGTCGGCTCACGTGTCGCGTCGGGTCGTCGACCGCGGCCTGGAACAGGGCGGCGAGCTGGGCCTCGATGCACGCGACGGCAGAAGCGCCGAGCACGTCCTCGTCGTAGCAGATCAGGGCTTCGCTGCCGTCGGCCGCCACCGCGAAGGTGAGGGCCCCCTCCGCGCCCGGCTCGAGCTCGTCCAGATCGTCGGCGATCTCCAGATTGACGGGAAGTGCTACGTCCGCACCGCGCAGCTCCGGGTGCCGCAGCGCCACGTCGCGCGCATGGGTGCCCCGGCGCCGAACCCGCGCGAGCTCGCGGCCCAGCGCCGACGCGAGGCCGAGGAAGTCCGAATCCTCTCCGACCTCGATGCGGAGGGGCACGTAGGAGGCAAAGAACGCCTCGAAGCCCGTGATGCGCGCCGCGAGGCCGGCGTCGCGGAAGCCCACGTCGAAGCGCGTTCGCCCGCTGGTTCGCGCCAGCAGGGCGGCGAAGGCCGCGAGGGCGGCGTCCGTGGCAGCGCCCTCTCGACGGTCGGCGGCCCATCGCAGGGCATCGGGCAGGGGGAGCCGCCGGGTCTCGAGCCGTCGCACCGATCCGCTCGAGAGCGCACCCTCGGCGTAGGGGGGCTGCATCGGCTCGACGGCGGCCAGGCGCCGAACCCAGAACGACTCGTGGCCGGCGAGCTCCTCGTTCACGGTCCCGAGCCACTCACCCTGCCCGCGGCTCAGCAACTCCAGCCGCACTCCCCCAGCGAGGGCGTGGTGCAACGCGAGCTCTCCCGGTGCCACGGGCCGACCCGCCGCATTGGCGAGCCGCGAGACGCGCACGTCCAGGCTACCGGTCGCTACGCGGATGCCCTGCGTGGAGACGTCGAGCACCGTACCGGGCCTCTCGTCCGACCCTTCCGGGAGCACCTCCAGGCTGCGCACGAGCACCAGCTCCCCCCCGACCAGCATCTTGGGCAGACCGAGCGGATTGCGGTAGTCGCCGAAGTCGAGAGCGCGCACCAGGGCGTCGAGCTCCTCGGCGCCGCGGTTCCAGTCGAGCACCGCCGCGGCGGGGGGCCGCTCGTTCCGCCCGAAGTAGCTGCGTCGCGACAGGTCCTGGGGCGTGGGCTCCAGCTCTCCGCGCGACAGCCGATCCAGCAGCTCGCAGAAGCTCTCGATGCCCGCCTCGAAGCAGCGCGCGTTGAGCGTGAGGGCCGTGTCCGCTTCCCTCACCGGGATCCGTCGCTGGATCAGGACGTCGCCTTCGTCGACGCCGGACGTCATCACGTGCCAGGTGACCCCGTGCGACGACTCGCCGTGGAGCAGCGCCCAGCTCGTCGCGTGGAGTCCGGCATAGCGCGGAAGCGGGCCGTCGTGGAAGTTGATCGCCAGGCCCCGCGGCAGCGCCAGCACCGCCTCCGGGATCAACGACAGGTGTGCGATGCAGAACAGGTGATCGAAGGGCTCCGCGCCCAGCGCATTCGTCAGGTCCGAGCCGGGGTCGATCGTCGGGAGCCCGCGCTCCCGTGCGAAACGCAGCGCGACCGGAGAGTCGGTCACGATGCCTCGGATCTCGTGGCCGGCCTCGAGCAGCAGCTCACCGCACTGAACGAGAAGCGACTCGGATCCGGCGAGGAAACAGCTGAAACGCGTGCCGTCAGGCATGCTCTTGCACCCCTTTTCCCAGGTTCGACCGGACGCAGTGCCCGCTCAAGCGAGGCGACCGGATCCGGCCGTAGGTAGGTGGCTGGGACGCGACGACGGTGACGAAACCCCTCGCACGTGTGCAGGACGCACGCAGGTCGCCAGCAAGCCCGACGCGTCGCGGGGTGATAGGCTCGGCGACGATGCGGGAGACCCCGGGCGCGATCACGGCCGCCGTGCTGTTGGGTCTGCTGGGTGTACTGGCCTGGCGAAGCATCGTGGACGTGGATTTCGGCATCCACGTCGCGGGCGGGCGTTGGATCGCAGAGAACGGCCGGGTTCCCGAGCTCGATCCCTTCACCTACACGGTCTCGGATCACGCCTACGTGGCGTACCACTGGCTGTTCCAGCTCGTCGTGTACGGCCTCGAGCGGGCGGCGGGCGTGACCGGCCCCGCCGCGCTGCGCTGGCTGCTGCTGATGGGGACCGGGCTCGCGATCGCAGATCTGTTGCGCTTGCGGCGCGTCTCGCCGCTCTCGGCGAGCTGCGTCGGACTCGCTGCGGTGCTCGCCAGCGAGTGGCGCTTCACCCTGCGGCCCGAGCTCACCAGCCTGTTCCTGTCGGCCGCCACCTTGTGGGTGTTGGAGCGCCGTCGCCAGGGCGTCCGGTCCCCGCTCTGGCTGCTGCCCGCGATCCAGCTGCTGTGGGTGAACCTTCACGTCTACGCGCTGGGATGGGGGATCCTCGCCGTCTACCTGACGGACGAGTGCGCGCGCGCCCGTCGTCTGTGTACGCCGCTGTTCGCCTGGAGTGCCGTCTCCGCCCTGGCGTTGCTCGCCAATCCCTACGGGCTCGAGGCCGTGGCCTATCCGCTCCTGCTGGCGACGCGCCTCGGCGCGGACAACGTCTTTGCCACCCACATCACCGAGCTGGTCTCCCCGCTGGTGATCGCTCCCGATCCCCGCACGCCGTTCTCGATGGGCGTTCAGCTCGAGGCCTACCGGCTCCTGCTCCTGCTGGGCGTGTTGTCCCTTCCCCTCCACCTGTGGCGACGCCGCTTCGTGGACGCGGCCCTGATCGCGATCTACGCCGCTCTCTCGGCCCTGGCCGTGCGAAACCTGGCGATCTACGCCGTCGTGGCGACGCTGCCGTTGTGTACGGCGTTGGACGATCTGATCGGCGAGGGCCGTGCCACGGGCCGCGCGCGCGCCGCGCTCGCCGCGGCGCTGCACGCAGGCGTGCTCGCCGTCGCCGCGCTCACCGCGCTGCGCGTCGCGACGGGCGTCTACTACGCGGAGGACTGGCGTCACGACCGTTTCGCAGCGGAGCTGTGTCGCCACTGCCTGGCGGCCGACGCGGCGGATTGGCTGGCCGCCCGCGATCTCGCGGGCCCCGGCTTCAACGACCTGATCATCGGCGGAACGCTCCTGTGGCGCGACCCGCGGCACCCCGTCTTCATCGATGGCCGCAACGAGGTCACGGGAGAGGCCTTCTACCGCGAGTACCTGGAGGCGCTCGACCCGCTGCGTTTCGACGACGCGCGGCGGCGTTGGGGCTTCGAGTACGTGGTGCTGAGACACGGTGCAGGGTCCCGGTCCCTACCGCTCGCCGAGGCGCTCTACGCGGACCCGGCCTGGCGGCTCGTGTACGTGGACGGCGCCGCGGTCGTCTACGTCCGCGTCGAAGGTCCCAACGGCGGGCTCCGCGAGGCCGCGCTGCCGCCTCCGATCTCGGGGCGCGAGCGCGACCGGCGCCTCACGCGGCTGCGCGTCCCCGAGGGCCTCTCGGCGAGAGCGTGGCGCTGGCTCGCCTCGCGCGAGCGCCCGCCCGGGGACTCCTACGGCCTGGGAAGCTTCCTGCTCTCCCTCGGCCTCCCGCGGCACGCCGAGGCGCCGCTCCTCTCCGCCGCCGCCGAGAGCCCCGGCTTCTACGAGCCGCACTTCGACCTGGGCGTGCTCTACCAGCGTCTGGAGCGCTGGGGCGCGGCCCGACACGCATTCCGGAACGCCCTCGCCCTGGAACCGGATCTCCCGGAGCTCGCCCCCCTCTCCGAGGCCCTCTCCGAGGCCCTGAACGAGCCCCTGAAGCGGAGCGCGAATCCGTAGCAGCGACGGACCGTCGCCTCGCTTCAGCCCTGCCAGCTCGTGGACTCGGTTCCGCCGTCGACTTCCATGATCTTGCCCGTCACCCAGCTCGAAGCCGGCGAGGCGAGGTAGAGCGCCATCAGGGCGATGTCCTCGACCTCTCCCAGCCGCTTCATGGGCGTGCCCGCCTCCATGGCGGCGCGCGCCTCGTCGCTCAGGTAGGGGAGCAGCGCCGAGGTCGCGACGCTGCCCACCGCGATGGCGTTGATGCGGACCTCGGGGGCGAACTCGGCGGCCAGGTTGCGCGTAAGGAAGGAGAGCGCCGCCTTCGCGGTGCCGTAGGCGGCGAAGCCGGGCTGCACGAGCCGGCCCGCGGCCGAGGAGATGTTCACGATCGCACCGCCGTCGTCGGCGCGCAGGTGCGGAATGCAGAGACGCGAGAGGTTGAAGGCCGTGGTGACGTTGAAGTGGAAGGCCTTCTCGAACATGCGCTCGCTGGTGTCGAGCGCGGCCCGGGGCGGGGAGCCGCCGGCGTTGTTCACCAGCACGTCCAGGCGACCGAACTCGGCGAGGGCCCGCTGGACCAGCTGCTCGAGCTGCGCAGCGTCCGAAACGTCGCAGGGCACTGCCAGGGCGCGGCCTCCCAGCGCCCGCGCCTGCTCGGCGGTGCCCTCGACCTGATCGGGCGTGCGGGCCGCGCAGACGACGTCGGCACCGACCTCGGCCAGCGCGAGCGCGCAGCCGCGCCCGATTCCGCGCCCCGCTCCGGTGACCAGGGCGACCTTCTCGTCCATGCGGAATCGGTCGAGGATCAATCCCTTCCCTCCGTCGTGTCGCGCGCCGACGCCTCGAAGCCGAAGGCCCTCTCGCCGAGGGGCGGACGGAGATCGTCGATCCAGGTCGCCTTGGGGTCGAAACGCGCGAAGAACACCTCCCCGACCCGGGAGGGATCGCGCGCCTGCAGGAACTTCAGGACGAAGAGCTTCTCTCCGAATCGCTCGGTGACGCCGTCGACCAGGACCTTGCCCGGCGAGGTGGACATCGAGGGGCCGCGCACGGTCCGGGCGAGACCCGAGACGCAGCGGGTCGCGTCGTTGAAGATCTCGAGGGCGCGGGCCAGCGGGACCTCGAAGTGGCGCTGCGCTCCGGTATCGCGCTCCACGAACATGTAGTATGGGACCGCACCCAACCGGGTCTGGAGCCGCCACATCTCGCTCCAGGCGCGCGCGTCGTCGTTGACGTGGCGGATCAGCGGGGCCTGGCAGCGGACCGTCGCGCCGGCGTCCTGGATGCGTCGCAGCGCGCGTCGGGCGATCGGGGTCGAGAGCTCGCGAGGGTGGCTGTAGTGCGCCATGAGGGCGAGCTGGCGTCCGGACTCGCGGACCCGCTCGAACAGCGCGAGCAGCGCGTCGGCGTCCGGATCGCTCACGAAGCGCTGGGGCCAGTAGGCGGGAGCCTTGGTACCGATCCGGATGCTCTCCAGGTGCGCCAGGGCCGGATCGAGAAGGGGCTCGAGGAAGCGCCACAGGGAGGCGGACTTCATCACCATGGGATCGCCGCCGGTGACGAGCACGTCCGTCACCTCGGGGTGCCTGGCGAGGTAGCGCTTCAGGCTCGCCGTGTCGCGGCACGCGAAGCGCAGGTCGGCGTCGCCGACGAACTGCGCCCAGCGGAAGCAGTAGGTGCAGTAGGCGTGGCAGGTCTGTCCGGCGGAGGGGAATACGAGCACGGTCTCCGCGTACTTGTGCTGGACGCCGCGAAGCGGCTCTCCGTCGAGGCTGGGAACGTTGAGCTCGAGCTGGTCGCCGGGATGGGGATTGAGCGTCGACTGGATGCGACGCGCCGCCCGCTGGATCTCGGCGGCGGGAGCTCCCGCCTTCACCAGCTCGAGCATGCTCGCGAAGTCCTGAGGGGCCAGCATCTCCCGCTGCGGGAAGGTGAGCCGGAAGATCGGATCGTCCGGAACCCGGGACCAGTCGATCAGCTCCTCGATCACGTAGCGGTTGGTGCGAAAGGGGAGCACGGCCGAGACCGCCTTCATCGCGTCCCGCTCGGCCGGTGACAACCGGGAGAGCTGGGGAATGCGGTCGATGTCCCGGCGCGTGTAGGCGCGGAAACCGGACGCCGTGACGCGTCCCGGTGTCTGGCCTGCCAGGGGATGTCCGAAGCTCGCGAATTGACGCATCCGAGGTCCCGTCGACCCTGCTGGTGAGTCCCGCCCGTGAGCCCCGACCGTGTGCCCCCACCTGTTGCCCTGACTCTTGCCCTGGCCCGTGTGCTCGTGCCCGTGGGGTCGGCGCGTCGGGGCCGAGCGACGCGGCGAGCGCCGCCGCAGGAAAAGGACTCTCAGTATACGAAGGGGGCTGGCGCGATACAAATCCCGCCCTTGCGTGGCAATTTCCTGAGGTAGAATCAACGCGATCTCGCGATCCCACTCTTGCGATCCCACAGAGGGAGGTCCGGTGGAGATCAACGGCATCGCGCACACCATGCTCACCGTGGGCGACTTCGAGCGCTGCTTGCCGTTCTACGAGCGGCTGCTGGGCTTCATGGGCCTGGTGCCGGTCATTCAGGGCGACGGCATGCTCTACTGCGTGGGTGGGCGGACGGCGTTCGGCATCCGACGGGCGGAAGAGCGATTCCGTAACGAGCGCTTCGAGCAGAATCGGGTGGGACTTCACCACGTCTGCTTCCGGGCCCGCTCGCGGGAGGACGTGGACGACTTCCATGCATTCCTGAAGGAGCTCGGCGCGACGATCGTACACCCTCCCGAGGACGGGCCCTTCGCGCCGGGCTACTACTCCGTCCTCTTCGAGGATCCCGACGGTATCCGCCTCGAGATGAACTTCGTACCCGGCAAGGGACTGCTGGAGAAGGGCGCGAGGACGGATCCCGGCGCTTGATGCCCGTCTATCGGCTCGGGCCGGACCTCGTCTTCCCGAATCCCGAGGCGGCGGATCCGAGCGGGCTGCTGGCCGTCGGCGGAGATCTGGAGCCCGAGCGTCTGCTGCTCGCGTACTCGCTCGGGATCTTTCCCTGGTACGAGGAGGGGCAGCCCCTGCTCTGGCACTCGCCGGACCCCCGCTTCGTTCTCCGGCCCGATTCGCTGCGTATCGCGCGCAGCCTCAGGAAGACGCTCGCGAAGCAGCCGTATCGGATCCGCCTCGACACGGCCTTCCCCCTGGTGGTCCGCGCCTGCTCGCGGGTTCGACGCCGCGGCCAGCAGGGGACCTGGATCACGCGCGACATGGTCGACGCCTACGTGAGGCTCCACGAGCTGGGCTTCGCCCACTCCGCCGAGGCATGGGAGGGCGACGCACTCGTAGGGGGACTCTACGGCGTGTCGCTGGGGAGCGCGTTCTTCGGTGAGTCCATGTTCTTCGTCCGACCGGACGCCTCCAAGGTCGCATTCGTCACCCTGGCGCGGCAGCTCGACGCCTGGGGATTCGACCTGATCGACTGCCAGGTCCACACCCCCCATCTGCAGCGCTTCGGGGCCGAGCCCTGGGCGCGGAGCCGCTATCTGGAGGCCCTGTCCCGGTCGCTCCGCCGACGCACCCGTCGGGGGCGCTGGCGCCTCGACAGCGACGGCGGGTAGCATCTCCGAAACGCGTGGAGGTAGGGTTGTCCCCCGAACCCGAGGCAGGGCTGGCGGCCACCGGGCCGAACGCCGAGCAGATCGAGTACTGGAACCGGCTCCGCGGCGAGCGTTGGGTGCAGGTCGCTCCCCTGATCGACGCCCAGGTGTCCCACATCGGACTCGCGGCCATGGACCGTCTGGACGTGTCCCCCGGCGCGCGGGTGCTCGACGTGGGCTGTGGTTGCGGCCAGACGACGCTCCAGCTGGCCGAGCGCGTCGGCGCCAACGGGGCCGTGATGGGCATCGACATCTCGACGGTCATGCTCGACGCCGCCCAGCGCAGCGCGGCGGAGGCCGGCACGTCCCAGGTGCGCTTCGAGAACGCCGACGCCCAGACCCACCGCTTCGCAGCGTCGAGCTTCGATCGGCTCTTCTCGCGCTTCGGGGTGATGTTCTTCGCGGATCCGCGCGCCGCGTTCGAGAACCTGCGCGGAGGGCTCGCGGCGGGGGGGCGCCTCGCCTTCGCGTGCTGGCAGTCGCTGGCCCGCAATCCCTGGATGCGCGTACCCACCGAGGCCGTCTTCGCGCTGGTGAAGCCGCCGGATCCGCCGGATCCCCACGCCCCGGGTCCCTTCTCGCTGGCGGATCCCGATCGGGTGCGGGCGATCCTCTCCGGGGCGGGCTTCGAGCAGGTGGCGCTCGAGCCCTACGAGTGCGAGGTCCGGGTGGGAGGCGGCGCCGATCTCGAGGTGGCGGTGGCGTTCGCGCTGCAGATGGGCCCCGCCGCGGCGCTGCTGCGAGACGCGGAGCCCTCCCTGCGCGAGGCGGCGATCGATGCGGTGCGCGAGGCGCTGCGTCCCCACGTGACGGAGCGCGGCGTCGAGCTCGGCGCCGCGACCTGGCTCGTCACGGCCGTGGCGCCCGAGCGGACGGGATGACGGCATCACCCGCGAGCTGGGGGTCCGCGAGCGACCTCGCCGACCTGTCCGGACAGGTCGCCATTGCCGGCGTGGGCGAGGCCGACTACAGCAAGGCCTCCGGCCGCAAGGCGGGCGAGATCGCGGCGCAGGCCATCGCGCGCGCCGTCGCCGACGCCGGGCTCGAGCCCCGCGACATCGACGGCATCCTGTACAACCCCACCTCGCCCTTCGGCGCCGCCGCGTTCCGCAGCCACTTCGGCAGCGATGGGGAGATGTGGGAGTCCGCGGCGGGCGGAGGCATGGTCTGGGCGGCGACCGCCCCCGCTGCAGCCGCCGCGGCGCTGCGCAGCGGTCGCGTACGGCACGTCGTGAACGTCTTCTCGGTGGCGTGGGCGACCGAGCGCTCCAGCATGGTCGGCGGCCCCGGCCAGTTCCACGCCGAGGAGCGCTTCAAGGCCAACTTCGAGGTGCCCTTCGGCTGGTTCCCGCAGCCGGTCTACTTCGCGACGATCGCGCGCCGTCACATGCACGAGTACGGCACGAAGCCCGAGCAGCTCGGCGCGGTCGCGGTGGCCTGCCGGCGCCACGCGAACCGGCACCCGGGTGCCGTGATGCACGGGCGGACGCTCACGCTCGAGGACTACCTCTCGCGTCCCATGCTGGTGGATCCGCTGCGCGTCGAGGACTGCTGCCTCATCTCCGACGGTGGCGCGGCCTACGTGATGACCACGCCCGAGCGGGCCCGCGACCTGTGCCGAACGCCGGTGCTCGTCGAGGGTGTGGGCGAGGCCTTCTCGGGATCGGGCACGTACTGGAGTCAGCAGAGCGCCTTCACCTCCACGCCCCAGGTCTTCAGCGCGCCGGCGGCCTTCCGCATGGCCGGCATCTCGCCGGCCGACGTGGACGTCCTCACCCTCTACGATCCCTTCACCATCGTCGCCCTGATGCAGATCGAGGACATGGGCTTCTGTGCCAAGGGCGAGGCGGGCGCCTTCGTCGAGGGCGGGACACTCGACTACGACGGCGGACGGCTGCCCACCAACCCCCACGGCGGACTGCTCTCCCACGCCTACGTGCTGGGCATCGCCCACGTGGTGGAGGTCGTGCGCCAGCTCCGCGGCGAGGCGCACGCCCAGGTAGAGGGCGCCGAGATCGGTGTCTACGGCGGCTACACGGGGCACATGGCGAGCACGCTGGTGCTGAGGCGCGGCACGTGAGCTCCTTTCCGCTGCCCGACGTCTCCTGGGAGCCCGCTGCCCCGTTCTGGTCCGCGGCCGAACGCGGCGAGCTCGCCATACCGCGCTGTCGCGCCTGCGGTCGCTACGTCTGGTACCCCAAGTCCCGCTGCCCGGCCTGCCGGGCGGAGGACGTCTCCTGGGAGCCCGTCAGCGGGCGCGGCACGCTCTTCTCCTGGGCGGTGGTGCGTCGGGCCCTGCTGAAGCCCTTCACGGACCGGATCCCGTTCGTCACCGGGCTCGTGGCGCTCGAGGAGGACCCGTCGGTGCGTCTGGTGACGAACGTCGTCGACTGCGATCCCGAAGCGCTCCAGGTGGACATGTCCGTGCAGGTGGTGTTCCGCCCGCTTCGCTTTCGCGACGTCGAGGGCGAGGTCGTGGTCCCGCTGTTCGTCCCGTCCGAACCCGGCAGGACGTCTCGTGGCTAGCTCACGCTGCTCGGGATCGCGTTGGCGTAGCGGGAAGCCCTGACGAGACCCCGCTCAGTCGCCTCCGTTCCCCGCCAGCTCGGCGAGGATGCGCTCCCGGTCCTCGTCGAGCTCGGGCGCGCGCGGGCGCTGCGGCGGGTCCGCGTAGGCCGAGAGCTTGACGGGGTTGCCCGCCATGCGCACCGGGCCCGCCACCGGGTCCTCGGCGCTCACCACCATGTGGCGCGCGGTCACCTGGGGGTCGGTGACGACCTGGGCCAGGTCGTTGAGCGGGCCGCAGGGAACCCCGGCTGCCTCCAGGCGCGCGAGCCAGTCCGCCGCGCTTCGCGCTGCGAGCGCACGCTCCAGCTCCGCGGCGAGCGCCTCCACGTGCCGGGTGCGCAGCCCATTGCTCGCGAAGCGCGCGTCTCGGGCGAGCTCGGGCCGCTCGAGCGCCTCGCACAGGCGGGCGAACAGCTCGTCGTTGCCCGCGGCGACCACCACGTGGCCGTCGCGCGTGGCCAGCGCCTGGAAGGGCGCGATGGACGGGTGGCGCGAACCCAGCGGCGTGGGAGCGCGGCCGGTGGCAGCGAGGCGCGCGATCGCGTTCTCGAGAATGGCGACCTGGGCGTCGAGCATCGACACGTCGACGTGCATGCCGGCTCGGCTCCGCTCCCGCTCGTACAGCGCGGACTGCACGCCGATCACCGTGAAGAGCCCCGCCGCGATGTCCCCGATGGAGGTTCCCACCCGGGTCGGCGGCGCACCGGGGTGCCCCGTGAGGCTCATGATTCCGCCCATCGCCTGCACGATGATGTCGTAGGCGGGCCGGCTCGCGTAGGGACCCGTCTGGCCGAAGCCCGAGGTGGAAGCGAGGATGAGGCGCGGGAAGCGCGCGTGGAGCGCGTCCCAGCCGAAGCCGAGGCGCGCCAGGGCGCCGGGACGGAAGTTCTCCACCAGGACGTCCGCCCGCGCGAGCAGCCGCTCGAAGACGTTCCGGTCCGAGACGTCCTTCAGATCGAGGGCGATGCTCTCCTTGCCGCGATTGAGCGACATGAAGTAGGCGGATCGGCCCTCGACGAAGGGACCGATGCGGCGGGCGTCGTCGCCACGTCCCGGCGCCTCCACCTTGATCACGCGGGCGCCCAGGTCGGCCAGCACCATGGTGCAGTACGGGCCTGCGAGCACGCGGGTCAGGTCGACGACGAGGACGCCGGAGAGCGGACCGGAGGCGGGCACTGCGCGAGGGTAGCGGGATGGCCGGGTTCACCGGGCGGGGGCCTGCGGACCCCCGCCCGGCGCGAAGCGAGGATCAGCCCTTGGCGGCCTCGAGGCGCTGCTGGAGCCCGTGGAGCTGGCTGAAGAACTCCTCCGGGACGCGGTCTCCGAACTGCCGGTAGTAGTCCTCGATCAGCGGGATCTCCTGGAGCCAGCCGTCCGCGTCGACCCGGAGCAGCTCTTCGAGATCCTCGCTGTCCAGGTCGAGGCCGGAGACGTCGAGCCCGTCCGCGGTGGGCAGGTTGCCGATGGGCGTCTCCTGGGCCTTGGCCGTGCCCTCGCAGCGCTCGAAGATCCACTTGAGGACGCGGCCGTTCTCGCCGAAGCCCGGCCACAGGAAGTCGCCGCCGCTGCTCTTGCGGAACCAGTTCACGTAGTAGATACGCGGCAGCTTCGCGCCGGCGCGCGAGCCGATCGAGAGCCAGTGGGTCCAGTAGTCCGCCATGTTGTATCCGCAGAAGGGCAGCATGGCCATCGGATCCCGCCGCAGCTCGCCGATCTTGCCGGCGGCAGCGGCCGTCTTCTCGCTGCTGATGATCGAGCCCAGGAAGGTGCCGTGCACCCAGTCGCGGGCCTCGTTCACCAGCGGGACCACCGTGGCGCGCCGTCCGCCGAAGAGGATCGCGCTGATCGGAACGCCCTTGGGATCCTCCCACTCCTCCGCCATCACCGGGCACTGGTGGGCGGGCGCGGTGAAGCGCGCGTTGGGATGGGAGGCGGGCGTACCGGAAGCCGGGGTCCAGGGCTTGCCCTTCCAGTCCGTCAGCTGGGCCGGCGGCTCGTCCGTCATCTCCTCCCACCATACGTCGCCATCGGGCGTGAGCGCGCAGTTCGTGAACAGGCTGTGACGGTTGAGGCTCAGGATGGCGTTCGGGTTCGACTTCATGCTGGTGCCCGGCGCCACCCCGAAGAAGCCGGCCTCGGGATTGATGGCGTAGAGCTGACCGTCGTCGCCGAACTTCATCCAGGCGATGTCGTCGCCGATCGTCTCGACCTTCCAGCCGGGGATCGTCGGCGTCATCATCGCCAGGTTGGTCTTCCCGCAGGCGCTCGGGAAGGCGGCGGCCACGTAGCGCGAGACGCCCTCGGGATTGGTGAGCTTCAGGATCAGCATGTGCTCCGCCATCCAGCCCTCGTCGCGGGCCTGCACCGAGGCGATGCGCAGCGCGAAGCACTTCTTGCCGAGCAGCGCGTTGCCCCCGTAGCCCGAGCCGAAGGACCAGATCTCGCGGGTCTCCGGGAAGTGGACGATGTACTTGTTGTCCGCGTTGCAGGGCCA
>JAAUYK010078090.1_pt1 | contig 19610 bp, 15 predicted proteins | sample 7278021 | NCBI WGS metagenome assembly JAAUYK01 (sample SAMN14350223, study PRJNA611818) | marine sediment metagenome | isolation source: surface marine sediment (1.8m) | place: French Polynesia: Moorea | collected 2018-08
AGTCGCGACGGTCCATCTGGCCGCGCGCCACGCGCAGGCCGAGAGTCTTGAGTTCTTCTGACATTTTCGGTCTCTCCCTGGGTGTATTGTTCTTTGTTTGTTTTTTATTTCTTGAACTCATAATGATCATGAAACAAGCCAATGGCAAGAACTGACTGATTGCGACGCTTCCAGGCTCAAAGGCGACGCCAGGGTTCTCCCCGATGCGGCCGCGTCACCGGGTTTCCTGGCCCTCCACGGTCGCCTCGGTGGGCGCCGCCCCCTCGCCCGGCAGAAACTCGAGACCAGCAAAATTTATTGTAATCGCGACAGGACATGGCGCCGAACGGTTTGTCCCGGCAGCGTATTTCCCCGATGATCTCCGCACGAATCCCGGGAAGACCTAGCCACAAGAGACGAGAGCCCATGGTCAAAGCCGCCGTATGCCGTGCCTTCGGCAAAGCCCTACAGATCGAGGACATCGCCGTCGCGGAGCCGGGCCCGGGCGAGGTCCGGGCCAAGGTCTCGGCCTGCGCGATCTGCCACAGCGACATCCTCTACGCGGAGGGTGCCTGGGGCGGCGAGCTGCCGGCCGTCTACGGGCACGAGGCCGCGGGCGTCGTCGAGGCCGTCGGGCCCGGGGTGAGCCACGTCGCGCCCGGCGACCCGGCCGTGATCACCCTGGTTCGGGCCTGCGGCCGCTGCCCCTGCTGCAACCAGGGCTTCTACGGCTCCTGCGAGACCCGCTTCGCGCTGGACGAAGGCAGTCCGCTCGCGGACGGCTGGGGCGCCCCCCTGGTCCACGGGCTGCGTACCGGCGCCTTCGCCGAAGCGGTACTGGTCGAGGCCTCCCAGGTCGTCGCGATCCCGGAGGAGGTGCCGCTCGAAAGCGCCGCCCTGCTGGCCTGCGGCGTGATCACCGGCCTGGGCGCGGTCATCAACACCGCCAAGGTCCGGGCCGGAGCGGACGTCGTGGTGATCGGCACCGGCGGCGTCGGCCTCAACGCCGTCCAGGGCGCGAGGCTGGCCGGCGCCGGTCGGATCATCGCCGTCGACCTCTCCGACGACAAGCTGGACGCTGCAGAGGCCTTCGGCGCCACCCATGGGGTCAATCCGGGAAAGCAGGACCTGGCCGGTGAGATAGGGACGCTGACCGGCGGCCGGGGCGCCGACTACGTCTTCGTCACGGTCGGCGCCAAGGCGGCGGTCGACGGCGCCTACGACCTGCTCGCCGCCGGCGGCGCGCTGGTCCTGGTCGGCATGCCGGCGCTGGGCGAGACCTCGGCCTTCGACATCGTCACCCTGGCCAATGACAGCAAGCGAATCCTCGGCAGCAAGATGGGCTCCTCCAACGTCCACGAGGACATCCCGCGGCTGATCGGACTCTACCAGCAGGGCCGCCTGAAGCTCGACGAGCTGATCTCGGCGCGCTATCCGCTCTCCGAGATCAACGAGGCCATCGCCTCGACCAAGCGCGGCGAGGCGCTGCGCAACATCATCGTGTTCTAGGGAGAAACTGGCGACAGGGTCGGGGCTTTGGTGAGCCTGGAAGTCTTCGGAGAGACGGCCGGGGGATCGCCCGTCCAGCGGGTGCGGATCGCCGGTCAAGGGCTGGCAGCCTGGGTCCTGACCTGGGGCGCGGTGGTCCAGGACCTGCGGCTGGAGGGCGTCTCGCACCCTCTGGTCCTCGGTTTTCCGCACTTCCCGCCCTATCTGGAGTCGACGGCCTATTTCGGCGCCGTCGTCGGCCGGCTGGCCAACCGGATCGCCGGCGGTCGGGCGAGGATCGCCGGCAGGGTGCACAGGCTCGACCGGAACGACGGCGGACGCCACACCCTGCACGGGGGAGCCGACGGCAGCGGCCGCCGGCTCTGGCGGATCGAGGGCGCGGGCGAGGACTTCGTCACCTTGCGCTGCAATCTGCCGGACGGCCACATGGGCTTTCCCGGCGCCCTGGACGCGGTCGCGACTTACCGCATCGTCGCGGGCCCCGCCCTCGCGCTCGACCTGAGCGCCGAGACCGAGGCCGAGACCATCTGCGGCCTGGCGCACCACAGCTACTTCAATCTCGACGGCGCGGGCAAGATTCACGACCACCGGCTCAGGATCGCCGCCGACGCGGTCCTTCCGGTCGACGACGAGCTGATCCCGACCGGCGAGGTGATGAAGGTCGAGGGTACGGCCTTCGACTTCCGTAGGGCACGCCCGATCGGCGCAGCCGGCATGGACTACGATCACAACTTCTGCCTGTCCGAGGATCGGCAGCCCCTGCGCGAGGTCGCCGAGCTCACCGGCCCGCGCTCCGGGCTGACCCTCGGCCTCGCGACCACGGAGCCCGGCCTTCAGGTCTACACGGCCGCGACCTTGTCGACCGGCGCTACCCCGGGACTGACCGGTTCGCCCTATGGTCCCTACGCCGGCGTGGCACTGGAACCCCAGGTCTGGCCGGACGCGCCGAACCGTCCCTGGTCGGCCCTTGCCAGATTGCGGCCCGGCGAGGTCTACCGGCAAAGCTCGGTGTTCCGCTTCTCGCGGTCCCGGGCGGACGGCGGGTGAGATAGCAAGCAGAATGACCCTAGAGCTCGGCACCTCCGGTGGCCGAGTAGTAGAAGGCGACGGCTTGCGCCCGGTTCTGGAGCGACAGCTTCTCGTAGATGTTGCGCAGGTGGAATTTGACCGTGTTGACCGAGACCTCGAAGTCGCCGGCCAACTGATCGTTGGTCCGGCCGCGCGCGAGCGCGGCCAGAAGTTCGCGCTCCTTCTGGGTCAGGGCCTCCAAGGGATCGCGATTGAGCTTGCGTACGTCGACGAAGGGAAAGACCATCTGGCCGCGCGCCACGGCAAGCACGCAGTCCAGCAATCGCTCGGCCGGCTCGCCCTTGGAACAGAAGCCGGCCCCGCCCTGCGCCATGACCTTGCGCGGCAAGTCGGCATCGACGCTGCCGCTGTAGACCAGGATGCGCGGCGCGTCGGCCTTGTCGCGCAGCGCGGCCAGAATGCCCGCACCTCCGCAGTTCGGCAAAACCCAGCCGATGACACCGACCGGGACCCTGAGACGCCCGATCGACTCCAGGAAGCTCTCGGCGGTTGCCACCGTGAGAACCAGATTGAAACGCGGGTCGTCCTCGAAATACTCCGACAACGCGGACAGAACGATCGGGTTCTTTTCCGCGATCGCAACGTCGACGGGCCCTGTGCCTTCATCGTTCATGCCGTGATCGAGCCTCCCCACCCATTCGAGTAGGCTACCCCTACTCTTTCAGGCAAGTCAAACCCACACCGATGGAAGGCGCGGCACCGCCCAAAGGACTTTGATTCCCCATGTCTTCGGGTGTTGTGACGGGCCCGCAGGTCATGCGATCCCTCGCTCTGCTACGGCGATGCCGAAATCAACATCGACATACATGGGCCGCTGGACGCCCGGTCCCATCACGGAAAGGCGATAACACGATGAGCGCACTTCTCGACAAGCAAACCAAGGTCGTGGTTCAGATCTCAGGCGATCGGTCGGCTGAATCACCGTCCTCCGGGGTGACGATCTATGCCGAAGCCGATGGTCGCATAGCCCAACTGCTCGACGAGATCATCGCCGATCCCAGTACCCGGAAGGCGGTCTCGCTCGCCGACCATCGGGCCGCTCGCCAGCTCGCCGGCGCCCAGGATTTCTGCAGCGCCATGCGCCTTGTCGAGCAGGAATGCTACCAGTCGGCTTGAGGCCGCATCGAGGCTTATCCGATCGGAGGACCCGCCAGTCATGCCCGGAACCACCAGCCTGTTCATCCCCGGACCGACCAACGTCCCGCACGCCGTGCGCCAGGCGATCGACTGCGCGATGGAAGATCAGCGCGCGCCTGACCTGCCGGCCTTCACGCTACCGCTCTACGAGGACGTGAAGAAGGTCTTCAAGTCGGCGCAGGGACAGGTCTTCGTCTTCCCAGCCTCGGGCACCGGCGGCTGGGAGGCGGCGATCACCAACACCCTTTCGCCCGGCGACAAGGTCCTGGCCTCGCGCTTCGGGCAGTTTTCGCACCTCTGGATCGACCTCTGCGAACGCCATGCCCTGGACGTTGAGATCGTCGACGTGCCCTGGGGCGAAGGGACTCCGGTCGAGACCTACGCCGAGCGCCTCGCCGCCGACACCGCGGGGAAGATCAAGGCCGTCTTGGTTTGCCACAACGAGACCGCAACCGGCGTCACCAGCGACGTCGCCGCCGTGCGCAAGCTGCTCGACGATCTCGATCACCCGGCGCTGCTTCTGGTCGACGGTGTCAGCTCGATCGCCAGCATCGACTTCCGCATGGACGAATGGGGCGTCGATATCGCCGTCAGCGGCTCGCAGAAGGGCTTCATGCTGCCGGCCGGCATGGCCATTCTCTGCGTGAGCGAGAAAGCGCTGGCGGCGCGCAGAGAGGCAAGGCTCCACCGCTGCTACTTCGACTTCGAAGACATGATCAAGACCAATGACGGCGGCTTCTTCCCCTACACGCCGCCGCTGCACATGCTGCGCGGTTTGCGGGCCTCGGTCGATCTTCTGCTAGGCGAAGGGCTGGAGAACATCTTCGCCCGGCACCACCGCCTGGCCGAGGGGGTCCGCAGAGCGGTTTCGGCCTGGGGCCTGGACCTCTGCGCCAAAGAGCCGAAGTGGTACTCGGACACGGTGAGCGCGATCAAGGTTCCCGACGGCTTCGACGGAAACGCGATCGTCAAGCTCGCCTACCTGCGCTACGGCCTGTCCTTTGGTCTTGGGCTTTCCGAGGTGGCGGGCAAGGTGTTCCGCATCGGCCACCTGGGGGACCTCAACGAGATCATGCTGCTCTCCGGCCTCTCGGGGGCGGAAATGGCGATGCGCGACATGGGTCTGCCGATCGAGGCCGGTAGCGGCGTTGCCGCGGCACAGGAGTACTACCGCGCGACCGCAAAGCCGGTAGACTTCTCCAGGGAGCTGGCGCTGGCGGTCTAGCGAAGCGCCACCTCGGAGCCCGGTCGGATCGTGCCGGGCCGAATGAGAGAGACTCCGATCGGGAGGTTCCTTCGTCCGCAGGTGCGGCGGTAAGGGAAGGCCAAAGATGGACATTCACGAGTATCAGGCAAAGGAGTTGCTGTCCGGCTTCGGAGTGCCGGTGCCGCGCGGCGGCCTGGCCTACAGTCCCGAGCAGGCGGCCTACCGGGCGCGGGAGATCGGAGGAGAGCGCTGGGTGGTCAAGGCGCAGATCCATTCCGGCGGCCGCGGCCAGGCCGGCGGAATCAAGGTCTGCGCCGACGAGCATGAGGTCTGGGACGCCGCCGACGAACTCCTGGGCATGCGCCTCGTCACCCAGCAGACCGGAGCGCGGGGCAAGGCGGTCTACCGGCTCTATGTCGAGGCCACGGCGAAAGTCCAGCGCGAAATCTACCTTGGGCTGGTCCTGGACAGGAAGTCGGAACGGGTCATGGTGGTCGCCTCTTCGGCGGGCGGCATGGAGATCGAGGAGATCGCCCGCGACAAGCCGGAAACCATCCTGCGGGCGAGCGTCGAGCCGGCCGTCGGCATGCAGGCCTTTCAAGCCCGCGAGATCGCCTTCGGTCTGGGACTGGAGCCGGCCCAGATCGCCCAGGCGGTCGATATTCTCATGGGCTGCTACAAGGCCTTTCGCGAGCTGGACGCGACAATGGTGGAGATCAATCCGCTGGCGGTGACCGACGAAGGCACGCTGACCGCCCTCGACGCGAAGATGAGCTTCGACGACAACGCGCTCTTCCGTCGGCCGAACATCTCTGAGCTGCGCGACAAGTCCCAGGAGGACAAGCGCGAGACCCAGGCCTCGGACCGGGGACTCAACTACATCGGCCTCGACGGCAAGATCGGCTGTATCGTCAACGGGGCGGGGCTTGCCATGGCGACGATGGACATGATCAAGCAGGCCGGCGGTGAGCCGGCGAACTTCCTCGACATCGGCGGCGGCGCCACGCCCGAGCGGGTCGCCAAGGCCTTCCGCCTGGTCGTCTCGGACGAGAACGTCGAGGCCGTGCTGGTAAACATCTTCGCCGGCATCAATCGGTGCGATTGGGTCGCCGAGGGCATTGTCCAGGCGGTCAAGAAGATCGACGTGACCGTGCCCCTGGTGGTGCGTCTGGCCGGGACCAACGTCGAGGAGGGACGCAAGATCCTGACCCGCAGCGGCTTGCCGATCATTCGGGCCAAGTCCCTGGCCGAAGCGGCGCAACGCGTGGTCGACGCCTGGAAACAAGACGAGGGTGCCCGCCTCGCGGCGGTGGAAAGCTGATGGCTATTCTTCTGGACCGAGAGACACCGGTTATCGTCCAGGGCATCACCGGGCGCATCGCCGCCTTCCATGCCCAGGAGATGCTGAGCTACGGCACCAAGCTGGTCGGTGGCGTCTCGCCGGGCAAGGGCGGCACGACCCAGGACGGCTTGCCGGTCTTCGACACGGTGCGCAAGGCCGTCGGCGAGACCGGAGCGACAACCAGCGTGGTCTTCGTGCCGCCGCCCTTCGCGGCCGACGCGATCATGGAGGCCGCGGATGCCGGGATCCGGCTCTGCATCGCGATTACCGACGGCATCCCTGCCCAGGACATGATGCAGGTCAAGCGCTACATGCGGCGCTACAAGCAGGAAAAGCGGATGCGCCTGATCGGCCCGAACTGCGCCGGAATCATCAGCCCGGGCCGGGCGCTGGCCGGCATCATGCCGGGTCACATCTATATGCCCGGTCCGGTCGGCATCGTCGGGCGCTCGGGCACGCTGGGCTACGAGGCCGCGTCCCAGATGAAGGAGCTGGGAATCGGCGTGTCGACCAGTGTCGGAATCGGCGGCGATCCGATCAACGGCAGCTCCTTCAAGGACGTTCTGTCGCTCTTCGAGGAAGACGAAGAGACCGAGGCGATCATGATGATCGGCGAGATCGGTGGCCCGCAGGAGGCGGAGGCGGCCGAGTTCCTGCGCGCGCACATGACCAAGCCCGTGATCGCCTATGTCGCCGGCCTGACCGCGCCCAAGGGCCGGCGCATGGGCCATGCCGGCGCGATCATCCAGGCCTTCGGCGAGAGCGCGTTCGAGAAGGTCGAGATCCTCAAGGAAGCCGGCGTCACCATCGCTCCCAGTCCCGCCGAGCTCGGCGCGACCGTGGCGCAGGCCTTGAGCGGAGGACTCGACAATGCCAGAGCCGGCGCTACGCAGGCCGCCATCTGAGTCTCCTAAGCCCGCAGGTACGGGGCAGATGGGCGCCCACGACCTCGCCCTCGATCCGTCCGGCCTCGGCGACTCGGAGCACGACCTGGAGCCGGTCGTCGAGCGGCTCTTCGGCTACCTGCTCGACGTGGTCCGGGCGCGGCGGCCCGAGATTCTGGATGCCTTGCACGGCGGCAGGCAGCAAAGCGAGAACTCCGATGCATTCCCGCTCGAAGCTCTGCAGGCGCAGGGCATCTGGCTGCAGCTTCTGAGGATCGCGGAAGATATCACAGAGTCGCGGCGGCGGCGCCGGATCGAGACCCAGGCGAGCCCGGATGCCGTGGCTGGCAGCTTCGACCGGACGATCGCCCAGGCCGCCGCGGCAGGCATCGAGCCCGAAGCGATCCAGGACTTGCTGGAGCGGACCAGCGTGCGCCCGGTCATCACCGCGCACCCGACCGAGGCGAAGCGGGTGACCGTGCTGGAGATCCACCGCCGGATCCACTGCCACCTGGAAGACCTCGAAGGGCGGTTCTTGACCCCTCGCGAGCGCGAGGCCATCGCCGAGGAGCTGCGCAACGAGATCGACCTCCTCTGGCTGACCGGCGAGATCCGACTCGAGAAGCCGAGCGTCGAGCAGGAAGTCGCCTGGGGACTTCACTTTTTTCAAGAAACCCTGTTCGAGAGCGTCCCGCAGACCTTGAACACCCTGGAGCTGGCGCTCGCCCGGCACTATCCCGATGTCCGCTTCCGGCTTCCAGCCCTCCTGCGCTTCGGCTCGTGGATCGGCGGCGACCGCGACGGCAATCCCTTCGTCACCAACGAGGCGACCCGCAAGGCGCTTCGGGCCGGCCGCCTGGTCGCGCTGCGCCACTACCGCGAGCAGCTCTCGACGTTGCTGCATGAGCTCAGCATCGCCGCCCATACCGCGCCGCTGCCCGACGCCTTTCTGCAAGCCTTGCAGGAGAAACTCGACCGGACCGGACGGGGCAGCGAGATCGCTGCGCGGAACCCCGGCGAGGTCGTTCGCCAGTATTTGGAATGCCTGCGCGCGACCCTGGACGAGTCGCTCGAAGCGGGGGAACAATCCCAGGTCTCGACGGAGGCCGGCGGATACCGCGGTCCCGAAGCCCTGATCGATGATCTCGTTGACTTGGAGGCGGGCTTGCGCAGGGCCGGTTGCGCATCGCTCGCCAAGACGCGGATCGAGCCCCTGCGCCGAAAGGTCGAGGCCTTCGGGTTTCATACCGCCAGCCTGGACCTGCGCCAGAACACGACGGTCATCAACGGGGCGCTGGCCGAGATCTGGCGTGTCTTGGACGGCGCCGAAGACAAGGTGCCGCCGGAGCCGGGATCCACCTCCTGGAATGACTGGTTGCTGGCGGAGCTTGCGCGCCCGCTGGAGGAGAGCTTTGCACCAGAGTCCCTGCCGCCGGCTGCGGCGGAGACCTTCGGCCTCTTCGCCCTGGCCGAGGCGGCGCGACGAGACCTTGGGCAAGGGGCCATTGGATCCTTTGTCCTCAGCATGACCCACTCGGCCGCCGATATCCTGGGTGTCTATCTGCTGGCCAAGTACGCAGGCCTGTTCTGGGACCGGGAAGGCGTCGAATGCTGCGTCCTGCCGGTCGTGCCTCTGTTCGAAACGATCGACGACCTGCAACGGGCACCAACCATCATGCGGGAGCTTCTGTCCTTGCCTCTGGTGCGCCGCAGCGTGCGCTTCGCGGGCGGCGTTCAGGAAGTGATGATCGGCTATTCCGATTCGAACAAGGACGGCGGATTCCTCTGCGCCAACTGGGAGCAGGCCAAGGCCCAGAAGCGCCTGGCGCGGTTGGGCGCCGATCTGGGTGTTCGGATCTCCTTCTTTCACGGACGCGGCGGATCGGTCAGCCGCGGTGGCGCGCCGACCGGCCGGGCCGTCGCCGCCCAGCCACAAGGCTCGGTCAATGGCCGACTGCGTTTGACCGAGCAGGGCGAGGTCGTCTCCTCTAAGTATGCCAACCGCAGCGCCGCGCGCTTCCAATTGGAGCTCCTGACGGCCAGCGTGCTGCGCCATAGCTTGGGTCTCGTGCCGGACGCAGCAGACGACAGCCAGCCGGAGTTCGACGAGGCGCTGGAGGCGCTGTCGGGCATCTCCTATGTCGCTTACCGGCGCCTGATCGAGCATCCCGGTCTGGTCGCCTACTATCAGGAGGCCAGCCCGGTAGAGGAGCTCGTTCGGCTCAAGTTGGGCTCGAGACCCGGCCGGCGCTTCGGTGCGGCGACGCTCGACGACCTGCGGGCGATACCTTGGGTCTTCGGCTGGAGCCAGAACCGGCATCTGGTCCCGGGATGGTACGGCCTGGGGACGGCCCTTCAATCCTTCCGCAAGGTGCGCGGCCGCGAGGGCGACCGCCTCCTGGCGCACATGTTCGACTCCTCTCCCCTCTTCCGGCTGATCGTCGACGAGGTCGAGAAGATCCTGCTGCTCGTCGACTTCGACGTCGGCGGGGCCTATGCCGCCCTGGTCTCCAACCCGCAGCAGCGCCAGGAAATCCTTGCGACCATCCGAGAGGAATACGATCGCACGGTGGAGCAGGTTCTCCGCATCACCGACGAGGGCGGCCTGGCCCAGCGCTTTCCCAACTACCGCAGCCGTCTGGAACGGCGCCTGCCGATCCTCAACCAGGTCGGACGTCAGCAGGCAGATCTGGTCGGTCGCCTCCGCGCGCGCAGAAGGGCCGGATCCTCCGAGCCCGCGGACTTCGTGCCACTTCTCCTTTCGATCAACTGCGTCGCCTCGGGGCTCGGCTGGACCGGATAGCCAGGCCCTTCAGGGGCTGCGCACTTGAGCTCTCGCCTGGCTCGTCGCTCAGCGATCCACTGGCCACACCAAGATGCATGTGTTGTTCTGGTGCAGATGCAGGACTCCAGTCTTTTCAAGCACAGGTGACACATAAGGATCAGGTGTGGCGCAGTCGGACGGAAATCATCGCGATACGCTGTTCCAGCCTTTGGAGCTGCCATGTGGCACCATTCTGAAAAACCGGATCGGCAAATCTGCGATGTCGGATTCGCTTGGCGATGGGTGCGGCAATCCGACCGACGCCCAGATCCGGCTCTATGAACGCTGGGCCGAGGGCGGTCTGGCCGTTTCGATCATCGGCGAGGTTCAGGGCAATCCCAACTTCGCCGAGAAACCCGGCAACCTCGTGCTTGCCCCCGGTGCAGAGCTTGACCGCTTCGCGTTGCTTGCTCAGAGGGGGGCTGTCGATGACGCGCAGCTTTGGCTCCAGCTTGGCCATGCCGGCGCCATGGCGCATCCCCCCATCAGCGATCCAAAGGGGCCCAGCGCGATCGATATCCCGGGCCTGACCTGTGCCGAACTGACCCGAGACGAGATTCGTGATTTGCCGTCGGGATTTGCCCGGACCGCCCGCATGGCGAAAACCGCCGGCTTTGGTGGCGTGCAGATCCACGCGGCGCACGGGTTCCTCTTGAGCCAATTCCTCTCGCCTTTGTTCAACAAGCGCGAGGATGCGTATGGCGGGGCCATCACCGCCAGAATGCGCCTTTTGCTCGAGGTGGTCGACGAAGTGCGCAGCGCGGTCGGCCCAAGGTTCCCGGTTGCAGTCAAGCTGAACGCGACGGATCAGCTGGAAGGCGGTTTCGAGCAGGACGACGCCATTGCGGTGATCTCGGCGCTGGACGGGACGGGGATCGACCTGATCGATATCAGTGGGGGAACGTATTTCCCCGGCGCCAAATCCGCCTCCGATGGCGCGGGCCCGGGGCCCTATTTCATCGAGTTCGCAAGAAGCGCCCGGCAGTGGACCAAGAAGCCGTTGATGGTGACAGGTGGTTTCAAGACCTTGCGGCAAGCGGTCGACGCGGTGTCGGGCGGTGCCGCGGACGTCGTCGGCCTCGCACGGGCCCTGGTGCTGGACCCCGCCCTGCCGAGAGGATGGCGGACGGGTACGGCGGGCGATCCGACCTTTCCGAGATTTGCCTCACCTCCCGAGGGCGGGATTACCGCCTGGTACACGATGCGGCTGACGCAGCTTGCCGAAGACCGGGAAACAACGGACGTCCCGGATCTGATGGCGGCAGTGAAGGCTTACGAGGACCGGGACTTTGATCGCATCGCAAAATGGAAGGGCCGGTTTCAGCCGCGAGGTTCGTGACCTCACATGCCCCTGTCGGCTCTGAGTGAGTCGCTCTTCGAAACGCCCTGATCGGGAGACGCCGGGCCATCAGGTGCTCGCGATACGACCGCTTATGCGATCGGAGAAACGTCCCGCCACGACGACCTGCGGCTAAACCGGTAGAATTCATTGCTAGGAAATATCTGAGGGAGGGGCCGATGACCGACTTCGTCGATCCGAACGAACTGATGGCCTGGTTCGTCGCCGCAAGCGAATGGACCGTGGAAAACGTGTTCAACCGCTGGGTGCTGATTCAGCTGGTGATCATTGCCGTCCTCTATGGCATCGCCTGGCTCTTGGCGCGCCGGATTCGACCATGGGTGACGTCGCGGCTCGACAAGCTCCAGGTATCACCTCGCTTTGCGCGCCTCGCACAGTCTGCCCCGCGGATGTTGAGGCCGGTGGCCTTCGCCATCCTGCTGTGGACCGTCGTCGCGGTCATGCGGCAGGTCACCTGGCCAAGCTACAGCTACCTCCTCGCTGTCGCCTCGAACCTGCTGACCGCCTGGATTGTTATCAGCTTTGCCTCCACCTTCATTCGAAACGAAGCGATCTCGCGCATCTTTGCGCTGGCGACCTGGTCGATTGCCGCACTCAACATGACCGACCTCCTGGCGCCCACGGTCGCGATCCTCGATTCCGCCGCCATGAACTTCGGCGAACTCCGGATCTCGGTGCTGACGATTCTCCAGGCCCTCCTATCGCTCGCCGTACTGCTGTGGGCGGCGCTCGCGCTCTCGCGGGCATTGGAGACACGTATCAACCGGGTTCCGGACCTGACCCCCTCGGTTCAGGTCTTGCTCGGCAAGCTGATCAAGATCACCCTGCTCGCCTTCGCCGTTGTGATTGCGCTGAACACGGTGGGTATCGACCTGACCGCGCTCGCCCTTTTCTCGGGCGCGATCGGCGTGGGCATCGGCTTTGGCCTGCAGAAGGTGGTCTCCAACCTGATCAGCGGCGTCATCCTCCTGCTCGACAAGTCGATCAAGCCCGGCGACGTCATCGAGCTGGAGGATACCTTCGGCTGGATCACTTCGTTGGGCGCCCGCTACGTTTCGGTCAACACCCGCGACGGCAAAGAGTATCTGATACCCAACGAAGATCTGATCACCCACCGGGTGGTCAACTGGTCGTTCTCGAACCAGCTGGTGCGCCTGGAAATCCCGATCGGCGTGTCCTATGACAGCGATCCGCATGAAGTCCGGCGCATCGTGCGCGAGGCCGCCGTGCAGCCCGCGCGCGTAGACGAGACGACCGCGCCGGTCTGCCACCTGACCGGCTTCGGCGACAGTTCGCTCGATTTCCTGCTGCGCTTCTGGATCCGCGACCCGCAGAACGGGGTGGTGAACATCAAGGGCGAGGTTCTGCTCGCCGTCTGGGACGCCCTGAAGGCGAACGGGATCGAGATCCCTTACCCGCACCGGCACCTCGTGCTGCGCGAGCCGATACAGATGGAGGGCGTTCGGACGGCAGCGGAATGAAGGCCCAGCGGCCTCGACTTAGCCTTCGGTCATGTTCCTCAGAACGCGACAACGCCGCCGACCCAGCAAGCCGGCAACATGGGCTGGCTGCGAAGCGAGACGACGGAGGCAGAGATCGGCAAGACTGACTTTCTGCGGCACCGCGATAGACGACAATAGCTGTGAACTCGGACGAAGACAAAAGGGCGGCTGACGCGTTGAGTGTGTGGAGATGCAGCATCAAATCACCGGCAATTCAGGTGCGGCGCGTGTGGTTAGCAGCGTCGCGCCGTCGCGCTCAACGACGATGTTCTCCTCATGCACCATCATCAAGCCGTCTCCGTAGGACAGCGATGGCTCTATGGTCAGCACCATATTCTCGGCCAGCACTGTCCGGTCAAAGGCCGCGTGCGAAGGCTGCTCGGTCAACTGCATCCCCAATCCGTGCCCGAAGCGTCCGATATCGCCGCCGCTGTCGTCCATTTCGGCGATCACCGCCGACATCGCGACGAACAGATCGCGGCAGGTGTTGCCGGGCCTTGCAGCCTCGATCCCCGCCTGGGTCGCGCGCCACAGCACGTCATAGGCCTGCCGCGCCTGGTCATCCGCGCGGCCGATGGCCCAGTTGCGGTCGAAGTCGCAGAAATAGCCGTCCCAGGTGCAACCGGTGTCCAGCATCAGCACATCGCCCCTCCGCAGGGGGCGGCGGGACGGCGGAGAGATGACATCGGCGTAGCCGCCCTGATCGGCGGCGCCGACGATATAGGGCGCGTCATCGGCCCCGAGTCCGATTGCCGTGCGCCGAAACTCCCGAAAGACCTCTTCCAAGGGCTGACCCTCGACGACCAACTCCGGCATCTTAGCGAAGGCCGCCGAGCCGATGGCGCAGATATGGCGGAGCTTTTCGATCTCGGCCGGTGTCTTGACCATGCGCAAGCCCTGCACGATGCCAGTCGCATCGGCGATCTCAAGCCCCGGCAGCGCCGCCACGAGCCGCTCCCAATCGCCCAACGGCATTCGCAAGAGGGTCTCGTGCCCCTTCATCACGCCCAGCTTCGCCCCGCCGGACGCCAAGGGGGACAGAAGGTCGGTCAGCAGGCTGATCCCGTCATCTTCCGGCCGCGGCGCGCTCCAGGTCCGGATATCTTCCAGCCAGCTTCGGCGCATCAGCTCGGCGCCAATCTCCGGGATCACGGCGACGGGCTTGCCCGCTGCGGGTACGAACAAGAACCAGGGCCGCGTCGGGCTTTGCCAGAAAGGCGTATGAAACCCGCTGAAGTAGCGCACCTCCGGCTCGGTCATCAGCAACAGGCCGGCAAGGCCCGCTTCGGCCATTCGCGCCTGCGCCTTTGTCGTGCGCGCGCCGAACTCCGAATCATCGAACCCGCGTCTGGGGGCTTCAAGCCGCATGGATTGCCTCCAATGCGTTGGCCGCACGCACAGATGCACGGTGGATCTTGCGAACCCGCATCGTCATTGGCAACCTTGCGCGGTCCCGATAGTTCGCGCCGAAAACTCGGCAAGCTCCCCACGCCAGAGTTGTCTGCCGTCGTTGAAGAGGCCTAGCCAAATAAATTCGCCCCAAACCACCCACCAGCACAAGAAGCAAAACGCCCCCAACTCGGCGAGCTAAGGGCGCTGTTTGCTGGTTGCGGGGGCATGCAATTTCTCCAACTTCAAAACCCCGGAGATCTTGGTGGTCCTTGTCGGCCCAAAGCGGAAGGCGGCAAGATTGGCCCGGGGGTAATTCATGCCAAAAGCGAAACCGAAGGCCGATGAGCTGTCTCCGCTGATCCGTGCGATGGCCGAGTGGTGCGTCGATGATGCCCTGGCCGAACACGACGGCCTGTTGGCATTCCTTGGCGGAGGCGTGGTTGATCTCGTGATGGTTCATCCGACGACTTCGCGTCATCTCACCAGCAGCATGACCATGGTGAGATGATAAGGAATCCCCGCGAAGGGCAATCTCAAGCTGTTGAACTCTCGGGCTGAATGACCGGTTCTAGGGGGGCAGGTCATCGTCCCTGCTCGGGCCTCAAAAATTGCGCTCCCGTTCCCGGCCACGGTTCGGGAAACTCATGCGCAAGAACTCAAAGTCAGCACACCCTCCAAAGGACGCCAAGCAACGAGCGCCAGCGAGAAGTCATTCCCCAAGATAGGCTCAAGTCGAGATAATCGCTGCTTCGACGATCTGCAGAGCCCGCTCTAAGTCAGCCTTGGAAATCACCAGGGGCGGTGAAAGCGTCAGGACGCAGCCCTGGCTGATCTTGAAGCTCAGGCCCGCGTCAAGGCAGCGATAGTAGATCTTCTCTGCCAGCTCGTTGCCCGGCGCACGCGTTTCCTTGTCCGCGACAATTTCCACCCCGATCATCAAGCCACGCCCTCGCACGTCGCCGACGTTCGACGAGCGCGCCGCGAGCTCACGCAGCCGGTCAAGCGCGTAGTCGCCCAACTCGGCGGCGCGCGCCACCAAGCCCTCCTCCTCGATAATCTCGATGGTCGCAAGCGCCGCCCTCGCGGTCACGGGGTTCTTCTCGTGGGTGTAGTGCCCGATTGCGAAATCCCCGCAAACGTCAAGGTCGGAGCGTGCAATCGTCGCGGCAATGGGAAGAATGCCGCCACCCAGGGATTTCCCAAGCACGACCATGTCCGGCACGACGTCGTCGTGCTCGCATGCGAAAAACTTACCTGTCTTGCCGAGTCCGGTGGGGATCTCGTCAAAGATCAGGAGCGCGCCGTGGGCGTTGCAGGCCTCGCGGACCTGTTTCCAGAATCCTGGCGGAGGTACATAGGGGACCGCCCGCATTGGCTCGGCGATCACCGCAGAGACGTCGCCCTCCCGTTGCAAGACGTAGGATACCATCTCGGCACAGGCGAGTCCGCAGACATCGGGCCCCGTGTGCTTGTAGGGACAGCGATAGCAGGCGAAAGGCGCGACATGCTCGGTGCCCGGCAAGAGCGGTCCGGCAATATGCGATCGGAAGGTGTGTTCACCACCGACGCTGGCGGCGCCGAAGCCCGCGCCATGGAAGGCGTCCCAGAATGAGATGGTCTTGAAGCGTCCGGTCGCCGCCCGGGCCACCTTGAGCGCCACCTCGTTCGCATCCGAGCCGCCGGTGGTAAAGAGAACCTTGCCCAGGTCGCCCGGAGCGAGCGCCGTAAGCTTTTCCGCCAACTCGACGGCCGGCTCGCAGGTGAAGCGGCGCGGCGAGAAGGGAAGCTCGTCGAGTTGCGCCTTGATCGCCGCCTTCAGCTTTGGATGGCCATAGCCGATGTGATGGACGCTGTTGCCGTGAAAATCCATGTAGCGCCGACCAGCGCTGTCTTCGATCCAGATTCCCTCGGCCTTCGAAATCGCCGTCAGCACGGGGCTCGATAGACTCTGATGCAGGAACACCGCCGCATCACGCTCGATCAAGGCGCGGTTCGCCGCCGAGTTGTTCCTCTCAAGCCAGTCGGCGCGTGCCGCGGAGGTGTTGGACTCACCTTCCGTGTGTGCCTGCGTGGTTGAGCGTGACGTCATCAGTGCCTCTACATCGAGATCGGACAGGCGCTTTCCGCCCCACGCTGATTGAACGGCACCTCGAGGCTGGATCCGGTTTCAGGGCGCCAGCCGTTCCAAGCCGTTCTAGGACCAGGGCAGGGAGAAGGTCTTGATGTTCGTGTAGCTCTTCATTGCCTCGATCACGCCTTCCTTGTAGCCGAGGCCGGAGTCCTTGATTCCACCGAAGGGCGACATCTCGATCCGGTAGCCGGGCACTTCCCAGATGTTGACCGTGCCGACGTTCAAGCCGCGGATGTACTTCTGCATCCGGCTAAAGTCGTTGGTGCAGACGCCCGAGGAGAGGCCGAAGGCGGTCGAGTTCGAGATCGCCATGACCTGCTCGTCATCTTCGGGGACGCGGATCACCGGAATGACCGGGCCGAAGGTTTCTTCCATGACCAATTCGGACTCGCGGGGCACGCGGTCGACCACGATGGGCGGCAGCAGCGCGCCCTGCCGGCCCGGATCGAAGAGCACCTCCGCGCCCTGATCGGCAGCCATGTGGACACGCTTTTCGAAGAGCTCCGCCGCCTTGGCGTCGACCACGGTGCCGAGCGCCGTCTTCGGGTCCATCGGATCGCCGAAGACGATTTTCTTCGCCCGTTCCTCCAACAAGGGGACGAAGCGGTCGGCGACGGTCTCCTGGCAGAGAATGCGCTTGACCGCGGTGCAGCGCTGGCCGGAGTTCTTGGTCGCGCCAGCGATCGCAAGGTCCGCAGCCTTTGCCAAGTCGTCGTCCTTCAAATCGTTCAGCACGATCAGCGGATCGTTGCCGCCGAGTTCCAGCACCGTGCGCTTGTAGCCGGCGGTCTCGGCGATCATCTTGCCGACCGGCACGCTGCCGGTGAAGGTGATCAGGTCGATCAGCGGATTGGTGATCATCTCCGCGCCGATGTCCTGCGGCCAGCCAGTGACGACGGAAAACATTTCGGGCGGCAGGCCGGCCTCGTAGAGGACGTCTGCGAGAATCAGGGCCGCCATGGGCGTCACTTCGGTCTGCTTGCAAACGACGCAGTTGTTGGTCGCGACCGCTGGCGCAATCTTGTGCGCCACCATATTGAGCGGGTGATTGAAGGGCGTAATCGCCGAGATCAATCGCAGCGGCTCTCGGGTGGTGAAAATCTTGCGGGCCTTGCCGTGGGGCGTGATGTCGCAGGAGAAGATCTCGCCATCGTCCTGGATGCAAAGCTGAGCGGAGAGCGAGAAGACGTCGTAGGCGCGCCCGACCTCGTAGAGCGAGTCCTGCTTCGAGATGCCCAGTTCCAGGGTGATCACGTCCGAGATTTCGTCCCGCCGCGCGACCAGGGCCTCGGCGGTCTTGAGCAGGATTTCCTGGCGCTCGTAGCGGGTCAGCTTCGGCTCGAACTTGGCGGCGGCTTCGAGCGCTTGGCGGGCATGTTCGGCAGTGCCGGCCGGGACCGTGCCGATGACTTCCTCGGTGTAGGGGTACCTGACCTCGATCACGCCCTCGGCGTCGACCTTCCGGCCGGCGATACGCATCGGCTCGTGACGGGGACCGGCTTCTGATTCCGCGATGCTCATGCTTTTCTCTTCCTTCTCTGCGAGCGTGCCTCGCTCAGCCCTCGACAACGGCGTGGTTCAGGCCGAGGTCGAAGGCATCGAAGTTGCGTATCTGGCGGCCAGTCTCCAGGCCGCGCAGCTTGCGGTTCAGGATCATCGGCACGGCCTGGGTCGAGAGGCCGCCGTGGGAGCGCAGCGGCTCCTTCAAGGCCGAGAGATCATGGCGCTCTGGGCTCGCGCCCACGGCAGTGGTGGCCGCTGCGATGACGATGATATCGCCCATGCGGTCTTCCGGCAGCTCGAAGCGGGCACAACCCTCGGCGCCGGTGCCGACCCATTCGATCCCCTCGACGCCGCGCAGCGCGGCGCAGAGGCCCGCGACGTCGACATCTTCGGGCAGGTAGGCCGTGGCGAAGCCACCGAGCGCCCCGTGGTGGACCACATAGGGATCGGTGATCGGCAGGATGACCCGCGCCCGTCCTTCGCCCAGCATCTCGTCCAGGACCGATTGCAGGTAGACCACGTCCGGCGAGCCGTCGGCCTTGTGCATCGGGGTCATGCCGTGATCGGCGGTCAGCACCAGGGTGGCACCCAGCGCGTCGAGCTCGGCCCAGTAGGAATCCATCATCCGATAGAAATCGTTGGCGACCGGATCGCCGGGCGCGTGCTTGTGCTGGATGTAATCCGTGGTGGAGAGATAGACGATGTCGTAGCGCTTTTCCTGCAGCAGCTTGACGCCGGCCTGAAAGACCACCTCGCTCAGATCTGCGCTGTAGACCTCCGGGACCTCGCAACCGAGAAAAGCTCGCGCGTCCTCGATGCCGTGCTCGGCCAGCGTGGTCTCGTCGCACTTCTCGGCGGAAAAACAGACCGCGCCCCCATCGCCGAAGGTGAGGCCGTGGCCCAGGAGCTTGCGCAGCTTGTCCTTGGCGGTCACCACGCAGACGGCGGCGCCTGCGGCCTGGAAGGCGGCCAAGATCGTCCCCGCCCTGAGCAACTTCGGGTCATTCATCATGACCTCGGTATCGGCCTCGCGGTCATAGAAGAAGTTGCCGCAGATGCCGTGCACCGAGGGCGGCTGGCCGGTCACGATCGAGAGGTTGTTCGGATTGGTGAAGCAGGGCACGACGCAGTGGGCCGGCAAATCGCTGCCCTCGCTCAGCACGCGCGCGGTCCAGGGCATTGCACCGGCTGCGACCGCCCGATCGGTATAGTCGCGCTCGCTGCCGTCGACGCAGACGACCACAATCGACTGCTTCGGCCAGAGGTAGTCTCGGCCGTTGACGTTGATGCTTTCGCTGGAATCCTTCATCTGCCTGTCGCTCCCTATGCTTCACCGCCGGATTGTAGTTTTATCACTAAGGCGCTGAAGCGGTTTGCTTCCTCGCGCTGATGGTAAGAAGGCTATACGCCAGCTTAGCAAGAAAATGGAAGATCGCGCCTGTCCACCATGGCGCCACGAAAAACTCGCGACTAAACGTTGGTGGATGTGACCTGCCCCCTGCACAAGAAGCAAAACGCCCCTAACTCTTTGAGCTAAGGGCGCTAAATTTGGTTGCGGGGGCAGGATTTGAACCTGCGACCTTCAGGTTATGAGCCTGACGAGCTACCGGACTGCTCCACCCCGCGTCACCTCTGGCGAAATCGCCTTATGCGAAATGTCTTGTTGAGCCGCGGCGCGGGATCCGGGTCCCCCGTCGCGGCGGGCGGTCGAAACCGTCCGGAAAAATCATCGGAATAGGTCTGCATGAAGG
>JAAUYK010001950.1_pt1 | contig 19553 bp, 20 predicted proteins | sample 7278021 | NCBI WGS metagenome assembly JAAUYK01 (sample SAMN14350223, study PRJNA611818) | marine sediment metagenome | isolation source: surface marine sediment (1.8m) | place: French Polynesia: Moorea | collected 2018-08
GATCAGGCGCCAGTTGGCGTTGACGTTGACCTCCATGGTCTCGGCCCAGGTCTGCGGCGCGAGATGGCCGGTCGGCGAGAGGGCGCCGAGCACGGCGGCGTTGCCGACCAGGACGTCGAGCCGCCCGAAGCGCTCGAAGAGCGCCGCGCCGAGCTGGTCGATCTTCTCGCCCTTGCGCAGATCGATCGGCACCAGGACCGCCGGGCGGCCGCCGGCCTTGCGGATCTCGTCGTCGACCTCCTCCAGGCCGCCGACCGTGCGCGCGGTCAGCACGACCTGCGCGCCCTCGTCGCCGAAGCGCCGCGCGACCGCGGCGCCGATGCCGCGCGAGGCGCCGGTGATCAGGGCGATCCGTCCGTCGAGGCGTCCGCCCGCCGCTTTGCCCTCGTCCGCTATATCCAGGTTCCTTCCCTGATCCTGAAGGCCACCTTGCGGGCGCCCAGCTCTCCGCCGGCGTAGAGGAAGAGACAGAGCACCATGCCGAAGGCGGCGTAGGACAGCGCCTCGGGCGTCATCAGCAGGGCCGGCTCGAAGACCCGGAGCGTCTCCTCTGCGATCGAGTGGTCGAAGTTGCGGGCGAAGGTCACAGGCCGCTGCCAGACACCGGCCAGGGCCAGACTCTCGTAGGCGTGCTGCAGGGCGCCGAAGCTCTCGAGCCGTTCCAGCTCGCGCCTGGCGGCGAGCCGGGCCGCCTCGGAGTCGGCGGTCTGGAGCTCGGCGATGTAGGCCTCCAGAGTGCGGCCGGCGCTGGTCGCGTCGTCGAGCGTGCGCTGCATGTCCCAGCGCGCCTGGTCGAGCCGGCCGCCCAGGCGCTGGAGGTACTGCTGGAAGAAGGCGGGAAACTGGGCGAAGCCCAGGGCGCCGATGATGGCAATCATGCCGTTGAGAATGCGACCGATCATAGGAGACCTCTTTCCCGGAGCCCGGAGCGTGCGGCTCCTAGGCGAGCTCCGCCAAAAGGGTTAGCTGGGCCTGCTGGCCCGTGACCTCCCTGTCGGTCAGCCGGGTCGGATAGTCCCCGGTGAAGCAGGCGTCGCAGTACTGCGGCGCGTTGTTGTTGCGCCCCGTCTCGCCCATGGCCCGGTAGAGCCCGTCGAGCGAGATGAAGGCGAGGCTGTCGACGCCGATGTGCCGGGCCATCTCGTCCAGATCCATCCGCGCGGCCAGAAGCTCGTCGCGCGCCGGCGTATCGATGCCGTAGAAGCAGGAGTGGGTGGTCGGCGGCGCGGCGATCCGCATATGGACCTCGACCGCTCCGGCCGCGCGCACCATTTCGACGATCTTTATCGAGGTGGTGCCGCGCACGATCGAGTCGTCAACCATGACGACGCGCTTGCCTTCGATCGACGTCCGGTTGGCGTTGTGCTTCAGCTTCACGCCCAGGTTCCGGATGGTCTGCGCCGGCTCGATGAAGGTGCGGCCGACGTAGTGGTTCCGGATGATGCCCAGCTCGAAGGGCACCGCCGCCGCCTCGGCGTAGCCGATTGCCGCGGGGAGCCCGGAGTCGGGGACGGGGATGACGACGTCCGCCGGCACCCCGCTCTCCTTCGCCAGCTCGGCGCCGATGCGCTTGCGCGTCTCGTAGACGCTGGCGCCCTCGACCAGGGAATCGGGCCGGGCGAAATAGATGTGCTCGAAGATGCAGAACCGGCAGGACGACGGCGGGAAGGGGCGCAGCGAGTGGACGCCGCTCTCGTCGAGCACCACCATCTCGCCGGGCTCGACGTCGCGCAGGAACTCGGCGCCGATGATGTCGAGCGCGCAGGTCTCCGAGGTCACGATATAGGAGCCGCCGCGCCGCCCGAGCACGAGGGGGCGCACGCCCAGCGGGTCGCGCACGCCGATCACGCAGTTCGCCGTCATGGCGACCAGGGCGTAGGCGCCCTCGACCTGGCGCAGGGCTTCGATCACCCGGTCGACCGTGGTCGCGGCGCGCGAGGTGGCGACCAGGTGAACGATCACCTCGGTGTCCATGGTCGACTGGAACAGCGAGCCGCGCTCGACCAGCTCGCTCCGGCGCCTGACCGCGTTGGTCAGGTTGCCGTTATGGGCCAGGGCGAAGCCGCCGAACTGAAGGTCGGCGAACAGCGGCTGGACGTTGCGCAGCACCGTGTCGCCCGCCGTCGAGTAGCGGACGTGACCCATGGCCGCGCCGCCCGCCAGGCGCGTGATCACGCGCTCGTCCGAGAAGATGTCGCCGACGTAGCCCAGGTCTCTGTGGGCGTGGAAGCGCTCGCCGTCCCAGGTGACGATCCCGGCCGCCTCCTGTCCCCTGTGCTGGAGCGCGTGGAGGCCGAGGGCCGTGTGAGCCGCCGCGTCGGTGTCTTCCCCGAAGATCCCGAACAGGCCGCACTCCTCGCGCAGCTTGTCGTCGTCGAAGGGGTTGGTCCGAGGCAGCCCGGATGGCTCCGCGTTACTCACTGCTGGGCCTCGATGAGCCGTTCCATTTCCTTGCGTTCGCGCTCGTTATACCCGCTGACACCTAAGGAACCATCACTTTTTGGCTCCGGCCGGACCAGGAGCTGGAAGCTCTGCTCGAAGTCCAGGGCCGAGTTGTCGAGATCGGGCTCGTCATCGGGCTGCAGCTCTTCCGGCACCAATGCATAGAGATAGCTGGCACCTTTCTCTACTACTGGTAGAATTCTCGCCTCGGTCACCCAGTCCGGGAAGTCCCGGCTCGGCACGGCCCAGACGACGAAGATCCACAGGATGCAGATCAGGAGGGCACCGCGCAGGATCCCGAATACGAGACCGAGCGAGCGGTCGAGAGTGCTGAGCGAGCTGCTCTGGACCCGCTTGGCGATCAAGCGGTTGAGCAGGGTCAGGATGATCAGGACGAAGAAGAAGATCGCCATGGCGGCGCCGAAGTCGGCCATGGCGCCCAGGCCTGTCAGGTCCCGGACGATCGGCGCCAGAGGCGTGAAGCCGTAGAGCGCGGCGGCGACGGCCCCGGCCCAGGCGGCGATCGCCAGCAGCTCGTGGACGAAACCGCGCAGGAAGGCGAACAGCGCCGAGACGGCCAGGACGACCAGGATCACGACATCCAAGACAGCCAATCAGCTCTCCTCCCGCAGCGGGGGCGCCGGTCGCCGGCCGGTTCGGCCCGCCGCGGCCTCAGGCATTTCCGGCCGCCGGGCCGGGCCAGCCGGCGGGCGCGTCCCGCGGCCCGGCCTCAAAGCGCGCCAGCAGGTCCCGCAGATGGCCGATCTCGATCCGCTCCAGTCCTTGCTTCGCCGCGCCCTCACCGCTCGACCGGCGCCGCGGCATCAGGGCTCTGGTGAAGCCGAGCTTCTCCGCTTCCTTCAGGCGGGCGTCGCTGCGCCCGACCGAGCGGACCTCGCCGGACAGGCCGACCTCGCCGAAGATGACGGTATCCTCGGGCACCGGCGCGTTCAGCGCGGCCGACACCAGCGCGGCGGCGACGGCGAGGTCGGCCGCCGGTTCGCTGATCCTGAGGCCGCCGGCCACGTTGAGATAGATGTCCCGGCCGGCCAGCACCAGCCCGCATCGGGCCTCGAGCACCGCAAGAACCATCGCGAGGCGCGCGGAGTCCCAGCCGACCACGGCGCGGCGCGGCGTCGCCAGGGGCGAGGGCGAGACCAGGGCCTGGATCTCCACCAGCAGGGGGCGCGTGCCTTCCAGGCCGGCGAAGACCGCGGCACCGGCCACCTGCCCGCGCCGTTCCGCCAGGAACAGGGCCGAGGGATTGGCCACCTCCATCAAACCTGCGTCGGTCATCTCGAACACGCCGATTTCGTCGGTCGGACCGAATCGATTCTTCACCGCGCGTAGGATACGGAACTGATGGCCCCGTTCTCCCTCGAAGTAAAGAACCGTATCGACCATGTGCTCCAAAACCTTGGGGCCGGCGATCGCGCCTTCCTTGGTGACGTGGCCGACGAGAAAGAGCGCGAAGCCGCGGCGTTTCGCCAACCTGATCAGTTCCTGGGCGCTGGCCCGCACCTGGGCCACGGTGCCGGGCGCCGAATCGAGGGTATCGACGAAGAGCGTCTGCACGGAGTCGATGACGGCGAGGCCCGGCGGCTCGCCCGTCTCCAGCGCGGCGGCGATGTCGCGCACCGAGGTCGCCGCGGCGAGCCGGACCGCCGCGTCCGCGAGGCCCAGGCGCCGGGCCCGCAGGCGGATCTGCTCGATCGACTCCTCGCCCGAGACGTAGATCGGTGGGCCCGCCGCCTCGCCTGCGCCGGCCGCTCCGAGGCTCAGGCTGGCCGCGGCCTGGAGCAGCAGCGTCGACTTGCCGATCCCGGGATCGCCGCCGATCAGGATGGCGGAGCCCTCGACGAAGCCGCCGCCGCAGACACGGTCGAGCTCGGCGAGCCCGGTCGAGTGGCGCGGCGCTTCCCGGCTCTCGCCCTTCAGGGCGACGAAATCGAGCGGCCGCGGGCGGCCCCGGCGTTGGCCCAGACCCCCGGGGGCGCCGACGCCGGTGCTCTCCTCGGTGATCGTATTCCACGCGCCGCAGGCTTCGCAGCGCCCGCTCCACTTGGCGTAGGAGGCGCCGCAAGACTGGCAGGCGTAGCGGGCGGTCCGATTAGCCATCACCTCCAAGCCGCTTGGCGTGCACGATTCCGTTCCCGGCGCGCCGCTTGGTCACACGGCGCGGACCTGCATCTCGATGGGTCCCTCGGCGAGCCCGTTGATGAACTGCTCCACGTAGGGATTGCCCGAGCGGTCGACCTCCCCGGTCGGCCCCTGCCAGATGATCTTGCCCTCGTAGAGCATGGCGATGCGGTCGGCGATCTTGCGGGCGCTGGCCATGTCGTGGGTGATCGAGAGCGCGGTTGCGCCCAGCTCGCGGACGCACTTGACGATCAGGTCGTTGATGACGTCGCCCATGATCGGGTCGAGGCCGGTGGTCGGCTCGTCGAAGAAGATGATCTCCGGCGAGGTCGCGATCGCCCGCGCCAGGCCCACCCGCTTGCGCATGCCGCCGGACAGCTCCGCCGGCCAGAGCTCGCCGACCTGGGGCCCGAGACCGACCGCGGCCAGCTTCTCGAGCGCGATTTCCTTGGCCTCGGGGCGGGCCATGGCCTGGCCCTGGATCAGGCCGAAGGCGACGTTCTCCCAGACCGGCATGGAATCGAACAGCGCCGCGTTCTGGAACAGCATGCCGAACTTCTTGCGCACCCGCTCCAGGTCGGAGCCCTGCAGGCCGACGACCTCCTCGCCGTCGACCTTGATGCTGCCCCGGTCGGGGTGGAGCAGGCCCAGGATGCACTTCAGCATGACCGACTTGCCGGTGCCCGAACCGCCGATCACGACCACGGACTCCCGCTGGCCGACATTGAGATCGAGGCCGTCCAGCACGATTTTGTCGTCGAAGGCCTTGGACAGGCCGCTGATGGCGATCTTGGGGACCGGCTGGGTCATCGCGCGAAGAAGATCTCGGTGATGAAATAGTTGAAGCAGAAGATCAGGATCGACGCGGAGACGACGGCGTTCGTGGTCGCGGTACCGACGCCCTGGGCGCCGCCCTTGGAATGGTAGCCGTGGTAGCAGCCCATCAGCGTGATGATGAAGCCGAAGACGCCGGCCTTGACCAGGCCCGAGACGACGTCGGTCACCTCGACGAATTCGATAGTGTTGCGGATATAGTTGCCGGGATTGAAGCCGAGCTTGAAAATCGACACGACGTAGCCGCCAAAAACGCCGATCGAGTCGGCCACCACGACCAGCAGCGGCAGCATGGCCGTGCCGGCGATCAGCCTCGGCGCGACCAGATACTTGAAGGGGTTGGTCGCCAGTGTGTCGAGCGCGTCTATCTGCTCGGTCACGCGCATCGTGCCGATCTCGGCCGCCATGGCCGCCGCGATCCGCCCGGTCACCATGAGCCCGGCCAGAACCGGTCCCAGCTCCCGGGTGATCGAGACCACCACGACCTGGGGAATGGCGCTCTCCGCGGAGAAGCGGGCGAAGCCGGTGTAGCTCTGCAGCGCCAGCACCATGCCGGTGAAGATCGCGGTCAGGCCGACCACCGGCAGGGAGTAGTAGCCGATCTCAACCATCTGGCGCCCGACGATCCGCAGGAAGAACGGCGGCCGGACGCAGTGGGAGACGCCCATGCCGGCGAACCAGACGAGGCGACCCGTGGCGGCCAGGAATCCGATGAAGGCCCGGCCAATGGGCTGGAGGATTGGCACGGGCTCAGCTGTCCGTGTAAGTCCGGTGGTAACGCCGGCCGAGCGCCGTCAAGATCTCGTAGCCGATGGTGCCCGCCTCCTCTGCAAGGGCATCGACGCCATGGGTGTCGTCAAGCAGCGTGACCATAGCGCCGGGGCGGACAGCTTCCGAGGGCACCGCGGAGACGTCGAACACTACGAGATCCATGGAGACACGTCCGACCGCGGGAACCTTTATGCCGCCGATGAAGCCTGTTCCCCGGTTTGAAAGAGAGCGAAAGATACCGTCTGCGTAGCCCAACCCAACCGTCGCGAGACGGCTCGGGCCCGTCACGCGGTAGGTCGCACCATATCCAACGCTCTGTGGAGCGTCAACGTCGCGAACCTGCAGGATTCTGGCCTGCAGGTGCGCCACGGAGGCCATGGGATTCGGCCGGCCGGGGGTCGGATTAACCCCGTAGAGCGCGGCGCCGGGCCGGCCGAGATCGAAATGGTAGGCGGCCCCGAGGAAGATGCCGGAGGAATTGGCCAGGCTCGCCGGCAGGTCGGGCAGGCGCCGCCGGGCCGCGCGAAAGGCATCAAGCTGCGCCCGGTTGAGCGCGTGGCCGGCGTCCTCGGCGCAGGCCAGATGGCTCATCACGTAGCGGCAGTCGACGCCGTCGAGCAGCCCGTGATCGTCCGCGAGCGCGGCGAGCTCGTCCTCCGGCAGCCCGAGCCGGCTCATCCCGGTGTCGATATGGAGGGCGGCCGCCAAACGCCGCCCCTCTCGCCGCGCGAGCCCGCGCCAGCGCTCCAGGTCGCCGAGGCTGTTCAGGACCGGCGCCACGTCGTGCGCCAGGAGGTCGGCTTCGGTCCCCGGCATGGCGCCGGCCAAGAGGTAGATCTCGGCCTCGGGGCCGAGCGTCGCCCGCAGCGCGAGGGCCTCGTCCGGCAGGGCGACGAAGAAGTGCCGGGCGCCGGCGGCACGAAGCGCGGGCGCGACCCGCGCCATGCCCAGGCCGTAGGCGTCAGCCTTAACCGCCGCCGCGCAGGGCACGCCGCCGAGCTCCTGGACCAGCCTACGGTAGTTCGCCCGGATCGCCGCCAAGTCGATCCGCAACAGCGCCCCGGCCCGCGCGCCGGTGTCAGCCATGAACCTCGGGGAGATGGTCGCTCGGCTCGTAGTCGCTGAAGCGGGTGAACGCGCCGTCAAAATGAAGCACCGCGGTGCCGATCGGGCCGTGCCGCTGCTTGGCGACGATGATCTCGGCCAGGTTGGCCGCGTCGCGCGTACGCTGCTCGTAGCCGGCCCGTCGCTTGGTGAAAGCGTCGTCGGTCTCGTTCGCCCTCTGGGTCGGGCGCTCGCGCGCCAGATAGTACTCCTCGCGGTAGATGAAGAGCACGACGTCGGCGTCCTGCTCGATCGAGCCGGACTCCCGGAGGTCGGCCAGCTGCGGCCGCTTGTCGTCGCGCTGCTCGGTCTGACGGGAGAGCTGCGAGAGCGCGACCAGCGGCACGTCGAGCTCCTTGGCGATCGCCTTGAGGCCGCGGGTGATCTCCGAGACCTCCTGGACCCGGTTGTCGCTGCGGCTGCCCGCGGCACCCTGCATCAGCTGCAGATAGTCTACCACGATCAGGCTGAGCCCGTGCTGGCGCTTCAGCCGCCGGGCGCGCATACGCAGGGCCGGCACCGTGAGCGCCGGGGTATCGTCGATGAAGAGAGGAAGGCGGTAGAGTCCGTTGCTCACCTGGATCAGGCGATCGTACTCCTCGTTCTTCATCTGGCCCCGGCGGATCGAGTCGGAGCGGACCGCCGCCTGTTCGGCCAGAATCCGCGTGGCCAGCTGCTCCGTCGACATCTCGAGCGAGAAGAAGGCGACCACTTGGCGGCTTTCGATCAGATTGTCCTCGGCGTCGCGCTCGAGGCCGGCGGTCGCGGCCACGTTGTAGGCGATGTTGGTCGCCAGCGAGGTCTTGCCCATGGACGGGCGGGCCGCCACGATCACCAGATCGGAGCTGTGCAGCCCGCCGAGCAGGCGGTCCATGTCGGCGAAGCCCGTCGCCACCCCGGCGACATGCCCCTCTCGCTTATGCGCCGCGTCGGCCAAGTGGATGGATTCGATCACCGCCGAGCGGAAGTCCCTGAGGCCGCCCTCGGTCTGGCCGTCCTCCGCCAGGCTGTAGAGCTTCTGCTCGGCCCGCTCGATCTGGTCGACCGCCGTCTCCTCCAGATCGTGGTCGAAGGCGTCGTTGACCACGTCCTCGCCGACGGCGATCAGCTGGCGGCGAAGGTGGAGATCGTGGATCGTCTGCCCATAGTCCCGAGCGTTGATGATCGAGATGTAGTTGCCCTGCAGCGCGCTCAGGTACTTCGCGCCGCCGACCTGCGCCAGAGCTTCGCTCTGCTCGAAGTAGTTCTTCAGGGTGATGGCGTTCGCGACCTGTCCGCGGTCGATCAGCGCGCCGCAGGCCTCGTAGATCTCGCCGTGGGTGCGCTCCGCGAAGTGCTCCGGGCGCAGGAAATCGGCGACCCGCTCGAAAGCCGCGTTATTGGCCAAGATCGCACCGAGCAGAGCCTGCTCGGCTTCGTAATTGACCGGCGGTTCGCGATTGTGGTCGGAAGTGGCGTTCGCCGTTGCCAGCGTCGCCCAAGTGCCAGCGCCTTGTGCGTCCATAGCCGACAACATTATGCACGCGATTCGCTTCGCGCCATAGAAGGAAAGCGGGGAAGCGTGTGGATCACGGGGACAAGACCGGCCACCGCGCTACTCGGCGGCCACGATCCGCTGCGCCGGCGTGCCCTGCTCCCACTGGTAGAGGTAGTCGCGGGTCAGCGGCACGCTATCCTTGGTCTTGGCCAGCTGGATCTGGAACACCATCAGGTCCTGGGTCCGGAACGCGATCTCGCAACCCTTGAGATAGAGCTCCCACATGCGGCAGAAGCGCTCGTCGTAGAGCGCCTTCACCTTGTCCCGATTGGCCATGAAGCGATCGTGCCAGAGACGCAGGGTCTCCGCGTAGTGCAGGCGGAGGATCTCGACGTCGGTGACGAGCAGCCGGTTCTGCTCGATTGCCGGCAGTACCTGGGAGAGGCTCGGCAGCTGCCCGCCGGGAAAGATGTACTTGGTGATGAAGCCGTTGACCGGGCCCGATTCGACGAAGCGGCCGATCGCGTGGATCACGCATACCCCGTCGTCGCGCAGCAATTCGCCAACCTTGCGGAAGAACTCCTTGTAGTGCCTCTGGCCGACATGCTCGAACATGCCGACCGAGATGATGCGGTCGAAGCGGCCCTCCTGCTCGCGGTAGTCCCGGTAGTGGAACCGCACCCGCTGGTCGAGGCCGGCGCTCTTGGCCCGTGCGCGGGCCCGGTTCAGCTGCTCCGTGCTCAGGGTCAGTCCGGTGACGTCGCAGTCGCCGACCTGCGCCAGGTAGAGCCCGAGCCCGCCCCAGCCGGACCCGATATCGAGGACGTGGAGCTTCGGCCGGTCGATCAGCAGCTTGGCCGCCAGGTGCCTGAGCTTGTCCCGCTGCGCCCGGTCCAGGTCGTTGTGCGGCTCGGTGAAGTAGGCGCAGGAGTACTGCCGTTCCTCGTCCAGGAAGAGGTCGTAGAGCTGGCCCGACAAGTCGTAGTGGTGCGCCACATTGCGTTTGGCCTTGGGGATCGGATTGTAGGGCCCCAGGCGGCGCCCGAAGGTGTGGATCGCGCGGCCGACCTTGAAGGTCCAGTGCTTCTCGAGGTGGGGCCAGTTCTGCAGGGAGAGGGCAAGAAAGTCTTCGAGGCTCCCTTCCTCGATGTCGAGCCGGCCGTCCATGTAGGCTTCGGCGAACCGCAGCGCCGGATTGATCGGAATCTTGTACTCGGTCGCGCGGTCAAGGATGCGGATCGTGCAGCGGGGCTCGTCTCCGTTTCCCAGGGTCCAAGTCTTTCCCGCGGCATCGATGAGGGTGAAGCTACCCTCCTTGATCAATAGCTCGAGCATCTTTCGCAGCAACATGGCCTAACCCCCAATGCTCGTTCCAAGGCGCCTGCCTTTTCCTTTCTTTCGCGCCTGTTCCGTTCCACCACCCGCCCGGCATACAAAGCGGCTCGGTCGGCAGAGGTAAATTGTCTCAATAACAGTAGGATAGCGGCAGCCTCGGCCTCCGTCCAGCGCGCGACAAGCAATGGATCGGTCCGGCGGAGCGGACGTTCCGCCGGCTGCAAGCGAGCTGGTCCCGCCCGCAGCCGAGCCGGCCGCCGCGGTTCCGGGGCGTGAAAAAGAAGGGGATAGAGAGACTCGCCGGGCCCTCACGCGGGCGGCGACACGGGACGCGCCGCGGCGCGCCCCGCCGTTCGGCCGCCTCAGGCCGGCTTCGCGGTGTCTTCGGCCGGCTCGTCCGCAGCTTCGTCCGACGCTTCGGCGATCTCGGCCTCCTCGACCTCGGCCTGCTCGACCTCGGCGATGACCGCTTCGACCGCGGCCTCCTCGGCCTCGCGCTGCTCCTCGGCGCTGACCATGTGACCGGTCTCGGCCTGACGTTCGGCTTCCGCGTCGGAGCGGGCCACGTTCGCGGTCACCTCGACGCCGACCTCGGGGTGCAGTCGAACCTTGACCTGGTGCAACCCGAGCACCTTGATCGCCCTGTCGAGAGCGACCTGCCCGCGCTCGATCGAGATACCGGCCTCGGTCACCGCGTCGGCGATGTCGCGCGCGGACACGGAGCCGTAGAGCTGCCCCGAATCGCCGGCCTGGCGGATCAGGACGACGCTCGTCCCGCCGAGCTTGGCGGCGACGGCTTCGGCGTCCTCGCGGCGTTTCAGGTTCTCGGCCTCGAGCTGCGCGCGCTGGGTCTCGAAGAACGCCATGTTCTCCTTGTTGGCGCGCAGCGCCTTGCGCTTGGGCAGCAGGAAGTTCCGTGCGTAGCCCGGCTTGACGGTGACCACGTCGCCCATCTGCCCGAGCTTCTCGATCCGTTCCAGAAGTATCACGTCCATGATGGTTCCTTCCGCCGACCCTAGTCCACGACGTAGGGCAGCAAGGCCAGGTAGCGGGCCCGCTTGATCGCCTGGGCCAGTTCACGCTGCTTCTTCGCCGAGACCGCGGTGATCCGGCTCGGCACGATCTTGCCGCGTTCCGAGACGAAACGGTTGAGCAGCTTAATGTCCTTGTAGTCGATCTTCGGCGCGTTCGGCCCGGAGAAGGGACAGCTCTTTCTGCGCCTGAAGAAGGGCCGCCGGACGGCGGCGCCCTTGCTAACGATCTGCACCGTCATTTGTCGTCTCCTTCACTCTTGGCCTGGGGCTTCTCCGAGGCTTCGGCCCCGCCGCGCCCGCCGGGCCGTCCGCGCCCCTCGTCGAAATCCCTGCCACGGCCGGGCGGCGGGCCGCGCCTCGGACCCCGGCCCCGGTCGTCCCGGCTGCCCTTGCTGCGCAGGATGATCGAGGGTTCCTCCTCGAGCTCGTCGACTCGGACGGTGAGGTAGCGGATCACGTCCTCGTTGATCCGCATGGTGCGCTCCATCTCCTGGACCGCCGCGGTCGGCGCATCGATGTTGAGCAGGACGTAGTGCCCCTTCCGGTTCTTCTTGATCCGGTAGGTCAGGCTGCGAAGGCCCCAGTATTCCTTCTTTTTGACTTCACCACCGTGCTCCTGGAGCAGGCTGGTGAACTGGTCGGCCAGGGTATCGACCTGGGCGGCGGACACGTCCTGGCGGGCAATGAAAACGTTCTCGTAAAGCGGCATCTCGCGCGCTCTCCTTTCGGGTTGACGGTCCGGAGCCTCTGCCAGCCTCTCGGGGCGGGCCTGTCGACGGCCGCCCGGACCAGAGCCGACCCGCCACGTCAGAGCCGCGCGGACCGGCAAGGAGCTATGTAAACGTCACGGCCTGGCCGCGACGGCGCCGGACTATACACGAAGCTTTAGGGCTTGCAAGCGCTCGCCGGCCGGTCCCTAGCCAACCCGGACCGGCCGAGCTTGACAGAGGAAGAACAGCCGCTATCTCTGACGCGATCAAGGATTCGAGGCGCGAAATGTGCCTCGGGAGCGGTGGGGGCAGACATCGATGGGCCGGGCTTTCGTCTTTCCTGGGCAGGGTTCCCAGGCCGTTGGGATGGGCGCCGCCCTGGCCGAGGCCTTCCAGCCGGCCCGGCACCTTTTCGAAGAGGTCGACGACGCCCTGGGCCAGAAGCTCTCCAGGCTCATGTTCGAGGGCCCCGAGGACGAGCTGACCCTGACCGAGAACGCCCAGCCCGCCCTGATGGCAGTGAGCTTGGCCGTGGTCCGCGTCCTGCAGCAGGAGGCGGGCCTGGACCTGGGCCGGGCCGCGATGTTCGTCGCCGGCCATTCGCTCGGCGAATACTCGGCGCTGGCCGCCGCGGGCACTCTGGAGCTGGGCGACACGGCGAGGCTCCTGCGCCGGCGCGGTCAGGCCATGCAGGCGGCCGTGCCTGTCGGCGAGGGGGCAATGGCGGCGCTGATCGGGCTCGACCTGGACGCGGCCCGGGCCATCGCCGAGGAGGCCCGCTCGGGCGCTCCGGGCGCCGGCGGCCGGGTGTGCGACCCGGCCAACGATAACGCGCCGGGCCAGGTCGTCATAAGCGGCCATAAAGAGGCGATCGAGCGGGCGGTCGAGCTGGCCCAGGAGCAAGGTGCGAAGCGCTGCGTTGTTCTGCCGGTATCGGCGCCGTTCCACTGCGCGCTCATGGCGCCGGCCGCGGAGGTCATGAACGAGGCGCTGGCCGAGACCGTCCTGCGCCCGCCCGCGGTGCCGCTGGTCGCCAACGTCACGGCCGAGCCGGTCGACAGTCCCGAGACGATTCGTCGGCTGCTGGTCGAGCAGGTAACCGGTCTGGTCCGCTGGCGCGAATCAGTGCTCGCCATGAAGCAGGCCGGCGTGGCCGAGCTGGTCGAGCTCGGCTCCGGAAAGGTGCTGACCGGTCTGGCCCGGCGCATCGACCGGGAGCTCACCGCGAGCGCCGTCGGCACGCCCGATGCGGTCGAGTCGCTGGCCGCCGCGCTCTGAGGCAGGCGGCGCGAGACAAGAGAGGATTTAAGTCCATGATGTTCGATCTTTCCGGCAAGGTCGCGCTCGTCACCGGGGCATCGGGCGGTATCGGCGGCGCCATCGCCCGCAGGCTGCACGCCTGCGGCGCGGCCGTCGCGCTCTCCGGGACGCGGGAGAACGCGCTCGCCGAACTGGCCGAGGAGCTGGGCGAACGCGTCGCCATCGAGCCCTGCGACCTGTCGGACGACGACGCCGTGGTCGGGCTGCCGGGCCAAGTGGAGAAGGACCTTGGCCAGCTGGACATCCTCGTGAACAACGCCGGCCTGACCCGCGACAACCTGGCCATGCGAATGAGCGACGAGGATTGGGACAAGGTGCTGAAAGTCAACCTGAGCGCCGGCTTCCGGCTCGCGCGAGCGAGCCTGCGCGGCATGATGAAACGCCGCTGGGGCCGCATCATCGCGATCACCTCCGTCGTCGGGACGACGGGCAACCCGGGACAGGCCAACTACGCCGCCTCCAAGGCGGGGACGACGGGCCTGGTGAAGGCGCTCGCACAAGAAGTCGCCTCGCGCGGCATTACGGCGAACTGCGTCGCGCCCGGATTCATCGAGACGGCCATGACCGACGCCCTCAGCGAAGCGCAGAAGGAGAAGATCCTGTCCGCGGTGCCGGCGGGCCGTCTCGGCTCGCCGGACGACGTGGCGGCCTGCACCGTTTTCCTGGCCAGCGAGGAAGCCGCCTACGTCACCGGCCAAACCCTGCACGTGAATGGCGGAATGGCGATGCTGTAGATCGCGGGCGGCGTTGCGCTCGCGGCGCTTTTCCGGCGCTGACAACTGTGATATGAGGCAAAAAACGCCCCGTGCGCAGCAAGAAATCACGGCGGCCGAAGCAAGGTCTTGTTAACAAGCTTAGACCTAGGTTACGAGAACCTTTCGCTCGCTAACGGGCTTTCAAGAAATCGAGGTTGGTGGACATGAGCAACGACATTTCCGATCGCGTCAAAAAGATCGTGGTCGAACATCTCGGCGTCGACGATGCAAAGGTCAACGACGGGGCAAGCTTCATCGATGATCTTGGCGCTGACAGCCTTGATACCGTCGAACTCGTCATGGCGTTCGAAGAGGAGTTCGGTTGCGAGATCCCGGACGACGCCGCCGAGAAGATCGTGACGGTCAAGGACGCCATCGACTTCATCTCCGAGCACGCCTGAACGCGAAAGCTTGAAGCAGGATCTCACGACCGGCATCCTGCGGTTGCTCTCCACGGAACATCAATCGTCAGCTTCCTATGAGACGAGTCGTCGTCACGGGACTTGGACTGGTCACGCCGCTTGGCACCGGCGTCCAGAACGTTTGGCATCGCCTGATCGAGGGCGCGTCGGGAATCGGCGGCATTCAGAACTTCGACGTTTCCGACTTGCCGGCCAAGATCGCCGGCCAAGTGCCGATCGGCGAAACGAAGAACGGCGGCTTCAACGCCGACGACTACCTTCAGCCTAAAGACCAGCGCAAGATCGACCGCTTCATCCTCTACGGCATCGCCGCCGGTCAGCAGGCGGTCGACGACTGCGGCTGGCTGCCGGAGGACGACGCCAGCCGCGAACGCGCGGGCGTTCTCGTCGGCTCCGGCATCGGCGGCCTCGAGACGATCTACGAAACCAGCTTGATCCTTAACGACAAGGGTCCGCGGCGGATCTCGCCTTTCTTCATCCCGGCGGCGCTGATCAACCTGGTATCGGGCCAGCTGTCGATCCGCTTCGGATTCAAGGGGCCGAACCACTCGGTGGTCACGGCCTGCTCGACCGGCGCCCACGCGATCGGCGACGCCGCGCGGCTGATCGCGTTGGACGACGCCGACGTGATGATCACCGGCGGCGCCGAAGCCGCGGTCTGCCGGCTCGGCGTCGCGGGCTTCGCGGCGGCGCGCGCCTTGTCGACCCACTTCAACGACACGCCGGAGCGCGCGTCGCGTCCCTGGGACCAGGATCGCGACGGCTTCGTCATGGGCGAAGGCGCCGGCGCCCTCGTGCTCGAGGAGTTGGAGCACGCCAAGCGCCGAGGCGCGCGGATCTATGCCGAGGTCGTCGGCTACGGCCTGTCGGGCGATGCCCACCACGTCACCGCGCCGGCGGAAGACGGCGACGGCGGCTTCCGTTCGATGCGCGCCGCCCTCAAGCGCGCCGGCATGAACCCGGAAGACATCGACTACATCAACGCGCACGGCACTTCGACGCCCCTGGGTGACGAGATCGAGCTGGGCGCGGTGAAGCGGCTGTTCGGCGAGCACTGCGCCACGCTGTCGATGTCATCGACCAAGTCGGCGGTCGGCCATCTGCTCGGGGCGGCAGGCGCGGTCGAAGCGATCTTCTCGATCCTCGCCATCAAGGAAGGGATCGTGCCGCCGACCTTGAACCTCGACACGCCCTCGGCGGGGTGCGACGGCATCGACTTGGTTCCGCATCGGGCCAAGGAACGCAAGGTGCGCGCGGCACTCTCCAATTCCTTCGGTTTCGGCGGCACGAACGCCTCTCTGGTGCTCGCCGCCCACAACTGAGCGAGGCAAGCGTGCAGCGCCGCGTCTACCTGATCGGCGTCTTCGCGGCGGTCGCCATCGTCTTCGGCGGCAGCCTGCTCTACGGCGCCCAGCGCTTCGACCGCAGCGGACCGCTCGGCACGGACAGGACGCTGGTGATCCCGCGCGGCGCCGGATTGAACGCCATATCGCGGCAACTCGCCAACGAAGGCATCATCGAGAGCGCCAAACTGTTCCAGCTCGGGGTTCGGATCCTCGGCTCGTCCCGCGACCTCAAGGCGGGCGAGTACGGCTTCCCCGCCGGCGTTTCCATGCGCCAAGCCTACGCCATCTTGAAGAGCGGGGAGACCGTGGACCGCTGGATCACGCTGGCGGAAGGCCTGACCAGCACCGAGGTCGTCGTCCTGCTGGCGGCCGCCGAGGGCCTCGTCGGCGAGGTCTCTGAGGTTCCGGCGGAAGGCACCCTCCTGCCGGAAACCTACCATTACTCCTTCGGCGACGACCGTACCGCCCTGGTCTCTCGCATGGAGGCGTCGCTCGAGGAGACCTTGGCCGAGCTCTGGCCGAACCGCGCCGAAGGCCTGCCCATCGATACGCCGGAAGAGGCCGTCATCCTGGCGTCGATCGTGGAGAAAGAGACCGGTGTCGCCGAAGAGCGGCCCCTCGTGGCCTCGGTCTTCGTGAACCGCCTCAGGCGCCGGATGCGTCTGCAGTCCGATCCCACCGTCGCCTACGGCATCACCCAGGGCGAGCGGGAGCTGGGCCGCCCCCTGACCTACCGCGACCTGGACACGCCGTCAGCCTACAATACCTATCTCAACCGCGGGCTGCCGCCGGGACCGATCGCCAACCCTGGGCGCGCCTCCCTGGAGGCGGTGCTGAATCCCGCCGAGAGTCCCTACCTCTACTTCGTCGCCGACGGCACCGGCGGACACGCCTTCTCGAAGACGCTGACCGAGCACAACCGAAACGTCGCCAAGTGGCGCAAGTTCCAGCGCGAACAGCGCAGGAAGCGAAGGTCGAAGAACTAGCGCGCCGCTGGGCCCCATCAGCTGCGTCTTTTCTTCGGCAGCTTTTTCAGGGCCGTGTCGGTCAGGCCCGGCGGCAGGGCCGCCAGCGCCCAGATTGCCGCCGCTAGGGGCCAGGGAAAGGTGATCCGCGCCTTGTTGCGGGCGACACCGCTTTTGATGATCTCCGCGGCCCGGTCGGTCTCCATCAGAAAGGGCATCTTGAACGAGTTGACCGCGGTCATGCGGCTCTTGACGAAGCCCGGACAGACCACGCTCACGCCAATCCCCTTGCGGGCAAGGTGGCCCCGCAGGGACTCGCCCCAGATCCTGACCGCCGCCTTCGAGGCGCAGTAGGCCGGCGCCCCGGGAAAACCCCGGAAGGACGCCAGGGAGGAAATGATCGCCACCTGGCCGCGCGCGCGCGGGCGCATGCAGGCGACGGCGGGCAGGACCGTGTTGATCACGCCGTCCAGGTTGACGGCGAAGATCCTCCGGGTCTGCGCGTCCTTCTCGTCGACGTCCCCGGTGCCCGCCGAGATTCCTGCGTTGGCCACGACCAGGTCCAAGCCCGCGCTGCGATCGACCTCGGCGATCCAGGCCGAGAGCGCTTCCTGATCGGTCACGTCGAGTGCGGCCGTGACGATCTCGGCGCCGCGGCCGCGACAGACCGCGGCGACCTGGGCCAGGCGTTCACGGTCGCGCCCGGTGAGCGCCAGGGTCACGCCGGGCCCAGCATAGGCGTGGGCGAGCGCCTCGCCGATCCCGCTGGACGCGCCGGTGATCAGGACAGTCTTGAAATCTCCCATGGGTCGGTGGGCTTCCCTCGTTCACTTGTTGGCCGGTGGACGCGCGTATATAAGGAGCGACCCTAGCACCCAGGCAACGCATTTCCGACCGATCACGCCGCGTCATGGCCAATCGACGAGCCGCAGACGAAAAGCCCGTTTCCAGCATGACCGGATTCGCCCGCCAGGAGGGCGGCGACGACCGCTTCAACTGGACCTGGGAGATCAAGAGCGTCAACGGGAAATCCCTGGACGTGAGGTTCCGCCTGCCGCCGGGCTATGATGCCCTGGAAGGCGGCGCGCGGGCCGCGGCCGCCCAGGCCTGCGCGCGCGGCAACCTGCAGGTCTCCCTGACAATGAAGGCGGCGGCGGCGGCCCAGAGCTATCGGATCAATCGCGAGCTGCTGGACCGGCTGTTGGCCCTGTCCGGCGAGCTCACCGCCGAGCGGGGCGGGACCGCCGCCGTGGCGCCGGCGAGCCTGGACGGCCTCTTGGCGGTGCGCGGCGTGGTCGAGGTCGCCGAGGAAGAAGACGAGCCCGACGCCAAGGCGGCCCGCGAGGCGGCGCTGGCGGCGGATCTCCAACACGCTCTCGCGGCGCTCGCCGAGGCGCGCCGCGCCGAGGGCGCGCGTCTTCATCAGGTCGTCTCGGGCCACCTGGCGAGCCTGCAGGCACTGGTCGACAAGGCGGCGGAATCTGCCGCGGCACAGCCCGACGCCCTGCGCGCCCGGCTGCGCGCCCAGGTCGAGGAACTGCTGGCGGCCTCCCCGGCCCTGCCAGAGGACCGCCTGGCCCAGGAAGCGGCGGTGCTCGCGACCAAAGCGGACGTCCGCGAGGAACTCGATCGGCTGACCGCGCACATCGAGGCGGCGCGGGAACTGCTGGCCGGCGGCGGGCCGGTTGGCCGCCGCCTCGACTTCCTGTGCCAGGAGCTCAACCGGGAGGCCAACACGCTCTGCGCCAAGGCGCCGGACGTCGACCTGAGGCGCATCGGCCTGGAGCTCAAGACCGTCGTCGATCAGCTCCGCGAGCAGATCCAGAACCTCGAATAGCGGGCCGGGACCAGGTGTCGATCGATCAAGGCCAACTGAAGCGCCGCGGGCTGATGCTGGTGCTCTCTTCGCCCTCCGGCGCCGGCAAGACCACGATCTCTCGCGCCTTGCTGGACCGCGACCCGAACCTGGAACTTTCCATATCGGCAACGACCCGGCCGAAGCGTCCGGGCGAGCAGGACGGCGTGGACTACGATTTCGTCACGGCGGAGCGCTTCGAGCAGATGGTGGCCGCCGGCGACTTTCTGGAGCACGCCCGCGTGTTCGATCACCGCTACGGGACGCCGCGGGCGGCGGTCGAAAAGGCCTTGGCGGAAGGACGGGACGTTCTGTTCGACATCGACTGGCAGGGGACCCAGCAGCTCTCGGAGAAGGCCCGCGAAGATTTGGTCCGCGTCTTCATTCTGCCGCCCTCCACGGAGGAGCTTCGACGCCGGCTCGAGACGCGCGCCAGAGATCCCCAGGTCGTCGTCCAGGGACGGATGGCACGCGCCTCGGACGAGATGAGCCATTGGGCGGAGTACGACTACGTCATCATCAACCGCTCCGTGGAAGAGAGCGTGGCCCAGGTGAGCGCGATCCTCGCGGCGGAACGGCTGCGCCGGGAGCGGGTGACCGGCCTGCACGACTTCGTCGAGGCGCTGCGCAGCGCGGGCTGAGGCCGGGCCGCCGCACCACGGTGGCTCAGGTTTCTTCGCAGCACCGCGCCAGGGCGCAGAACTGGGCGACATCGAGGTCTTCCGCGCGCTCGGTCTCGGCGATGCCGGCCGCCGCCAGGAGGCGCTTCGGGTCGCCGGTCAGCGTCTTCAGGCTCTGGCGCAGCATCTTGCGGCGCTGGCCGAAGGCCGACGCCGTGACCCGCTCGAGCCAATCGAGGGACGCCGGCGCGAGCGGCTGAGGCCTCGGCCGCAGCTGCACGACCGTCGAGCTAACCTTCGGCGGCGGGGTGAAGGCCCGGGCGGGAACGTCGAACAGGCGGACCACCTCGGTGAGCCACTGGGCGAGGACCGAGAGGCGGCCGTAGGCCTTTTCGCCCGGCGCCGCCGCGAGCCGCGCCGCGAC
>JAAUYK010093927.1_pt1 | contig 19518 bp, 17 predicted proteins | sample 7278021 | NCBI WGS metagenome assembly JAAUYK01 (sample SAMN14350223, study PRJNA611818) | marine sediment metagenome | isolation source: surface marine sediment (1.8m) | place: French Polynesia: Moorea | collected 2018-08
CGCGTTCCGGTCCACCTGGAGGGCCGCCAGGAAGGAGGCGTAGAAGTTGCGCGACGCGAATCCGAAGCTGCGGCTCTTGTAGCGCCGGACGATCGTCGCGATATCCGTGGTGCCGAGCTTGCGCGCGGCGCGCCGCATGCCGGCGGCGCCGTGGTTGTAGGCCGTGATCGCCAGCGGCCAGGTGCGGGTCTGGCGGTGGTTGTCGCGCAGCAGCCTCGCGGCGGCACGGGTCGACTTGAAGGGATCGAGGCGCTCGTCCACCACGTGGTCGACCCGCAGGTAGCGTCGACCCGTCGGCCGCGTGAATTGCCACATGCCGGCCGCCCCGACCCGCGAATAGGCCTTCGGGTTGTAGGACGATTCCACGTGGGGCAGGGCGGCGAGCTCCACGGGCACGCCGCTGTCCGTCAGGGAGCGTTCGATGTAGGCGCGCCAGGCGCCGGACCGGATCAGGCCCGCCCGGAACTTGTCCGCCTGGCCGAGCTGGAAGCGAAGTCGCCGGGCCGCGCGCGAGAGCGTCTTGTTCGAGACGCCGTCGGGCCACAGCGCCAGCACCGCCGCCTGCTCGGCACTCAGGTCCGTCCGCTTGCCGGAGGCCAGCCGGCGCAGGATCGCCCGGTAGCGGTCCTTGCTGCGATCGACCCGCCGCTCCCGCGCTCGCTCGCTCAGGCCGGGGTCGAAGCGCACGACCTCGTACACCACGTCCAGGTGCTCGGAGTCGTGGATCAGGCCTCCGCGCCCGTCCACCTCCGTGTACACGCGGACCCAGAAGCGCACGTTCGGCTCCAGGCCCTCGGGCCGCGGCAGCAGCTCCTCGGCCCGCGATCCGGTGGCCGACAGCAGCAGGGTGAGCAGAGCGCTGACCAGGACGTAGGGCATCGCAGGTCTCCGGATCGGCAAGTCGATCCGGAAACCTGTGCGGATCGTTCGCCCTTTGGCCCCGCGGGGCGAGGTTCCTGCGCGCCCCCGCCCTCGACCGCCGCGCTCCTCGCGTCTCCGCCAACCCAGCAATGCGGGACCCCTCGATTCGTCCGGTCGGGCTCTGCGACTGGCTGCAGCCCCACTGTCGTGCGTCGCGCTCCCAACTGTCGAGTCGCGCTCCTGACTGCTGCGTCGCGCTCCTGACTGCTCGATCGCGCTCCTGACTGCTGGATCGCGCTCCTAACTGCTGGATCGCGCTCCTATCGGCGCCGGTTCTTCTTTCGCGCCTTGCGCGCCTGCTTCCGCTTGCCCTTCTGACGGGCCCGGCGTCGGGCATCTTCGCGCCGACTGAGCCCGGCGCCCGCGACCGGACCGCCCCCCAGGAGGGCCGTGGGATCCAGCCCCTCCGGAACGCCCGCCAGCTTGCCCATGCCCGGGATCCGGGAGAGCAGGCCGCCCCCTCCGGAACCCAGCGCCGACATCATGTCGCGCATCTGGCCGAAGCGCTGGATCAGGTCGCGGACGTCCTGCGAGCGCCGCCCGCTCCCGCGCGCGATGCGAGACGCCCGGCTCTTGTCGATGATCTCGGGGCGCGAGCGCTCGTCCGGCGTCATGGAGCGGATCAGGGACTCCACCCGGACGAGCTCGCTCTCCTCGACCTGGTCCGCGAGAGAGCCGAACATGGGCATCTTCGCGAAGACCTCGCGCAGCGGACCCATCTTCTGGATCATCTTCAGCTGCTTCAGGAGGTCGTCGAGGCCGAACTTCCCCTTCAGCAGCCTCGCGGCGTCGGCCTCGGCCTCCTTCTCGTCGACGACCTCCTCGAAGTCCTTGACGAGACCGACGATGTCTCCCATGCCGAGGATGCGCGACGCCAGTCCCTCGGGACGGAACTCCTCCAGGCGATCGAGCGTCTCCCCGGTTCCCAGGAACTTGATCGGGACGCCCGTCACCGCCTTGACGGCCAGGGCGGCACCGCCGCGGGCGTCGCCGTCGAGCTTGGTCAGCACGAGCCCATCGAGCTCCAGTCGCTCGCTGAAGGCCTTCGCGACGTTCACCGCGTCGCGCCCCATCAGGGAGTCGCAGACCAGCAGCGTATTGGCGGGCTCGGTCGCTCCGGCGATGTCCTCGAGCTCGCGCATCAGCTCATCGTCGATCGCGAGCCGACCCGCCGTGTCGTAGACGATCGCGGTGCAGCGGGCGTCCTGGGCACGTCGCGCCCCGGCGGCGCAGATCTCCGCCGGCGGCTCGCCTTCCCTGCCGGTGTGCACCGGGACGCCGATCTTCTCGCCGAGCTGCTGGAGCTGGAGGACCGCAGCGGGCCGGTAGACGTCGGCGGCCACCAACAGAGGTCGCTGTCCCTGCTTCTGCAGGTGGCGGGCGAGCTTGGCCGCCACCGTGGTCTTGCCGACGCCCTGCAGGCCCACCAGCATGACGCTGGTGACGCCCCGGTGGCGGCCGAGCGAGCTGTCGACCGGCCCCATCAGGGCGACGAGCTCTTCCTCGCACACCCGGACGAAGTGCTGTCCGGGCGTGACGCGGATCATGCGTCCCGATGCGTCCCGCACCCGCGTGCCGACCTTCAGGCCGAGCGCGCGCTGCTTCACGCGGGCCAGGAAGTCGCGCACGACGCCGAGATCGACGTCGGCCTCGAGGAGCGACATCCGCACGTCGCGCAGCGATTCGGCGACGCTCTCCTCGGTGAGCTCGCGTACGCCGGAGAGCTTCTCGCGCGCGGAGGAGAAGCCTTGGGTCAGGGTCTCGAGCATGACGCGCGGAGGATAGCGCGGTGCCCACCGGGTCGAGTCGGGTCGAGCCGCTCGCGCCCCGGGCCGAGCGGGCCGGGTGGTCGCCGCCAGCGGTCGGCCCGACCGCTATGCTCCGGCTCGGGACAGCCGGGAGGTCCGATGGCGACCGAGGTCGAGGCGCAGATCGCGGGCAACGTCTGGAAGATCGAGACGGAGGTCGGCGCGTCCGTCGAGGACGACGACGTCCTGCTCATCATCGAATCCATGAAGATGGAGATCCCCGTGGAGGCGCCCTGCGCCGGGAAGGTCGCCGAGATCCGGGTCCGGGAAGGCGATCACGTCGAGGAGGGAGCCGTACTCGCGACCATCGAGTGAGCCCACCGCGATGCCCGTGCAGGCCCGACCCCTCGACATCTCCGAACGCGATGCGGCGATCGCCTACCTGGCGACGGACGCGAAGTCCAATCTCTTCCTGCTCGACCTGACGGCGCGCCTGGGCCAGCCGCCCGCACCCGGCGAGCTCGCGACGGAGATCCTGTGCGCCTGGAAGCGGGATCGGATCGCGGGGATCGCGACGCTGCGGCCGAGCGTCGCATTCGATTCCGACGTCTCGCCGGAGGCCCTCGAGGCCTTCAAGCCCTACCTGGAGATGCTCGGCGTCGGGCTCGTCAAGAGCGCCGCACCGGCCGTGGATGCGATGTGGCCCCACCTGTCGGCCGGCGGTCGCCGTCGCGCCATCGTCGACCGCCTCGAGACCGCCTACGCGCTGCGCGCCCACGAGGCGCGGCTCCCTTCGCCGGGCCCGGACTGCGCGCCTCGAGCGGCCACCGCGGAGGACCTGGAGCCACTGGTCGTGGCGGCGCGGGAGAGCCTGCGCGAGGAAGGCCGCCCGGATCCCTTCTCGGGCGATCTCCGCGGCTTTCGCCGCTGGGTGCGCGGGCGAGTGCACCGGGCCCGCGTCGTGGAGCGCGGCGGGCGCATCGTCTTCGTCGGTTACGCCGACGTGCGTCGGAAGGAGGGCTGGCTGCTCCAGGGGATCTACACCTGGCCCGACGCCCGACGCCTGGGTTACGGCCGGGTCGGGACCAGCGATCTGTGCCGGAGCGCCTTTGCCTCCGGCGCAGAGCACGTCCAGCTCGCGGTGGTGGACGGAAACGACCCCGCGCGCGCACTCTACGAATCCATCGGCTTCAAGCCCTTCGGCCGCCTGCGCACCGTCCTGTTCGCTTGATTCCCGGCGCGCGTCTCCGGTAGGCTGCGCGTTCTCCGCGCGCCGCGGCGTCGCAGCGCAGCGTGCAACCGGGCAGACGAACACACGGGAGAACGACATGGGCCTGCTCGATGGGAAGGTCGCGATCGTAACGGGCGCCGGGGGCGGTATCGGACGCGAACACGCGCTCTCGATGGCGCGGGAGGGCGCCGCAGTGGTGGTGAACGACCTGGGAGGCGCGCGCGACGGCACGGGCGCAGGCCACGCCATGGCGGATCAGGTCGTGGACCGGATTCGCGCCGAGGGAGGCGAAGCGGTTGCGAACTACGACGACGTCGCCAGCGTCGAGGGCGGGCGCCGGATCCTGAACGCGGCTCTCGACGCCTTCGAGCGCGTGGATGTCCTGGTGAACAACGCCGGGATCCTGCGCGACAAGTCCTTCACGAACACCAGCGAGGACCTGTGGGACGTCGTGGTCAAGGTGCATCTCAAGGGCACCTACTGCGTCACCCACGCGGTCTACGGACACATGAAGGAACGCGGGGAGGGCGGGGTGATCATCAATACCTCGTCGACCTCCGGTCTCAACGGCAACTTCGGGCAGTGCAACTACGGCGCCGCGAAGGCCGGGATCGCCGGCTTCTCGCGCTGCCTGGCCATCGAGGGGAAGCGCTACGGCATCCGCGTGTTCATCCTCGCGCCGGTGGCCCTCACCCGGCTCACCGACGACCTGCCGGGCTTCCAGGACGAGGCGCTCAAGGCCCGCATGGATCCGAAGCTGGTCTCGCCCCTGGTCAGCTATCTGGCCAGCGATCTCTCTGCGGAGCATACGGGCCGCACCTTCTACGTGGGCGGGGGGCGCATCGCCGAGATGAAGGTGGTGACCCACACCGGGGTGACCAAGTCCGAAGACGGCGGTCTGTGGTCCCCCCGAGAGGTGGCGGAGCGCATGAAGCCGGGAGAGATCCTGCTGCCCGAGTGAGGCCACAGCCTTCCGGTTGTCGGGCCCGCGGGGGCTCGGACCCGTTTGCCCCCCGCAAGACCGGGTGGTACCTCTATCGCGATGCCGGAGAAGGAAGCTCATCCGGCGGGAGGGGCGACCGAAGCGTCGGGCGGCGCACCGAGCCCGGCCGCGGAGCGCTTCGATCCGCTCTCGGCGATGACGCGGCGCTTCAACCTGTTCTTCCGCTTCTTCGCGCGTCGCTTCTTCCGCCACTTCGACCTGGACGCCCCCACGGTCGCCCGCCTGCGCGAGCTCGAGTCGCAGGGGGCGGTCGTGTACGTGATGCGCTACGCGAGCCGTCTCGACTATTTCCTGTTCAACACGCTCTTCCTCCGTGAGGGCCTGCGCCTCGCCAGCTTCGCCAATGCCATCCGCTTCTACTACTACCGTCCCCTGTGGGAGGCGCTTCGCATCGTGATCCGGCGCCCCCGCGGTGTCTCCCAGGACATCGAGGTCGTGCGCGCGCGCGAGTACTCGCGCGAGCTCACCTTGTCGGGCGCCTCCCTGTTCCTGTTCCTGCGGACCTTCAGTCTGCGGGCGCAGCTTCGAAGCCGGAAGGGGGCCATCGAGCAGGGCAAGAGCGAGCGCGATCTGCTGGCGGAAGTGGTCGCCGCCGCCTGGGAGTCCGGGCGGCCCGTCCACCTGGTGCCGCTGGCGCTGTTCTGGCGCAAGGGGCCGCGCTCGCCGCGGCGCTTCCTCAACCTCTCCTACGGCGCGGCGACCCGTCCCTCCGACCTGACGAAGGTCACCTCCTTCCTCACGACCTATCGCGGCCTCCACGTGAAGGTGGGGGAGCCGATGGATCTGAAGGCCCTGATCGCGACCCACCCCGAGGTGGGGCCCGGCGGTGTGGCCCGCATGGCGCGGCGCATGATCCTGAGCTTCCTCTACCGCGAGGAGAAGGTCGTCGAGGGGCCGGTGCTCCAGCCGCGCTATCGGGTGCAGGAGATCGTGCTGCGGAGCCCCGAGGTCAGGGAGGCGGTCCGCGCGAGCGCAGCGGAGAAGCGGATCTCGCCGGAGCGGGCGCGCGTCCAGGCGGAGCGCATGTTCCGCGAGATCGCGGCGAGCATGAGCTCCACCTTCCTCGCCGTGCTCGACTGGCTGGTCGGCTCGGTCACGTCGCGGCTGTTCGTCTCCATCGAAGCCTCGGGGCTCGAGAAGGTCACCGAGTACGCCAAGCGCCATCCGCTGGTGCTGGTCCCCAGCCACCGCTCGTACTTCGACTTCCTGATCGTCTCCCTGCTCTTCTACCGCAATCACATCATCCCGCCCCACATCGCGGCGCGGGAGAACATGGCCTTCGGTCCATTCGGCTTCATCTGGCGACGCGCGGGCGCGTTCTTTCTGCGGCGCTCCTTCGACGATCCGCTCTACAAGATGGTCTTCCGCACCTACGTCGCGTACCTGATCAAGGAGGGCTTCACCCAGGAGTTCTTCATCGAGGGCGGACGTTCGCGGACCGGCAAGACGCTGATCCCCCGCCTCGGGATGCTCTCCTGGGACATCGACGCCTTCCTCGCCAGCGGCCGGCGCGACCTGTTCTTCGTGCCCATCGCGATCACCTACGAGCGCCTCGTGGAGGAAGGAGCGATGGTGGGCGAGCTGGAAGGGCACGCGAAGCAGGAGGAGAGCGTGGTCGGCCTGGTGCGCGCGCGGAAGTTCCTGCAGCGCCGCTTCGGCAGCGTCTACTTGAACTTCGGAGAGCCGATCTCGCTCGCGGAGTCCATGGGCGACCGCCGGGAGCGACTCCAGTCACGGATCGATTCCCAGGTCGACGCCGTGCGGCGGGAGTTCATCGGATCGCTGGGAAACCGGATCGTCGAGCGCATCAACTGGGCCATGGTTCCGAGCGCGACCTCGATCGCGTCCTGCGCGCTGCTCGGAGAGAGACGCCGCGGCCTGCTGCGTTCCGAGCTGGCCGCTCGGATGCAGCAGATCGTCGATCTGCTGAGCCTCCAGGACGTCCGGCTCACACCCGCACTCGCGAACGACGCCGGCGAGTTCACGGAGTCGATCGCCTCGTTGATGCGCATGGACCTGGTCCGCGCGGTGGAGGACCCGCGCGGCGAGATCCTCTACTACGAAGAGGGTCGGCGCCGGGCGCTGGATCTGTACCGCAACGCGATCCTCCACTTCCTCGCGACGCCGAGCTTCGTCGCGCAGCGGCTGCTCACGGGCCCGATTCCGGTCGCGGAGCTCCACGCGGAGCTGGTCGAGTGGCTGGATCTCTTCTACCGGGAGCTCTTCGTCAGCCGTGGCGAGTTGCTGGCGGCGCACTTCTCGGGCTTCCTGGATCATTTCGGCCGCTCGGGATGGGTCGAGCGCTCCGAAGACGTGCTGCGCGCCACGGAGAAGGGGGAGCCGACGCTGCGCTTCCTGGCGGAGCAGACCCGTGCCCTGGTCGAGGCCTACTACGCCACCTGCTCCGCGGTGCTGGCGGCGACGCATCCGATCGGGCGCAAGGAACTCGGCAAGGCCGCCCGGGAGCAGTTCGAGCACGCCGCGCTGCTCGGAGAGGTGCGCTGCCCCGAAGCGTCGAATCCCGTGACGTTCGGGAACGCGCTCGAGCTGATGCTCGCTCTCCGCATCCTGGCACCCGTCGCGCAGGAGGGCGGCAAGGAACGCCGCGAGGAGACCTTCGGGCCCGGCGAGGCCTTCGAGGACCTGTCCGCGCTGCGCGAACGTCTGGCGACCGCGCTCAGCGCCCGTTAGCCTCCCGCCCCCTCGATGCGCCCTGCGGCGCCACCTCCCCGCGGAGCTCCATGACCGAGCGAGATGCGAAGCGGCTGCGCCTCGGGCTGCCCAAGGGCAGCCTCCAGGAGACGACCCAGAAGCTCTTCACGCTCGCGGGCTACGACCTGCGCATCGCCTCGCGCTCCTACTATCCCGACATCGACGATCCGGAGATCGACTGCATCTTGATCCGGGCCCAGGAGATGGCTCGCTACGTCCAGCAGGGGGTGCTGGACGCCGGGATCACGGGCGTCGACTGGCGGATCGAGAACCGGGCGCGCGTCAAGGAGCTGGCGGACTTGCGGGCCCCCTGGCCGAACTACAACCCGGTGCGCTGGGTCGTCGCGGTGAAGGAAGGCTCCCCGATCCGCAAGCCGAAGGACCTCCAGGGCAAGCGCATCGCGACCGAGGTCGTGCACCTCACCCGCCGCTATCTACGTCGGCACGGGGTCCGGGCCGACGTGGAGTTCTCGTGGGGCGCGACCGAGGTCAAGCCGCCGATCCTGGCCGATGCGATCGTCGACGTCACCGAGACCGGCTCGAGCCTGCGCGCCAACGGCCTGCGGGTCCTCGACACCGTGCTGGAGAGCACGCCGCGCTTCATCGCCAATCGGGAGTCCTGCGCCGAGATCTGGAAGCTGCAGAAGATGGAGCGCATCGTGCTGCTGCTGAAGGGGGCGATCCAGGCCGCGAGCCGAGTGGGGCTGATGATGAACGTTCCCAAGCGGCAGCTGGACGACGTCCTGCAGGTCCTGCCCGCGCTCAAGACGCCCACCATCTCGACCCTCTCGGACGAGCGCTGGGTCGCGATCAACACCGTCATCGAGGAGCACGTCGTGACGGAGATCCTGCCCCGCCTCCGCGAGGCGGGCGCGCGCGGCATCGTCGAATACCCCCTCAACAAGATCATCGAGTAGGCGATGTGGGCGAGGCGCCTGGCGGGAGCCCTGCCCAGCTACCTGTCGATCGCATGGTGGGGGCTCGTCTCGCCGCGCCGTCCCCGCGCCGTCCCCCTGGTGGTGCACCAGGCCGTCGTCCTGTCCGAGCGGGGCGTGCTGCTCACGGTGCGCAGGGAGCTGCGCGGCTGGGAGCTGCCCGGCGGAGAGGCCCGACCCGGGGAGTCGGGCGAGGACGCGGTCTGCCGCGAGGTGCGGGAGGAGACCGGTCTCGAAGTGCGCGTGTCGCGCCTGGTGGGCGAGTACCGCCGCAGCGGCTTCCGTCCCCACACGGCGCGCGTCTACGCCTGCCGCCCCTCGACGGGCGCGCTGCGGCCCAGTCCGGAGACCCCCCGTGTACGCTGGTTCGACCTGGATCGGCTGCCCGACACGCTGTTTCCCTGGTTCGCCGGTCCGCTCGCCGACGCCCTGGCGCAGCACGACGCACCGGTCGAGCGCTGCGAGCACTGGGGGCCGGGCTCGATCCTGGCCGGCCTGGCGATCGATCTGCGCATGCGCTGGACGGACGATCGCGCCGGGTCCTGAGCGCTCCCGGGATCCCATCGCAGCCGGGACTTGACAGACCTGGCGACGCGCCCATCTAACCGGTGTTGCAAGGGCGGCCGGCCCGATCCGGAGCGGCGGCCCAAACCGGAGCGGCGGCCCAAACCGGAGCGGCGGCCCAAACCGGAGCGGCGGCCCAAGAGGCCCCCCCAATAGGCCCCGGTAGGCAAGAGGAGGCATCTCATGGCTCAGTATCGGCTCTCGGACCCCTTTCGACGCGACTCGCTGCCTTCCTTCGAGGCGCTGCGGCGCGGACTCGACGAGCTCTTCGCGCACGTCGGCAGCACGTCGCTGGCCGGCGCGGGAGCCCACCCGCCGGTGAATCTCTACGAGACGGCGGAGGGTTACGTGCTGACCTCGGAGCTCCCGGGCCTCAGCTCCGACGGCGTGGAGGTGTCGACCGACGGCAACCGCGTCACGATCCGCGGCGAGCGCCGCATCGAGCGCCCGCACGATGCCAGCGTGCACCGCCTGGAGCGACGCGCGGGAGTGTTCCGCCGCTCCTTCGAGCTCCCGAAGGACGTGGATGCCACGAAGGCCCAGGCGACCTATCGCAACGGAGTCCTGATGGTCCGCATCCCGCGGTCCGAGAAGGCGCAGCCCCGGCGGATTGCCGTCGAGGGAAGCTGAGACGCAAGGAGGAACGACCATGGCGGAAACCACCACCCGAGATCTCGAGCCCACTCCGAAGCGCGCCGTCGAGCGCGAGGGGACGCGTCCCGGCCCCGTCTTCCGGCCCGACGTCGACATCCTGGAGCGGCGTGACGAGTTCGTCGTGATCGCCGATCTCCCCGGCGTCGACGAGAGCCACGTGGACGTGAAGCTCGAGGGAGGCGTCCTCTCCATCGAAGCGTCGCTGGCCGTCGAGCCGGACCCCGCCTGGAATCCGCTCTACGGCGAGTACCGCGTGGGGGGGTATCGGCGCGAGTTCGCGCTCTCCGATGCGATCGACACGGATGCGATCCGCGCGTCGATGCGTGACGGCGTCCTCGACCTCCACCTCCCCAAGACGGACCGGCATCGGCCGCGCCAGATCGAGGTCCAGAGCGGCTGAACGCGCGTGCGCGCGGCGCCCGCCCGGGCAGCGCCCGGACGGCCCGCGCGAGACAGGGGCCGGAACGCAACGAGCCCCCCGACGTCGCGTCGGGGGGCTCGTCGATTCGGTTCTCGGAGGCGGCGCCTCAGCGATGACTCTCCCGCAGTCCGCTGGCCTCCCACTCCTTGCTGAGCTGTTGGAGCTTGCGGGCGAACTCGTCGAACTCGTCGTCGAAGGAGAGGATGATCTCGGTGGTGCGCGGAATGTCGTCTCCGTTGAGCAGCCCGCGATAGCGGTTCAGGTTCGCGAGGATGGCTTCCGCGACCTTCAGCGCCCTTTTCTCGGTCTTGATCAGGGGTGACTGCAGGGTGTAGACGTTGTTGCGGCCCCAGAGGCTCTCGTCCCGTACGATCGCGATCTCTCGGTAGACGCTGTTGATCGGGTCGAAGTTGTACTCGACCCGGACCTCCTTGAAGATGTCCGTGTTCCCCGTGTAGAACCCGCGTTCCTTCTCCACCTTTCCGAGCTGGCGGCACCGCGGACAGTAGAAGGTGTCGCCGTGGTTGAGGAGGAACACGCCCTTGGCGTAGTCCTCGCAGTCGGTGTTCTCGCAATACCCTACGCCGCGCTTCATGCTGGCCATCCCTCGGTTTGGACCGCCTCCTGGGCCCAGACCACCACCACCGGGGGCGCGGTGGAGATGTGACGACCCCCTCCCGGGCCCCTGCGGAGGGCATCGCAAACCCCGTGCCGCCGAGCCGACACGAGACCGATGCGAAGCCGCCAGGGCCACTTGGCCCTAGCGTTACCGCTCGCCTGCGTGTGTGCGATGGTAGAGCCACCGACCGAAGCGAAGCGCCGCTCCCAGGTTGGGAACCGCGATTCCTCGAGCTGCCGCCTCGGTCAGATGGCGCGAAGAATTCGTCGCAGTGTGCGCACACGCTTCCCCTCTGGGGGGGTGGGTAAGCGGTCGCCTCCGTTGGATCTGTGCCGGTCATCAGCCGCAAAAAAGGGCTAAAACCTTATACTTCCGAGGACCCTGCGTTGTCAACCCGCATTTCACTCGCGACCGAGTGGGTCGCTCAGGCGCGTCTCCCAAGTAGACGATCCCCCGAGGGTTTCCGGCTCTCCAGGTCGCTCGGCGCGTGCCTGCAGCGACGCCACCTCGACCCGGAGCACGATCAGGTGCGCCAGGGCGGCCAGCGCCGTGAGGACCGAGACCAGGAAGGGAAGCCGCATTCCCTCGCCCAGGCTGTCGCGCTGCAGGTTCTCCGGGTGCAACGCCGCGCCCCCGAACAGGTCGATGGCGAAGTAATTGAGGGGGATCACCGCCAGACCCGCGATGCCGTATACGGCCGCGAAACGCGCGGTGCGTTCGCTCCCTTCCGTGAAGCTGCGCAGAAGCAGATACGCGAGGTAGACGAACCACAGCAGCAGGGTCACGGTCAGGCGCGGATCCCACGTCCACCAGTGCCCCCAGGTGCCCTTGCCCCAGATCGGGCCGGTGAGGATCACCAGGGTGCAGAACACGACGCCGACCTCGGCGCCCGCGGCGGCGACGCGGTCGTAGCGCTCCTCGTTCCTCCACAGATAGAGCACGCCCGCGACGGCCGTCACCAGGAAGCCCGCATAGGCGGCGAACGCACAGGCTGGATGCACGTAGAGGATCTTCTGGATCACGCCCTGGACCGAGTCGATGGGCGCTGCCATGACGAGGACGGCCTGGACGACCGCCAGCGCCACCAGAGGGAGGCCGGTTGCCCACAGTGCCGTGGAGCGCCGTTGCCCGCGCTCGATAGGCGTTTCCACCGTTCTCACTCGTCCAGCACGTAGTCGAAGCCCACGAACGAGACTATCAGATAGATCCCGTCGGTCACGAGCAGGAGCTGGATGGGTGCGAAGCGCAGGCCGTCCCCGATCAGGAGGTCCGACGTCGCGCGCACCGCTCCCGAGACCACCGGCACGAGCAGCGGCAGCAGCAACAGGGGGAGCATCACCTCCCGGAAGCGGGTGCGGACCGCCACGGCGGCGAACAGCGTGCCCACGCTGCAGAGGCCGAGCGAGCCCAGGGCGATGACGCCGGCCAGGGGTGCCGCGACGTCCAGCCAGTCGAGCTCGAAGACCAGCACGAAGGCGGCCGCCGTGACGAGCTGCACCGCACCCAGGATCACGAAGTTGGCCGCCGCCTTGCCGAGGAACACCCAGCCCCGGTCCGCCGGCACCAGGGCCAGGCCCGAGAGCGCGTCGTTCTCCAGCTCGAGGGAGAAGGCCCGATTCAGACCCAGCACGGCGGCGAACACGTAGGCGATCCACAGCAGACCCGGTGCCATGTCCCGCGTGCGCTCGGTGGCGCCCCCGGGCAGCGAGAAATGGAAGACCACCACGACGAGGAGGGAGAAGATCCCCATCGCGACCACCCGGTCCCGGCTGCGCCACTCGGTCAGCAGGTCCTTCCACAGCACCGCCAGGAAGACGTTCATGCGACCGGGTCGGCCGCGTCGAGGCAGACGCGTTCGAGTTCGGCGACCGTGTCGGCTCCGCACGGTGCGTCGTGGAGGATCCGGCCCTGGGCGAGCACCACGGCCCGGTCGGCCGCCTGGGCGGCACGCGCGATGTCGTGGCTCACCAACAGCAGCGTACGTCCATCGCGGTGCAGCGCCGCGAGGCGTTCGCCGAGCCGTTGCGCGGAGCGTCGATCCAGGCCGGTGAAGGGCTCGTCGAGCAGCACCACCGGGGGGTCGTGCACCAGTCCCCGCGCGATCGACAGCCGCTGCGCCATCCCGCGCGAGAACCCGCCGGCCGCCCGCTCGGCCACGTGGTCGAGACCCTGCTCCACCAGCAGCGCGTCGGCCCGCGAGCGCGGATCGGTCACCCCGTGCAGCCTCGCGGCGAAGATCAGGTTCTCGCGAGCCGAGAGCGTCGGGTAGAGGAGCGTCGCGTGGCCGATGTAGCCCACCCGTGCGCGGGTTCCCCGGCTCGGTGCCTTCTCGCCGGCGACGCGCAGCGTTCCGCCCGACGCTCGGGAGAGGCCGGCCACCAGCCGGAGCAGCGTCGTCTTGCCGGCGCCGTTCGGGCCCACGATCGCCAGACTGCAGCCCTGCGCCACCTCGAGATCGACACCTCGCAGAGCGCGCGTGCGGCCGAAGCGCTTCTCCAGGCCGCGGGCGGCGATCGCCGGGCTCGTCACCCGACTGCGCTTCCCGGGTCTTCGTCCTGGAGTCGGGCGCCGCACCGGGAGCAGAAGCGGTCGCCGGGACGGGGCGCGCTGCCGCAGTCTGGGCACGCCGCGTCCGGCGTCTGCCCCACCCGGTCGCGAGGCTCGCCGTCGACCTCGGCTTCTGCGCGCTCCGCGCGCTCGGCCCGCATCAGGGCGACGGCGCGGGCGCGCAGCTCGGCCCGCATGCGTTCGTGGTCCGCGGCGTCGAGCTTGCCGGTCTCGAAGTCCTCCTCGAGGTCCCGCAGTGCGCCATACACCGAAGCGCGTTCGAGGGCCGCGGCGGATTCCTCGGCTTCGTCCGGCTCGGCGCCGCCGCGCAGGGGACCCAGCAGAACCACCAGCGCACCGGTCGCCACCACTACCGCGAAGGCGGCGGCGGCGCTGCGGGGCAGCGGCCGCGGCGCGGGGACGCGTTCGAGGCTCAGCTCGAGCGTCTCGTCGGCGTCGATTGCGAACCCCTCCAGGTGCAGGTAGTTGCGATCCGCGCTGCGCACCGGGCGGCGGCGGTGGAGTCGGGAGGTCTCGGGCAGGATGCCCGTGTCCGCGACCAGCACCGAGAGCAGCTCGACGGGCACGTCGAAGCTCCGCTCGAACACGAAGGGCTCCCGGTCCGGGGCCATCCGGTAGCGCAGCGCCAGCAGAGACGGGCCCGGGGGAAGCGGACCGCGGATCGCCAGCGTGCCCGAGGGCTCGGGCTCGAGCCCGAGAGAGAGGGCCTCCGGCGCGAAGCGCAGCCCCTCGGCGCCCCGGGGCAGGCCGAGGCAGAGCAGCGGGCCGTCGCCCGCGGTCCCGTGCGCGTCCTCCGTCACCTCGATCCGGTGCTGCTCGTTCACCGACAGCGCCGCGTCGTCCAGCTCCAGCCAGAGCAGGCTGTGGGAGATCTCCACGCCGTCGCGCGGGCCGGACGGCCCCTCGAGTCCGATCTCGAGTGCGAGCTCGCCTCCGGCCGCCACGGCGCCGGCGACGAGCTGCGTGTAGTCGACGCCCTCGATCCGGCTCGTGCCCGACTCCTCGAGCCCGCGGCCCAGGACGCGCGGGCCTCCCGGACGCACCAGGACCCGCGCACCCGGGCTTCCCGCCGGCAGCACCAGGCGCAGCGGCAGCCGGGACGCGCCGCCCGCCGGCAGGGTCAGGCCGTAGACGAAGCTCACCTCCTGGGGGCCCGGGTAGAGCGGGCCCCAGAAGCGCAGCGTGTCCCCGTCGCGCTCGAACTCCTCCGCGAACGCGCCCAGGGCCGGCTCGATCTCGCTGGCGCCCGGCGGGAGCTGCAGCGCGAGGGCCGGTGCCGCGACGTCGCGCGAGGCCTCGGGCACGAACACGACGCGCCCGGCCGCGTTCTCGACGTAGTGGGTCTGGCGAACCTGGAGGGCGCTGCAGCCGAGATCGAGCCGCAGCTCGATCTCGCCGGACTCGAGCCCCGAGACGTCGGGAGTCGGGTCCGAGACCTCGATCGTCTCCGAGCGCTCGCGCTCGCCCGCCGCGAACGCGACCCGCTTGCCGAAGGGGATCCCGCCGAAGCGGGCGCCCAGGAGGTAGACGGTCCCGGGATCGTTCGAGATCCCCTCGAAGACGAAACGACCCTCCCCATCGGAGGTCGTGCTGCGCAGCCCCGGCTCCCCCGTGTCGGCGAGCGCGTACAGGATGACGGGCACGCCGGCCGCGGCCGCGGGACGCTCGGCGTGGACGATGCGGCCGCGAAGCGTCGCGGGCCCAGCGGGCAGATCGGCGGGTGCCTCCTGGGCGCCTGCAGCGCAGGCGCCGAGAACCCACAGCGCGGCGGCCAGCCACCGCGTCGGTCGACTCATCCCGGGCGCAGCTCCCTCGGCTTGTTCGGGTGGGGCCACATCACGAGCAGGGTGCCGACCACGAAGACCGCACCTCCGATCCAGATCCAGTTGACCAGCGGGTTGCGGTAGAGCTTGAGCGTCGCGGAGCCGTCGGGCTCGACGGCGGTCAGCACCAGGTACAGGTCCTCGCGCAGCGTCGAGTAGACGGACGGGATGGAGGCCGGCTGCTGCTGGAGCCAGTACATGCGCTTCTCCGGGGCCATCACGCCGAGCGGTTCGCCCTCCCGGTAGAGAGCCACCCGGGCCACCGCGCCGCCGAAGTGCTGGGCGGGGAGGGCCTGGGCCGTCAGGTAGCGCAGCTCGTAGCCGTCGATTCGCAAGTCGTCCCCGGGCCGCACGTTCTCGAGGCGCTCCACGTTGAGCGCCGAGCCCGCCGCGCCCATCAGCACGAAGACCACGCCCAGGTGCACGATGTAACCCCCGTAGCGCTGCTGATTCTTGCGCAGCAGGGCCACGAGCGCCTGGGCCGGGTTCTCGTCCCCTTTGGCCGTGCGGGCGCGGATCGCCCGCGCGTACTCCTGGACGACCGTCGCGACCACGAAGCCCCCCAGGCTCCACGCCATGAGGGCGTAGAACCCGACGCCCCGGCCCACGAGAGCGAGGGAGGCGATCCCCGTCACCACGCCGCCGACGGCGGGCCACACGAACTGTCGGCGGATGTTCGCCAGGGTGGCCCGGCGCCAGGCCACCAGCGGTCCGACGCCGGTGAGGAAGAGCAGGAACAGCGCCAACGGCCCAGTCATCGTATTGAAGAACTTGGGCCCCACCGCGACGCGCTCGCCCGTCAGGGCCTCGGAGAACACGGGGAAGAGCGTGCCCCAGAACACCACCAGCAGGATCGCGATCAGCACCCAGTTGTTGAGCAGGAAGCTCGCCTCGCGGGAGACCATCGACTCGATCCGGTTGCTGCCGCGGATCTCGCCCCTTCGCAGCCACAGCGCGGCGAGGAAGGCGAACAGGGTGAATAGGACGTAGCCCAGGAAGATCGACGTGAAGATCGGGGTCTGGGCGAAGGCGTGGACGGACTGCACGATCCCGCTGCGCGTCAGGAAGGTGCCGAAAAGGCACAGGGAGTAGGTGATTCCGATCAGCAGCAGGTTCCAGGTCTTCAGCATGTTGCGCTTCTCCTGGATCATCACCGAGTGGAGGAACGCGGTAGCGGGCAGCCACGGCATGAAGGACGCGTTCTCCACCGGATCCCAGGCCCAGTAGCCGCCCCAGCCCAGCACCTCGTAGGCCCAGCGCCCGCCCAGCAGGATGCCGATGCTCAGGAACAGCCACGGGAACAGCGTCCAGCGCCGCGTCGTGCGGAACCAGGCACTCCCGAGCTCTCCCGAGACGAGCGCGGCGAACGCGAAGGCGAAGGGCACGACGAAGCCCACCAGCCCCGTGTAGAGCATGACCGGGTGGATCATCATCGCCGGGTGCTGGAGCAGCGGGTTGAGGCCGGTGCCATCCGACATCACCGACCCGGCCGGCAGCTTCTCGAAGGGATCGGTCACGGCGATGAGCAGCACCAGGAAGAACAGCGCATTGGCGAGCAGGACCGCCACGACCCAGGGCATCAGACGACGGCTGCGGTGGCGATGGGCGGCCACGCAGGCGGCGCCGTAGGCGCACAGCATCCAGAGCCACAGCAGCAGCGAGCCCGCCTGACCCCCCCAGAGCGCCGCGAGGCGGTAGTGGAGCTCCATGCTGCGCGCCGAGTGCGACGCCACGTAGGCGAGCTGGTAGTCGTGGCCCGCGAAGGCGGCGAACAGCGAGACCAGAGACAGCGAGACGAGGCCGAACACGAGCCACATGCTGCGCTCCGAGACCCGCGTCCAGTCGGGGCTGCGGCGCACCCCGGCGTAGACGGCTCCGCCCAGGCCGGTGAGGGCGATCAGGAACGCGAAGCGGAGGGAGTAGGCTCCGATGTCGGACATGACGAGACCTCGCAGCGAGTCCGGATTCGGTCCGGGGATGCCGGACCGGCTCACCGCACTCTTCGATGAGGACTCTAGCCGGTGCGAAATGGGGGCGTCTCGGCCCGGCGCCTTGTCGCCGGTCTACGCCGTGAGCCCGGACCGCTCGAGCCCTTCCGGCGAATCCTTCCGGCGACTCAGTTCAGCGACGCCGTCCGCTCCGAGCCCGGCTCGACGCCCTCGAACTTGGACGGGCACTTGGCCATCACCTTGTCGGCCTGGAAGTGCCTCGCTGGACCGTCGGAGAGCAGTCGGCCCTCCACCACGACCTCGGCGCCGTCCTTGAACAGATCCGGCGTCTCCAGGCCGCCGAACACGACGTCGAGCAGCGGGCCTCGTTCCCCGCCCGCGTGGGGCGGATCGTTCTGGACCGCGAAGCGCACCTGGCGCGCCGCCAGATCGCGCTCGATCGACCCCTCGGCCACGTAGCCGTGAACCCGGGCGTGCTTGCCCTCCACCGCGGTCGCGGACTGGAACTCGGAGAGGCTCTGGTAGTAGGTGAACGCCGCTCCTTCCTCGAGGTTCGTCAGCGCGTACCAGCCGAGCAGGAGCGCCACGACGGTGGCGCCGCCGGCGATCTGGACACCCTTCGACATCGATCGGAGGCTATCAGCCGCCCTGGGGGGTGTCAAAAACACCTGCGGAGAAACTGGCCCAAATTCGAATACTTGCGGCGGCACTCCGGTTGACATCGCCGCCCCGGATGGCTACCCGCTGGCGTGTGACCATCCACCTCTCGCAGCGCGCGAAGAGCGTCCGACCCTTCCTCGCCATGGAGGTGATGGAGCGCGCCTTCGCCATGGAACGCGCGGGGGCGAACGTCATCCACCTCGAGGTCGGCGAGCCCTCCGGTCCGCCCCCGAGCGCCGCTCTGGAGGCCTGCGCGCGCGCCATGCGCAGTGGCGAGACCCGCTACACCGACAGCCGCGGCCTGGCGGAGCTGCGCGAGGCCATCGCGGAGGACACCAGCCGCCGCTCCGGCGCCACGATCTCCCCCGAACGCGTGCTCGTCACCAGTGGCACCTCCCCCGCGATGCTGCTCGTCTTCGCCCTGCTGGTCGACCCGGGCGACGAGGTCGTCGTCGGCACTCCCCACTACCCCTGCTACCCGAACTTCATCCAGGTCTGCGGCGGGACCCCGGTGCTGGTGCGCACCGATCCCGAGCGCGGCTATCCGCTCGACCCCGATGCGGTCCGAGCGGCGCTGAGCGATCGGACCCGGGCCATCGTGGTGAGCTCGCCCGCCAATCCGACCGGTGCGGTGCAGACCGAGGCGGTGCTGCAGGAGCTGGCCGGGCTCGGCGTGCCGCTGGTCTCCGACGAGATCTACGACGGGCTGGTCTACGACGGCGCCCGCGTGACGTCCGCGCTCGGAGTCACGGACGAGGCCTTTGCGCTCGACGGCTTCTCGAAGCGCTACGCCATGACGGGGTTCCGCCTCGGCTGGGTGGTGGTCCCCGAGAGCGCGGTCCGTCCGCTCCGCAATCTGCAGCAGAACCTCTTCATCTCGGCCAACCGCTTCGTGCAGCACGCCGGCATCGCGGCGCTGCGGGAGGGCGGGGAGACCGTGGAGTCGATGCGCGAGGCCTACGCGCGCCGGCGCGTGCTGCTCGCCGAGGGATTGCGCGAGCTGGGCTTCGGGGTTCCGAGGCTGCCCGAGGGAGCCTTCTACGTCTTCGCGGACGCCCGCCGCTTCGGGGCGAGCTCGCTCGCGCTCGCCTTCGAGCTGCTCGAGCGCGCGCGGGTCGGGACCTGCCCCGGCATCGACTTCGGCGAGGCGGGGGAGGGCTGGCTCCGCTTCTGCTGCGCGGCCTCGGAGGAGGCGATCCACGAGGCGCTGGAGCGGCTCGCCCGGGTCCTGCCCGAGCTGGGCTGACGTCGGCATGGCGGCCCCCGAACGCCGGACCCCGCCGGTCCACGAGGCCGAGCACGCAGCCGCCGCGGCCGACCGGCGCGGCTTTCCGGCTCCCGGGCCGCCGGAGGTCGCCTTCCTGGGGCGATCCAACGTCGGCAAATCCAGCCTCCTCAATCGCCTCGCGCAGCGCAGGCGGCTGGCGCGTACCAGCAGCACGCCGGGCAAGACGCGTCTCGTCCACTGGTACCGGCTGGTGAGACCGCGGGGCGAGATCCTGCTCGTGGACCTGCCGGGCTACGGCTGGGCGAGGGTGTCCCGCGCGGAGCGCGCTCGCTGGCAGGAGCTGGTCGAGTCCTATCTGGAGGGGCGGTCCGCGCTGCGGCTGGCCGTGCTGCTCCAGGACCTGCGCCGCGATCCCTCGGAAGACGAGACGCTGCTGCTGGCGTGGCTGGCCGAGCGCGGCGTGCCGAGCCTGGTGGCGCTCA
>JAAUYK010050933.1_pt1 | contig 19498 bp, 21 predicted proteins | sample 7278021 | NCBI WGS metagenome assembly JAAUYK01 (sample SAMN14350223, study PRJNA611818) | marine sediment metagenome | isolation source: surface marine sediment (1.8m) | place: French Polynesia: Moorea | collected 2018-08
CAGAGCTTCGGGACCAGCTACCTGCTGGAGTTCCCCGCGCCACGCTGGGTGGAGTGCGCCTACACGCCGCCCTTCGTCGAGGACGACGAGGAGGAGCCGCCCGCTGCGGAAGAGCCGAACGGCGCCGGGCTCGACGAAGCCTGGTCCTGCCCCTCCCGGCCGCCGGAGCTGTGGTGACGGCGCGCGGGTGCGAGGACGCCGAGGCTACGAGACCGACGCGTCGCCTTCGTCCGTCTCGTTGCGGGTGAAGGTGACGAACGCCATGCTCGGACGCTTCGACGAGTCGCGCATGGCGAACTGCATGGTGTCGAAGGCCCAGCCCCGGCCCGTCCACTCGTTGAGAATGTCCTCGAGCTCCTGGTCCGTCACCGAGCTCGTCTCGACGACCTTGTAGCGGATCGACACGACGGGCCGGCCCTCCTCGCACGCTTCGCGCTCTTTGCGCGCTTTGCGCTCTTCGCCTTCTCCGCCTTCTCCACCTTCTCCGGAGTGGCGAACGACGCGGGACCCTACCCGGCTCCGCGCAGCGCGGCCACGTGCTCCGCCAGGGCCGCCACCAGCTCGCGGGAGCCGGACCGCTCCGAGACCACGTCTGCCTCGAGGCCCAGTCGCGCCATCGCGCCGGCCGTCACGGGACCGATGGCGGCGAGCATGCAGCGGCGCGCCGCCTCGCGCGAGGCGTCGTCGAGGAGCGCCGCGAATCGCTTCGCGGTCGAGGGACTGGTGAACGTGAGGATGTCGAGCTCGCCGGCCCGGAGCTGGGCGCGCAGCGCGGCTGCGTCCACGTCGCCCGGCACGTTGCGGTAGGCCGTCACGGCGTCGACCACCGCGCCCTCCGCCCGCAGCCCATCGGGCAGCAGGTCGCGCGCCACCTCCGAGCGGGGAAGGAGCATCCGTTTTCCGTGGGGGGAGACCGCCGCCAGGACCACCTGCAGCACGCCCTCGGCATCGAAGCGGCCCTCGGGCACGCGGTGCACGGGCAGCCCCGCCGCCAGCGCCTCCTCGGAGGTCCGGGGACCGACGCAGACCACCTCTGCGCGAAGCGGGGAGAGCGGCGTACCGCGCTCCCGCGCGCGGGCCACCAGGAAGCGCACGGCGTTCGCGCTGGTGAGCAGCAATGCGTCGTAGCGCTGCAGCCGATCCAGCGCGGCGTCGAGCTCCGACGGGTCCTCCGGCGGCAGGAGCCGGATCATGGGCGCGAGGACGGCGGCGGCCCCGGCCTCGGCGAGGGCGCTCACCAGCTCGCCAGCCTGCTCCGCGCTGCGCGTCACCAGCACACGGCATCCGAACAGGGGCTGGCGCTCCCACCAGGACAGGGTCTCGCGCAGCCGCACCACGTCCCCGATCACCACCACTGCCGGCGCCCCCAGGCCCTCCGCTCGCACGCGCTCCGCGAGCTGGCCGAGCGACGCCACCACCACGCGTTGGCCGGGCAGCGTGCCGTTCATCACCACCGCGGCGGGCGTCTCCGGCGAGCGGCCGGCGGCCAGGATGCGCTGCACCAGCGACTCCAGGTTGCGCATGCCCATCAGGATCACGAGCGTGTCCGCGCCGCGGGAGAGCAGATCCCAGCGCGTCTCCTCGGCGGGCTTGCTGGGATCCTTGTGGCCCGTGACCACCGCGAAGGAGGCGGAGTGGCGGCGGTCGGTCACGGGGATGCCCGCGTAGGCCAGCGCTCCGACGACCGAGGAGACGCCCGGGACGACCTCGAAGGGTACGCCCGCCTCCGCGCAGGCACTGGCCTCCTCGCCTCCGCGCCCGAAGACGTAGCCATCTCCGCCTTTGAGGCGCACCACCGTCTTGCCCTCGGCGGCCAGGCGCACCAGGAGCGCGGTGATGTCGGCCTGGGGGAGGGTCGGCGCGTCGTGACCGCGCTTGCCCACGTCGATCCGGCGCGCTTCGGGTGGCGCGAGATCCAGGAGCCCCCTCTCGACCAGTGCGTCGTAGACGACGACGTCCGCCCCGCGCAGCGCGGCGGCCCCGCGCAGCGTGATGAGGTCCGGCGCACCCGGACCGGCCCCCACGAGCACGACCTTCCCGCGCATCATCCGGCGGTCTCCGCCCGAGCGGCGGCGAGGATCTCCGTCCCCCCGCTCCCGAGGACCGTCTCGGCAACCCACCTGCCCGCCGCTTCCGCCGAGGACGCGTCGGTCTCGGTGCTCTCGCTCGCGACCCGCGTGCCGTCCGACGACAGGACCATGCCGCGTACGCGCAGCCGGCCGGTGGTCTGGAGCTCCGCGAAGCCCGCCACCGGTACGTGGCAATCTCCGCCGAGCCGCGCCTGGAACGCTCGCTCGGCCCTGACCCGCACCGCGCTCTCCCGATGGTCGAGGATCGCCGCCGCCTCTCCGAGCGGATCCCCGACGCGCGCCTGGATCGCCAGCGCACCCTGGGCCACGGCGGGCAGCACCACGTCGGGCGCGATCCGCTCGTCGATGCGCTCGGCGAGTCCCAGCCGATCCAGACCCGCGCAGGCCAGGATCACCGCGTCGAGGTGCGCGTCCTCGAGCTTGCGCAGGCGGGTGGGGACGTTCCCGCGCAGCGCCACGACCTCGAGATCGGGCCGCCGGCGTCGCAGCTGCGCAGTGCGGCGCGCGCTGCCGGTTCCGACGCGCGCCCCCTTCGGCAGGTCGTCGAGTCGCGCGCCGCGCTCGCGCGCAACCAGTGCGTCGCGCGGGTCGGCCCGTTCTGGATGGGCGACGAAGAAGAGGCCTTCGGGTGTCTCCGCGGGAAGGTCCTTCGCACTGTGGACCGCCAGGTCCGCACGATCGTCGAGCAGCGCCTCTTCGATCTCCTTCACGAACAGTCCCTTGCCCCCGACCTTGGCGAGCGACACGTCGTGCAGCCGATCCCCGGCGGTCTTGAGCACGACGAGCTTCGCCTCGACCCCGAGGGCCTCGCCCAGGCGCTGGCCGACGTAGCGCGCCTGCCACAGCGCGAGCTCGCTGCCGCGCGTGGCGATGCGTACCGATGTCATCGGGGGGAGACCGCTCCGGACGGACCGTCGTCATCCTCGTCTTCGGAGGGATCGTCGAGCCCGAAGAGCAGGCGCGCCACCTCGAGGTAGGCCATGCCCTCGTCGCGCTCCGCCTCCTGGCGCAGCCGCGTCAGCGGCTCGTGCAGGATCTTGTTCACGATCGCCCGGGTGAGGGCCTCGACGCCCTCGCGTTGCTCGGGGTCGAGGTCCAGGCGGGGCAGCGACCGCTCGAGCTCGCGGCTGCGCAGCGTCTCCACCCTCGCGCGCACGTGCTTGATGGTCGGCACCGCACGCAGTGCCGCGAACCAGCCGTCGAAGCGCTGCTGCTCCTCGGCGACGATCGCCTCGGCGCGGACCCGCTCGCGGCGGCGCTGCTCGGCGTTGTCCTCCGCCACCGCAGCCAGGTCGTCCAGGTCGTAGCGGAACACGTTGTCGATGGCGTCGATGGCGGGATCGGCGTTGCGCGGTACCCCGAGATCGATCACGAACAAGGGCTGGCTTCCGCGTGCGCGCCGCACCTGCTCGGGCGTGAGGATCGGGCGTTCGCCTCCCACACAGGTGAGTACGACGTCCGCATCGGCGAGCAGCGGGTCCAGGTCGTCGAGCGCGTGAGCGGTCCCCCCGACCTCTACGGCCAGCCGCGACGCGCGCTCCGCGGTCCGATTGGCCACGGCCACCGAGTGCAGGCCCGCGTCGCGCAGCGCCTCCAGCGCGAGCTCGATCATCTCCCCGGCTCCGATCAGCAGCGCGCGCTTGCCCTCCAGATCCTCGAAGATCTGACGCGCCAGGCCGACCGCGACGCGCGCCACCGAAGTGGGACCCTCGGCGATGCGGGTCTCGTTTCGCACGCGCTTGGCGGTCGAGAAGGCCCGTTGGAACAGCCGGTCCAGAATCGGGCCGCTCGCCCGGCACTCGACCGCGGCGCGGTAGGCGTCCTTCGTCTGGCCCAGGATCTGCGGCTCGCCCACCACCATCGAGTCGAGCGCCGAGGCCACCCGCAGAACGTGACGCACCGCATCGCCGTCCCGATGCTCGTAGAGAGCGCGATCGAAGCTGCGCTCGTCGATCAAGGGCCCCGCGCCGGGCAGCTCGCGGCGGAAGAAGGAACGAGCGCGCAGCCGTGCCGACGCGAGGTCGCGCGTGAGTGCCACCAGCTCGACGCGGTTGCAGGTCGAGAGCAACACGGCCTCGTCGATCTCGTCCCCGGCCACCAGCTTGCGCAGCGGAGGCACCGGATCCTCGACCGCCAGGCGTTCCCGCAGCGCGAGCGGTGCGCTGCGATGGTTCATGCCGAGCAGGATGAGCTTCACGCGATCAGCTCCACGCCGAGCACCGCGAAGGCCAGGAGCGCGAAGCCCCCGATCGCGCTGGCGGCGCACTGCCTGGCGCCCTGGTGGACCGCGAAGCGCAGCGCCACCAGGACCGCGTACACCACCCACGCGAGCAAGGTCCAGGTCTCGTGAACGGTCCCGGTCCAGGGCCGGCCGTGCAGCGCGTTCACCCACATGCCGCCGGTGACGACCCCGAGGGTGAGCAAAGGGAAGCCCAGTCCCAGCGCCGCGGCGTTGACGCGGTCGAGTGCCTCCAGCGAAGGCAGCGAGAGTCGCCCGTCGATGCGGCGCTTCGACTTGAGGCGCCGGTGCTCGATCAGGTAGAGGACCCCGGCCAGCCCGGCCAGCCCGAGCAGCGAGAGGCCCGCGCTGCCCAGCAGCACGTGGAGATGGGGAACGGCGCCGCTCGAGACCTCGGCCCGGGTCTCGGCGCCATCGAGACGCATGCCGGAGAAGAACACGCCCAGGAAGGCCATCGGCGCCACGAGGACGACCAGGCCCACGAGGCGCACCCAGCGCAGCAGGATCAGGAAGGCCACGGTCCCGACCCAGGCCATGAAGGAGGCGGCAGCCGGCGTGCTGGTGAGCTCCGGCGCCGCGTCGGCGGTGTGGAACAGCGAGAACCACAGGGCGTGCACCGCGGCGCCGAGCCCCAGAACGACCACCGAGACCCGGATGATGCGGGGACGGCCCAGGGCGAATCCCAGCCAGGCCCCCAGGCCCGAGGCCAGGTAGACGGCGGCGGTGAGCTGGTGGAGGAAGTCGAGCATCGGGCCGGCCCTCGGGATCCATTCCCGGATGCGTCCATCCTAGCCCGCGCGGGGGGCACGGCGCTTGAACGGCGGCTGCGCGAGTGGCCCGGCGCGGCAGGACGGCTCAGCGGCCGCGCAGCCGTGCCATCTGCTCCTGGACCTTGGCGGCGTCGTTCGCCATCTCGAAGACCCGGTAGGCCGGCTCGCCGAAGAGCACGAACCGGACCTCCTCGAGCGAGGTCTCGCGAGCCAGATGGGAGCGGGCCTCCTCGATCAGGACCTCGGCGCAGCGCTGCGGCGAGAAGCCTCCGATTCCGGCTCCGACCGCCGGAATCGCGATGCTGCGGCAGCCGCGCTCGGCCGCGAGCTCGAGTGCGCGCCGCACGCTACGCCGAACGCTGTCTTCCGAGGCCTGCCCCCCCGGCGGCATCCCGGCCGCGTGGATGACGTAGCGCGCCGCCAGGTCTCCCGCACCGGTGACGGCGGCATCCCCCACCTCGATCGGCCCGATCGCGTCGCACTCCCTCTGGATCTCGGGGCCTCCCTTCTCGCGGATCGCCCCGGCCACGCCGGCTCCCAACACGAGCTGGCTGTTGGCGGCGTTCACGATGGCGTCGACCGGCTCCTCGGTGATGTCGCCTTCCTTGAGCGTGATGCGCCCCACCTTTTCCATTCAGTCCTCCGGTGTCCTGGACCCGGCGTGCGCGGATGCCGCAGGGGCAGAACAGGGCTCGGCCATGGATCCTCCCGGACCTCCGCAAGATGCGCGATTCCGCCGGCCGATGGGAGGGAGACCCGCATCGCGACCCGAAGGCACGGCCACCGACTCCCGCATCGCCCAGAAAAAACGAGCTGAATCGGGAAGATGGCACTCCGCCGCCAGCCCGGAGCCGACGCCGCGCCGCGGCCTCGCAGCGCGGGTGTCACCGGGAGAGCCGGACGGCATCGGAGGGATATCATGGGGGGCCGGGGGACCTCGCAGCGAGGCGCCCCGACCCCGAACCAGCGCTCGTGAGGCCCCCGATCGGAGGGCTCGCGAGCCCCGACGCGGGCCCGACCCGCAAGGAGCAGCCGCCGATGGCAGAGATCCTGAACGTCACGGACGCAACCTTCCAGGCGGAGGTGCTCGGCTCCGACAGGCCCGCGATCGTCGACTTCTGGGCGGAGTGGTGCGCGCCGTGCCGTCAGATCGCCCCGATCATCAAGGAACTCGCGGAGGAGTACGGGGACCGCCTGACCATCGCGAAGATGGACATCGACGCGAATCCCAGCACGCCTGGAACCTTCGGCGTGCGATCGATCCCGACGGTGCTGGCCTTCAAGGATGGACAGGTGGTGCAGCAGCTGGTCGGCGCGCGCCCGCGCGCGGACTTCGAGAGCATGATCAAGGACCTGATCGGTTGAGGAGTCGCTGCGGCGCGCCGGAGCGGGTCCCTCGCCCGCGGAGCGGACGGCGCGGCAGGGTTCAGGGACGGGTTAGGATCTGGATCGGAGAGTCGACGCCGGCTTCGCCGGCCTCGACGACCCGCCAGTAGACGCCGCGCAGGTTCTGGTCGCGGGTCGACTTCGCCTGGACGAAGCGCAGCGCGTCCTGGCCGAAGCGCTCCTTGAACTTCAGACAACCGTCGTGGGGCTCGGGCGTCACCTCGACGAGTGCCTCCCCCACGCGCAGGCGGCTGCTCGTCGGCAGGTTGGCGACGGAGAGGTCGAGGTCGACGAACAGGTTGTCGCCGAACAGGGTGAGGGACTGGCCGTTGGCGATCAGCTCGGCCACGTCGCGGCGCATCACCGCGAGCTGTGCGTCGGGCCTGCGGGGAGGACGCCGGTTCCAACCGTCGCCCGGCACGCCCTCGTCCGGGCACAGGCGGACGCGCTCGGGCACCTCCCGCACGCCGTCCGCGCGCCGGCGCACGATCAGCGCCAGACGTCCCGTATCTCCGTTTCGCGCCGGCAGCTCGCGCAGAGCGCGCCTGAGCTCCTCCAGGGGGCGGTGCTTCTCGGGATCGCCGTGGGGCCCGTAGGCCTCGCGTTGCAGCTCGGTCATGGCGGAAACGTAGCGCGGCCTCTCAGCTGGGCGGCGGCTCGAAGAAGCGGACGGGCCAGCTCCGCCGCACCGCCTCGCGGTACAGCAGCGGATCGGGGTTGACCGCAATTGGATGCCCCACCAGATCGAGCAGGGGCTTGTCCGTGATCGAATCGGTGTAGAAGTAGCTGCGGGCCAGGTCGATCCCCTCTTCCTCGATGAACTGCATCAGCCAGTAGATCTTCCCCTCCTCGAAGCAGATGGGCTCGATCACCCGACCCGTGAAGCAGCCGTCCTCCACCTCGAGACGGGTGAAGAGCATGTGGGGAATCCCGAGGCGCTGCGCCAACGGCCGCACCACGAACTTGGTCGCACCGGAGACGATGGCGACCACGTGCCCTGCCGCCTCGTGCTCCCGGACCAGGCGCTCCGCGTCCGGATAGATGGTCTGCAGCACCATCTCGTCGAACCACTGGAGCGCTTCCTTCTCGAGCTCGGCCTCGTTGTGGCCCCGGAACTGGAGCATCATTTCCTTGGTCCAGCTGCGAATGTCGAGGATTCCGAGCTTGTACTGGAGATAGGCGCCCAGACCGCGCACCAGGTCGAGCCCGCCGATCTCTCCGCGCTGGTAGCGGTGGCGCATGTAGAGGCTGCCCGAGTTCTCGCTGATCAGCGTCTTGTCCATGTCGAACAGGGCGGCCGTGCGATGCTCGCGCCGGATGAGGTCGGGAAGCGACATGGCGTAGAGCGTGCCACCGTGTCCAACGCGCCGCCAGGCGTGGTCGAGGCGCTCGACGGGCCGATCAGAACACGTAGCGGCGCATGCTGACGTTCATCAGCAGCGCCAGGAGGACCAGCGTCGTCACCAGGGCCGAACCGCCGTAGGAGAAGAGCGGGAGCGGGACGCCGATCACCGGCGCGAGCCCGAGCACCATCGCGACGTTCAGCGCCGCCGGCCAGAACAGACAGCCCACGACGCCCACCGCGAGATGCGTCCCGAAGTCGTCCTTCGAGCTGCGCGCGACCACCAGGCCCCACAGGAGGAGGATTCCGTACAGACCCAGCACCAGGCTGCTCCCCACGAAGCCCCACTCCTCCGCCACGACCGAGAAGGCGAAGTCCGTGTGCTGGGTGGGGAGGAAACGCAGCTGGGTCTGGGTTCCCTCCATGTAGCCCGTACCCAGCAAGCCCCCGGAGCCGACGGCGATGCGGGACTGGTTGACCTGGTAGCCCGAGTCCAACGGGTCGCGGCCCGGGTCGACGACGGCCAGGATGCGTTCCTTCTGGTACGGCGCGAGGCCGAAGGACCACAGGGCGGCCAGGGCGGCCAGGGCCAGCACGCCGACCGTCAGCCAGGCCCGCCACGGAATGCGCACGAAGGCGAGGTAGGTGCAGCCGATCAGCAGGGTGAGGAGCGCCACGCCCAGATCGCGCTGCGCCACGATCAACGAGACGGGCAATCCGATGATCAAGACGGGCCAGGCCAGATCGCGCAGCCGGCGGGTCTGGCCGGCGGGATTGCGGTGGAAGTAGCGGGCGAGCACGAGGATCATGCCGAGCTTCGCGAGCTCCGACGGCTGGACGCGGCCGCCGAAGAGCCAGCTCTGGCTGCCGCGGGTGACGGGCGCGAAGACCAACGTGGCCGCCAGCAGCAGGAGACACACCACGAACACCGGTGGCGCCAGCCGCTCGAGGTGCCGGTAGTCGATGGCCACCATGGCGATGCCGGCCACCAGGCCGACGCCCAGCGAGATCAGCTGCCTGCGGACCTCGAGCGGGACGCCCGCGCCGGTATGGGTGGCGGATGCCAGGTTCACCAGCCCCATCGTCACCAGCACGGTCACCAGGGCGAGCAGCATCCAGTCGAAGTTCTGGAGCAGGCGGCGGTCAATTCCGGGCACGGCTCTCCCCCGCCGCCACCGCGACCGGCTGCGGTGGCTCCGAGGCCTCGACCGGTGCTTCGGGCTCCGGCTCCCGCCGGGTCTCGAAGTAGCGCGCGAGCACCTTCTGCACGACGGGCGCCGCCGCCGAGCCCCCGTGGCCGCCGTGCTCGACGAGGGCCGCCACGGCGATCTCGGGTGCCTCGGTCGGAGCAAAGCCGACGAACCAGGCGTGGTCCCGGTGCTTGAGCTCCAGGTCCTCCTCCTCGATGCCGTCGGTGTGCTCGAGCGCCACGACCTGGGACGTCCCGGTCTTGCCCGCGACCCGTACGCCGCGGACCCGCGCCCGGCCTCCGGTGCCCCCCTGCTCCTCCACCACGCCCCGGAGCGCCTCGCGCACGATCGCGAGCCACTCGTCGGAGACGGGCACCGTGCCGCGCTGCTCGGGCTCGGGACCCCCGTAGCGCACACCGTCGGCGTCGCGGCTCTCTAGGACGAGCCGCGGACGCAGCAGCCGACCGCCGTTGGCGATCGCCGCGTAGGCGACCGCCATCTGGAGCGGCGTGACCAGGTTGAACCCCTGGCCGATGGCGGCGGACACCGTCTCGCCCCGCACCCAGGGCTCGCCGAAGCGGCGCTCCTTCCAGGCGCTGGTCGGGACCAGGCCGGGCTGCTCCTCGGGCAGCGCCACGCCCGTCCGGCGTCCCAGGTTGAAGCCGCGCGCGAAATAGGCGAGGCGATCGACGCCGAGCTCGAGTCCCACCTGATAGAAGTACACGTCGCAGGAGCGGACCAGCGCGTCGTGCAGGTCCACCCAGCCGTGGCCGGCGCGCTTCCAGCAGCGATAGGTGCGCCGTCCCAGCGTGAAGTGGCCCGGGCAGAAGACCTTCTCGTCGGTCGTGACGAGGCCCTCCTCGAGGGCCGCCGCTGCGACGAGCGCCTTGTAGGTGGAGCCGGGCGGGTACTGGCCCGCGATGGCCCGGTTCTGGATCGGGCGCCACTCGTCGCTGGTGAGCTGCTTCCAGGTGGCGGCGTCGATCCCCCCGGCGAAGTCGTTGGGATCGAACGAAGGCTTGGAGACGAGTACCAGCAGATCACCCGTGCGCACGTCGAGCGCCACGACCGACCCCATCCGGGCCGGCTCGCCCAGCACGTCGGGAAGGAAGGCCTCCTCGGCCGCTCGCTGCAGGTCGAGGTCGAGGGTCAGCGTCACCTCGCCGCCCGGCACCGGCTCGATCTCCTCGAGCACGTCCACCACGCGTCCGGCCACGTCCACGACCTGGTTGCGGCCGCCCGCCCGACCGCGCAGCTGTTCCTGGAGCAGGCTCTCGACGCCGGACTGGCCGATCACTTCTCCCTGTCGGTAGTCGGCGAAGCGGCGCCGCTCCAGCTGGGCGCGTTGGATCTCGCCGATCGTGCCCAGCACGTGGGCCGCCAGATCGCCACCGAGATAGTGGCGTCGCGGTCGGACGTCGGTGACCACGCCGGGAAGCGCGTAGAGGTGGGACTCGACCCGCGCGAGCGCGTCGTAGGACAGGTCGCCCGCCAGGCGCACCGGTCGGAAGCGCTTGCGGCCCTTCGGCTCCCCCACCTGCTCGGACAGCGCCGCGGGGTCCTCGTCGAGCAGCATCGCCAGTGCCGCATACGTGAGCTCCGGCTGACGCAGGTCGTTCGGGATGACCTGGAGCCCGAAGGCGGGCCGGGTCGTGGCGAGCACGCGCCCGTACCGGTCGCGGATCTCGCCCCGCGGCGCCTCCAGACGCACCGTCCGCACGTAGTTCCGTTCGGAGCGCAGGCGCAGATCGTCGGTCTGCACGAGCTGTAGCTGGAACAGCCGCCCGAGGAACACCGCGAAGGTCAGGACGATCACGCCCGCCAGCAGGGGAATGCGGCGCTCGATCTCCGGATCGACGCCCGCTCCGAGACGCCCCCGCGAGTCCCGGCCGATCACGCCGCCCAGTTCCGGGGCTCGATCCGCAGCAGACGGCGGCCCGCATCCTCGTCGCCCAGCCGCGCCACGAGAGCCGTCACGCCCGCCACCACGATCGGTGCCGCGACGGCGTTCACCGCGGCGTGGAGCAGCAGCGGTCCCCACTGGAGTCCGACCTCGACGCCGGGCAGGAAGAAGGCGGTGAGCGCCGACATGGCGCCGGCGTGGAAGACGCTCAGCACGGCGGCGAAGACCATCTGCGCGCGGGCGCCTCGAAGGTTCACGTGAACCCGACCCCCGCGCGCCGCCCCGAAGGCCAGCACCCGCAGCAGCGCATGCTGGCCGAGCAGGGCGCCGGAGAGCAGGTCCGCCGCGAAGCCGCTCGCGGCCGAGATCAGCAACCCGCCCCCGACGCTGCGCCAGACGAGCCCCAGGGACAAGACCAACAGCAGCCCCAGGTCGGGACTGGCACCCGCCGGCAGGTGGGCGGACAGGCCTCCCTGACACACCGGTACCAGGACCGCGAGGCCCGTCAGCGCCAGGGCGCGCTTCAAGACGCCGGCCGGTCGGGCGCTTCGCTCCCGGCTACGAGATCCCCGTCCTCGTCGTGGAGCAGCTCCATGGTGGGGCCGCGCCGCAGCATCACGAACACCTGCTCGAGTCGGCCGAAGTCGACGGAGGGCTCCACGGTGGCGGTCTGCAGCAGCTTCGCACCCGGCTCGGAGACCTCGCTCACCTCGCCGATGCGCAGGCCCTTGGGATAGACCCCGCCGAGACCGGAGGTGATGATCACGTCCCCCACCTGGACGTCGCCGCCCCGCGCCACGAACTCGAAGGCGAGGGCATCGGCTCCGCCGCCGCGGACGATGCCCCGCGCCCGGCTACGCTGCACCACGCCGTCCACGGCGCTCTGCCGATCCTGGAGCAACATGATCCGCGCCGCTCCGCGGGAGGTCGTCGTCGCCAGGCCCACCAGGCCGTTCTCGGAGATCACGGGCATGCCTGCCCGAACGCCGTGGCTCCGGCCCCGGTCGATGAGGACGGAGCGGAACCAGGACGAGACGTCGACGCCGACGAGCTCGGCCGGGAGCATGGGGATCTCGAACTCGTCGCGCATCTCGGCGATGCGCTGCAGGCGCCCGCTGGCCACCAGCGCCTCGCGGAGCTGGAGGTTCTCCTCGCGCAGCTCGGCGAGCCGGGACCGCAGCACCTCGTTCTCGTCCCGCACGCCCAGGACGGCCACGTAGTCGCGCCACAGATCGCCCGCGAAGCCGAAGGGGAGCGCGACCATCTTCTGGACCGGCACCGCCACGTCGAGCAGCACGCCGCTCCACCAGGAGAGCTCGCGGCCGCCGGTGTCCAGGGCGCGACGATCGACCACCATGTTCACCAGCGCGACGCCCACCAGCCCCACGATCAGGAAGACGACGAGTACGCGGCTGCGGTATTCGATCATGGCACCCGTAGCGGTCCGGACGGATCAGGAACGAATTGCGACTTCCTTGAGAAGCGGCAGCTCGTCCAGCGTGCGTCCGGTTCCAATCGCGACAGCGGTGAGGGGATCCTCTGCCAGCATGACCGGAAGGCCCGTGGCCTCCCGGAGCAGAACGTCCAGATTGCGAAGCTGCGAACCGCCGCCGACCAGGACGATTCCCTTGTCCACGATGTCCGCTGCCAGCTCGGGCGGGGTGCGTTCCAGGGCGATCTTCGCAGCCTCCACCACCGCATTCACCGGCTCGGAAAGGGCCTCACGGACCTCTTCGGACTTGATCTCCAGAATCTTGGGCACTCCGGCCACCAGATCGCGGCCCTTCACCTCCATGGACTCGTTCTCGTCCATGTCGGTGATGCACGCGCACCCGATGTTGATCTTGATCAGCTCCGCCGTGCGCTCTCCGATCAGCAGGTTGTACTTGCGCTTGACGTAGTTGGTGATCGCCTCGTCCATCTTGTCGCCGCCGACCCGCGCCGAGTTGGAGTAGACGATGCCGGAGAGCGAGATCACCGCGACTTCGGTCGTGCCACCGCCGATGTCGATGATCATGTTGCCGGAGGGCTCGGTGACGGGCAGGCCCGCTCCGATGGCCGCAGCCATCGGCTCGTCGATGAGGTAGACCTCTCGCGCGCCGGCGGACATGGCCGACTCGCGCACGGCGCGCTTCTCGACCGCCGTGATTCCGGACGGGACCGCGATCACGATGCGGGGCCGGACCATGCGCTTGCGATCGTGGACGCGCGTGATGAAGTAGCGGAGCATCGCCTCGGTGATCTCGAAATCGGCGATCACCCCGTCCTTCATCGGACGGATGGCGACGATGTTGCCGGGGGTGCGGCCGAGCATCTCCTTGGCCGCCTTGCCGACCGCGCGCACCTTGTCGATGCCGCGTCCGTCCCGCGAGACCGCCACCACGCTGGGCTCGGAGACCACGATGCCCTGGCCCTTGGCGTAGACCACGGTGTTGGCCGTACCCAGGTCGATGGTGAGATCGTTCGAGAACCAGCCGAGGATGGGGTCGAGGATCACATCCAGCTCCTTTGGGGCATCGCCCGGGCCGGAACGTAGGGGATCCTCGCGAGCCGACGCGCCCGCACCCCCCGATCACCCCGTGACGCCGAGCTCAACACCCCCTGACGCCTCCCTGACGCGCCTCCAGAAGCTTCCGGGAGCGCGCAGGCGCGCATGTAACTAGCCGGTTTCCAATACTTTTCAGATCCCGGCCGGACTTGCGCGATGCTAACAGGCCACCCTCGGGGCTTCAAGCGCCAAACGCTGGTTCGAATTCGTGCCCCCAGGGTCCCGGCCCGCCTCGTTTGATAGTCTCCACCCCTTCAATATTGCCCCTCATCGACCGATTCTTACCGGAGGCTGAGGGTTCCACGGGGCCGGATCCAGAGATGCCGTGGCGGGGGCGGAACCGGACCGGGACGCGCGGCGAGCCGGACCGGGACCAGGACCGGGACCAGGACCCGGACCAGGGGGGGAGGCCTCGGAAGTCCGAAGACTCGCTACGCATCCCTTGGGGACTCGGCAGGCAGGAACTCGGTCCGTAGGCACTCGGTACGAAGCGATTCGCTTGATTCGCTCAGGTGGGGATTCCAGATGCTCAAATTCATCCGCGGCGGCCAACGCTGGCTCACGGCCCTGTTCGTCGTGGGCGTAGGCGGCGTGTTCGTGTTCTTCCTCGGGCTGGGCGGCCCGCTCTCCGGTGGAGGCGCGGGAGGCTCCGTGGTGGAGGTCGGGCACTACCAGTTCGGACTCCGTGAGTTCGAGCGGGTGCGCGAGAGCAGGGCGCGCTTCTACCAGGAGCAGCTGGGTGAGGAGTTCGATGCCCGCGCCCTCGCCGACACGCTCGACACGCTGGCGGCGCGGGAGCTGGTCGAGCAGGCGCTCCTGGCGATCGAAGCCGAGCAGCTCGGGCTCACCGTGGGGAGGCAGGAGATCGAGCAGTTCGTGCTCGCGAGTCCGAGCTTCCGGGATGAATCGGGGCGCTTCGACAAGGAGCTCTTCGAGCGATACGCCGAGTACGAGTTCGGCAACCAGCGCAACTTCATGCGCGATCAGGAGCTGAGCCTGCTGGCGCGCAAGATGCTCCGGGTCCTGAGTGCGAACTCCCGGGTCTCCGCGGGCGAGGCACGCGAAGCGGTCCGCAACGAGCTCGAGGAGGTGCGCATCGCCTTCACGGTCCTCGACGCCGCCGAGGCGCCCGACGACGTGGAGATCTCGCCGGAAGAGATCGCCCGCGCCCTCGAGGAGCGCGGCCCCGAGATCGAGGCCCTCTACGCCGAGCTCGGCGAACGCTACAACGCGCCCGAGCGCGTGCGCGCGCGGCACATCCTGCTGAACCTCGAGAAGGACGCCGCAGAGCACCAGGAGGCCTTCGTGCGGAGCGTCGCCGAGACCGCGCTCGATCGGGTGAAGGGCGGCGAGGACTTCGCGAAGGTCGCGGCCGAGCTCAGCCAGGACCCGGGCAGCCGCGAGCGCGGCGGCGACCTCGGCTTCTTCGCCCGCGGGCAGATGATCAAGGCCTTCGAGGACGCGGCCTTCTCGCTGGAGCCCGGCCAGGTGAGCGACATCGTGCGCACCGACTTCGGGCTCCACGTCATCAAGGTCGAGGAGCACAAGCAGGCGCTGAACCGGCCCCTCGACGAGGTGCGCGAGGAGGTGGCGGAAGAGCTCTTGCGCAGCGAGGCGGGCCGCGCGGAGGCGCAGGAGATGGCCGAACGGCTCGCCGCCGCCATCAGGGAGGGCCAGTCGCTCGTCGAGGCGACCCGCAACGAGGAGCTGACCTCGGAGCGGAGCGGCTGGCTGACCCGCCGGCCGGACGGCTTCGTGCCGGGTCTGGGCGCCGCCCAGGAGCTGCTCGCCACCGCCTTCGCGCTCGAGCCGGGCCAGAGCTCGCCGCGTCTGTTCGAGGTGGGGGACAAGATCGCGCTCGTCCAGCTTCTCGAGCGCAGCGAGCCCGAGCCCGAGGAGGTGGAGCCGCGCGTCTCCGAGAAGCGCGAGGAGCTGGTGCTGGCCCGGCGCAGCGCCCGGGCCGACACCTGGCTCCGCCGCCGCCGTGCCGCGCTGCTCGAAGAGGGCCGCCTGCACGTGGATCTCGACCCGCTCGGCCGCTGATCCGCACAGCGACGCCCCGCCCTGCAACGCCGCCGCGAGTACGTCCCGCGGCGGACGCGCTCAGGCGAAGGCCGGCTTCTGGTGCCGGATCAGATCCATGAACTCCGAGCGCGTCTTCGGATCCTGCTCGAACTCGCCGTGGATGGAGCTGGTGACCGCCGACGCGTTCTGCTGTCCGACGCCTCGCATCATCATGCACAGGTGGATCGCCTCGACGACGACCGCCACCCCCTTCGGCTGGAGCACCTCGCGAAGGGTGCTCGCGATCTCGGTGGTGAATCGCTCCTGGACCTGGAGTCGGCGGCTGAACATCTCGACCACGCGGGGAATCTTCGACAGGCCCACCACCTTTCCGTTCGGCACGTAGGCAACGTGGGCCCGGCCGAAGAACGGCAGCAGGTGATGCTCGCACAGGCTGTAGAAGTCGATGTCCTTCACGATGACCATCTCGTCGTAGGACACCTCGAAGAGCGCGTCGTTGAGGATCTCGATGGGATCCTCTTCGTAGCCCTTGGTGAGGTAGCGCATCGCCTTGGCCACCCGGGCCGGAGTGCGCTCCAGGCCGTCCCGGCCGGGATCCTCGCCGAGCTCCTTCAGCATGGCCGTGACGAGCGGTTCGATGGGGTCGGGGGTGTCACTCATCCATGGCTCCGTGGCATCGCGATGGGCCGGGCCGCCTCAGGCCCACTCCCCGCAGGCGAATCCGTTGCGCCGCGTCTCCTGCACGCGGACGCGTACCAGGCGCGCACCCGCGAGGTCGGCGATCGGCCCGCTCAGGGTCTCGTGGACCATCAGGGCGATGTTCTCGGCCGTGGGAACCCGCGTCCCGAAGGCGGGATCGTCGTTGAGAAACGCGTGCGAGAGCCGCGACAGGACGTGTGACTCCACGAGCGCGTCGAGGTGACCGCGGTCGAGGATGCGCCCGCTGCGGGGGTCCACCTCCCCGGCGACGCTGATCTCCAGGCCGTAGTCGTGGCCGTGGCCCTCCGGGTTGGCGCACTTCCCGTAGATCGCCAGGTTCTCCTCGTGAGAGAGCGACGGGTGGCTCAGGATGTGCGCGGCGGGGAAGTGGTAGCGGCGGGTCAGCGCGATCACGGAGACGGCTCCCGGATCTCGACCCAGGTGTCCGGGTCCTCCTGGAGGCGAATGCCGTCGAGCATGCCAGGCGGAAGTGCCGCGGCGAGGAGGCGCCGGATCACGCGCGCGAGGTTCTCCGGGGTGGGCGGCTCCTTCTCGAAGAAGGGGGTATCGCGATTCAGGTCGCGATGGTCGAAGCGGGACGCCACCTCCTGCTCCAGCATGTCTTTGAGGTCCTTGAGATCCATCACCATCCCGGTCACGGGATCGGGCACCCCGCGCAGCGTCACCTCGAGCAGGTAGTTGTGGCCGTGTCGCGACGCTTTGGCGCCGAACAGGCGCCGATTCTCGTCGTCGGAGAGGTCCCCGTTCCAGTAGCGGAGCGAGCTCGAGAACTCGACGGCCCGGGTGAGACGCACCATCGACTTCGCGCCCGACTCCTTCGACTCACTGTGGCGCACGGAGAAAACCCTTCTGGATTGGAGATTTGGCTGGCAGGAAATGGAGCCACGAAGCTAGCTGCGGGCAGGGGGGCGTCAACCAGACGGCTCCGCTCGGATCAGTACTGGCGCAGCAGGCCCCGGACGACCCCGCGGATCTCGACCTGGTCCGCGGGCAGGTCGAGCGGCTGCATGCCGGCGTTCGCGGGCTGGAGACGCACCTTGCGGCCGCGCCGGTAGAACTTCTTCAGCGTGGCGTCCTCGCCGCGGACCAGGGCAACGACGGTTTCGCCATCGGAGGCCTCGGGGCGACTCTCCACGACCACGAAGTCGCCATCGCGGATCTGCTCCTCGATCATGGAGTCCCCGCGCACGCGCAGCACGAAGCTGCGACCGCGCCGGGGTACCAGCTCGCGAGGGACGTCGATCGACTCGGGGACCTCGACGGCCTCGATCGGCGCGCCCGCGGCCACGGTCCCGAGCAGCGGCAGCGCGACGGCGCTCTCGGAGCTCTCGTCCACCGGCTCCACCGAGCGAGAGCGGTTCCAGGCCTTGCGCAGGAAGCCCTTCTCGACCAGGTGCTGGACGTGCTTGTGCACCGTCGCGACGGAGGAGAGTCCGAACTCGGCCCCGATCTCCTCCAAGCTGGGCGAGTAGCCCTTGTCGGCGACGAAGTCGCGGATGAAGTCGTAGATCTCCCGCTGGCGTCGGGTCAGGGCCATGGCGCGGCGAGTATCGCGAAATTGAGGCGAAAATCAAGCGATCCGGGCGCGGTGCAGCTTGTGCTCGCCAGGGGCGCGGTAGAACAGGCGCAGCTCGTCGAGCAGGGCCGGTACGGCCGACCGGTCCGGGTAGCGGCGATCGAGCGACCGGCAGTAGTCGTGGGCCAGGCGGTGTGCGACCTCGTAGCGGTGGCGGGTGCGCGCGTCCATCCAGTCGGCCCAGCGAAAGCCGTGGAAGTGGCCGAAGCGATCGCCGCCGCCGAGTCGCGCCACGGCGTAGCGATCGATCTCGCCCTGGAGCTCGAGCAGCAGTCGCGTGACCCGACGACCCTCGACGGCGTGCCAGGCCAGGCAGAGCAGGTGGCTCGTCTCCTCGACGATGGTCCCGGCGTCGAGTCGGTCCTCGGGGTCCACGTAGAGCCCGAGCCACAGCTCGCTCTGCTCCTCCAGGACGAGCACACCGGAGCGCGGGCTGCGGGGAGGGAGCAGACGCCGCGCGTGGGCGGGCGAGAGCAGGAAGCGCTCGGCCTCGATCTCCAGATCGAGCCGGTAGATGGCCGTCAGCCAGCGTTGTGCCAGGCGGATCGCGCGGGTCAGGCCGCGAGCCGACGCGGCGGCCGACGGCGCACTCACTGGGGCACGTCTCGGCCCTGGCGGCGGGGCGGAACCTGGCCCCGGGCGAGCAGGCGGAGCCGATCGCGCTCGCCGCCGGTCTCGAGGTAGCGCTGGTACAGCCGCAGCAGGTCGGGAGGCGGACTGGTCCCGGCACGCTCGCTCACCTCGCCGAGCAGATCGGCGAAGTCCCCGAAGCAGTCGGCCAGCTCCTCGAAGAGGAGCGGCCAGCCCTCCTGCACGAGGGCGCTCTCCAGCTTCTCGGACACGTCCGCATAGGCGAAGCGACCGACGTCGATGTAGTAGCCGAGGTCGACCAGGCTGCGGGTGAGGCTCTCGCCGAAGAAGCCGGAGACGAACAGGGCGTGGTCTCCCAGCTCGCGCAGGAGGTGGATGCGCTGGCCGCCGCGCGTGAGCCTCGCGCTCAGCAGCCCCTCCGCCAGCGTGGGGACGCGCGCCGCGCCGGGCTCCGGGGTTCGCACGCGCTGGCACAGCAGCTCGATCAGGTAGGCGACCGCCATGGGACTCGGCGTGAGCCGCGTCCCGTCCAGCGCCCTGCCCAGGAGCGCCGCAAACAGAGCCCGCAGGCTCGTGCGCTCGATCACCGAGCTCGTGGGAAACGCGCGTCGCTCGATCATCCGCCCTCCGACCCGGTCGGATCGGCAGGAACCGCGCAGGACTTGGGTGCGCCCGGGGCCCGGAGGCGCGAGGCCTGCGGCGCCTCGTCCCCACGGGAACCTCCCGCTCGACGCCTCGAGCGCTTGCGCGCCGCCCGGGCGCTGCATACATTGCGGCGCGCGGTTGGCACTCCCGCCAGGAGAGTGCCAGCTCTCGCCGGTGAGGCCCCACGCCCCTTCGTCGGCGCGCTCTCGCGGGCGCGGCGTCGTCGGAGCCGCGGGCCGCCTGCCCCGGATCTCGACCGGGAGACCGGCTTCAAGCTCCCTCAATCGGCCCGCGCGCGCGGGCGCACACCGGAGGAACCGGACTCATGAACATCCGTCCGCTCCAGGATCGGATCCTCGTCCAGCGCATCGAGGAAGAAGAGAAGACCAGTGGCGGCATCATCATCCCGGACACCGCCAAGGAGAAGCCCCAGGAGGGCAAGGTCGTGGCCGTCGGCAAGGGCAAGGTGCTCG
>JAAUYK010131746.1_pt1 | contig 19495 bp, 18 predicted proteins | sample 7278021 | NCBI WGS metagenome assembly JAAUYK01 (sample SAMN14350223, study PRJNA611818) | marine sediment metagenome | isolation source: surface marine sediment (1.8m) | place: French Polynesia: Moorea | collected 2018-08
ACGCCGCCCGGCCGCATGGCTGGGATCGATGATGATGGGCAGATGACTTTCCTTCTGGACGTAGGGTACGGCCGATAGATCAAGCGTGTTGCGGCTGTGATGAACGAAGGTGCGCACCCCCCGCTCACAAAGGATGACCTGGGTGTTGCCTCCTTCCATGATGTACTCCGCCGCCATCAGCCACTCGTCGATGGTCGCCGCCATGCCACGTTTGAGCATCACCGGCCGAGGCGATCGACCGGCGCGGCGCAGCAGACTGAAATTCTGCATATTGCGGGTGCCGATCTGAATCATGTCTGCATATTCTTCCACGACATCAAAGGTTTCATAATCCATGACTTCGGTCACCACGGGCAGCGCGAATTCTTCCCGCACCCGCGCCAATATCTCAAGGCCTTCCACGCCTAAACCTTGAAATGAATATGGTGATGTTCGCGGCTTGAACGCCCCGCCGCGGAAAATATGGGCACCAGCCGATTTCACGTGTTGGGCGATGGTCAGCGCCTGTTCTTCGCTCTCGATGGCACAGGGACCTGCGATCACGGTCTGGTATCCATTTCCAATGGTAACCGTGCCGACCCGAATGACGGTATCCTCCGGCTGTACTTCACGGCTGACCAGTTTGTAGGGTCGGGTTACCGGTATCACCTCCTTGACGCCATCCATGCTGATAAAATTGGAAGCGTCCACAGCCCCCTTGTTGCGCAGCACGCCAATCGAGACCCGGTCGCCTCCCGGTATCGGTCGGGCTTCATAGCCGCGTGCTTCGACCGCTTGCGACACCGATTCGATTTGTTGCTTCGTGGCATTTTTTTCCATTACGATAAGCATCGTATAGTCTCCCGCCTGGTTGATTGTTGATGGCGCCTGTTGCTCTGACGCGGTCTTTAACGCGATCCGGTCCGTCCGGACGATCAATCAAAAAGGCCGCAGCATCGAGTGCGCCGCGGCCTTACCAACCGCGGCTTGGGAGGGGCCACGGTCCTTTTGGTTTGACGTTGTCTCTGGGCTCAGGTGATCAGGATCCGATTGGCACACCCCACACGTGTTGAACACCACCAGTGCCAAAAAAAACCCAGCGTCATCCTTGTTATATGTTGGTTGGGTCGGGGCATGTCCTTCACCTTGATGCCTTGATCGTGGTCTCTATAGCGAATGGTTTTTCGCCTTGTCAAGCCTTTCGATGCCCGGTGCCTGAGGAAACACCGACGATGACACGGCCGTGCGCCATTTCCCGCCGCTTAGCAAATTGACCCGGCGGGATTTCCCCAACTGGCAATTCATGCTATGCATACGCCGTTTGAAACCACGCAACCGGGCTTTCAACGGTCAAGGGCAAGGCATCGATGCAAACTGACTGGATACCATTCGAGGATGGCGAGTACTGGGTTGAACAAGCTTACATCGTGGCGCCGGGTGGTGCCGCCGTAGCACTCGAGCAACCCTATGTGGAGGTTGCCAAAACCCCATCAGGTCAACGCAGCCTGGTCGGGAGGGGGCTTGTTTTCAACCTACTGGTGGTTGAACTGCTCGAAGACAGCGATGATCTCGACGTCCTGCTCGACTTGGGCGGAGATTTCAAATACCGGCTTGTGCAGCCGCGTATCAGTGCTGGTAAAGTATTTGCCGCCGACACCAAATCCAGCATTCAATTCTCACCGATCGAACCCTGGCAGCCGCTTAGTGTCGAAGAATTTCAAGCCCAAATGAATGCCCTCCTGCGGATTGACCAATCGGAGGGTTAAATCACCAACTGCGCGGTGGGCCGGTTGTCTATTGCGTAGACCCTTCGTGTTTCCGATTTCGACGCCGAAGGAGGCGAAATGATGATGGACTCCTGGCGGGAAATGTGCTAAAAGTGTTTGATTAAGCAAAGAATATTGATATTTTTCAAGCAATCCAGAATCGAAGGTGGCCAATGCAAGCCACCATACCCCTACCGACGGCTCTCTTGCGCGCTGATCGTCGGAAAGGAAGCGGATGGTAATCAAGGTTTGGGGATCACGGGGATCTATTCCGGTCTGCGGACCTGAATATCTTCGATACGGTGGCGACACGACCTGCCTTGAAATCGTCACCAAGAGCGGCGATACCTTTATTGTCGATGCCGGTACCGGCATTCGCCGCCTCGGCAATCAGTTCATGGTTGACCAGCGCTATACCTACCACTTTCTCATCACCCACGGCCACTGGGACCACCTGATGGGTTGGCCGTTTTTCAAACCGCTCTATCTCGATGATGTCACCATCCGCGTGCATCGCTGCCCCTTTCCCAAAAAATTCGTCGAGAACATGGTCTCGAAAGTGATGACCCCTCCCAACTTCCCCATTCGTCCATCCGAACTGCGTGCCAAAATTGTCTACGAAGATGGCAATCCGACACGCTTCGAAGTCGGTTCCCTGGCGGTCGAACCGATCCCGTTGAGCCATCCCAACATGGGCAGCGGTTATAAATTTATCGAGGACGGCAAAAGCTTCGTTTTCCTGACGGACAACGAACTGGGATTTATCCATCCCGGCGGCCTGCCCATGGACGATTACATCGAGTTCGCCTATGGCGCCGATTTGTTGTTTCACGACGCGGAATACACGCCGGAGGAATACGAATCCAAAGTCCTCTGGGGGCACTCGTCCTACACCGAAACCATCGATTTGGCGATTCAGGCGGGTGTCAAACGATTGGGGCTCTTTCATCTCAACGCGGAGCGCACGGATGATGACGTCGATCAGATCGTCAAGCAATGCAACACGATCATTTCGGCCGAAGGTCATTCCCTGGAATGCTTCGCCGTGGCGGCCGATATGGTATTTGAATTGTGAGGTCTTGGCAATTTAGCTAAGGATGAGACCGCCTCGCGGGCACTTTGCGCGCCCCGCTGCCGTTTAGGTAGATCAACCGGTTACCCCGTAAATCAAGCGGAGAAGAAGAATGCCGACGGCCAAGGTTCAATGGGTAGATGGAATGCAGTTTGTGGGAACGGACTCCGGAGGCCACAGTGTCGTTCTCTCCGGCGACGATCGACAAAGCGGGGTGCGCCCGTCGGAAATGCTGCTGGTGGCCCTGGCATCCTGCACTGCAGTCGATGTGGTCGAGATCATGGCCAAGAAACGTCAACCCTTGGGCCATCTGGAAATCATCATCACGGGCGAACGCGATCCGAATCCCCCCTGGCCCTACCGCAGCATTGAAGTGAACTACCGTCTCAGGGGTGATAATTTAACCGACAAGGCGGTGGCCCAAGCTATTAAACTCTCATCGGAGAAGTACTGTTCGGTGGCGGCTACGGTTCGCGGCGTTGCGGATATTCGCACCAAATTTGAAATTTTACCATAGAAACCGCGGTGCCGGTCGAACCCCACCGCCACAGTTCCGATCTATCACCCCCGCCCGCCGATCACCCGGCCTGATCCCCGGCCGAACTTGGATTGGCTCGACAGGCATCCCGGAAAGCACCAAACAGCATCCGCATCGCCTCGCTACCGGCGATGAGCCACTCAGGGTGCCACTGGACGCCCACAACCCACGCATCACCCTTGCCTTCCACCGCTTCCACGATCCCATCCCCTGAACGTGCCACCACGGACAGACCTTGGCCGATGCGATCGATGGCCTGATGGTGCAGACTGTTGACGTCCAACCGTGTTTGACGGCAAATGGCAGCAAGGCGGCTGCCCGGCTCGATATCAACGCTATGCGCCAGGTGGTCCTCCCGGTTGTCCGGGTATTGATCATGCTTCTGAGCCCCCGGCACCTGGCTTTCAATGTCTTGCCAAAGGCTGCCGCCGGCGGCGACGTTGAGTACCTGGATGCCGCGGCAGATTGCCAGAATCGGCAGTTGCCTGCGCAACGCCCATTGCGTCACAGTCAACTCCATTTTATCGCGTTCAGGCGTAACTTGGCGAAGCCCGGGATGAGCCGTCTGGTCATAGTGCACTGGATCGATATCAGGTCCCCCGATCAGCATCAGGCCGTCCACCATGGTCATGAGATGCCTGAGCAGGTTTAATTCTTCGACCACCGGAATAATCAGCGGTGTGACCTCGACGTACGTCAGGGCATCGATATAGGTATTCGGAACGGCCGATGCCTTGCGACCCAGAATGTCCTGGCAGGTATGGGCGTAGGCCGGAATACCGACAACCACCCGATCCGCTTCCGTCTGCGGGGTTTCCAAGGGCGCCGAAGTTATCATCGGAAAACTTGCCTCCATGATCATTTTATAGTCGACTTGCGCTGGGGTATCAATTTTGGTGTTGCGAAGGTGGATCGTAAAGCAGGGGATTAAAGAGATCAGCCGGTAGCAAATCCGCGCGGCGGAAAACCCGACTCACCACCAGAGGCGGGACCCATCGGCTTGGGGAGGGTGAATGCGCACCGTAACCCTGGGCTGCTCAGAATGCGGCCAGGTTTTACGGCTTTGATTCACGCATGTCCTGGGGGAGTTCTTCTTTGCTCAATAACCCCAGGGCAACGGCTCGTGATACGGCCTGACCCGCTTCGAGATGATCGTAGAGGCGTACGATTTCATCCGATGTTTCCTGCACAAATTTGAATTTCAACTCGGACATCTGAAAAAATTTATTTTGACGATGGCGATAAAGCTCAAGATATTGCTGCAGTTTTGCCAATTCGCGGTTTAATTCGCGCTCATAAGCCAAATTGGCCAAGTCTTCCATTTTATTTTTCATGATTTGAGCTTTCTTGGTTGGATCCCCCGCGTGATCGGCATCGGATGAGAATGCTGTCGGCTACCCCCTGAGCAAGCCGGAGCCTGGATGCACTCGAGAGGGGGGTGGAAACCCACGGATAACATACAATCGAAAATTGGCCGTTTGGGTTTGTTTAGAAATGGTGGAAAGCAAACCACATGCCAACCGACTCCATACCTTTCAGTTTGCCCATTACCGGCACAGCACTGGCATCTCCGCAAAGCCATAAATTAATTTTATTAAATTTTAATTCAGATGATGAAAACTTTATATTCAAATTTATGTAAACCTTATTTACACCTCCAGGTGTTAATCCGGAGCGATCGACCTCAGCCTTATCCGCCAGCGACCGAAAAAAAAGGATTGCCACACTTTCTGGCAACCCGGCTGTCTGCTTGAGACCCGTGGCTTTCCGTCCCTGCCTCACGACAGGTTTGGCCAATTACCGAGGATTAACTCACCAGGGAGCTGATTTTTTTATTGGCTGTTTGGCCGGTTTCGCAGCAATAGCCATACCAATCCCAATCAATTTTGTATCTTCATATTTATAAAAAGGTTACAGCCAAGTGACCTTTATCGATCACGCTGTTTTGACAAAATTTGTCATGCGACGACCAAAACATGTCAAAACGCATCGTCGAATTTTATAGGCGCCGGCCCCCAGCGCTCTCGATGAAACGGCCAGCACGGCCACCCAACGCTGCGCTTCCCCATATTGAGGAAATGATTGCGTTTACCGGCATGATTGCCGCGCTTGCAATGTGGATCAATTGCGAATAGGATGATCCGACGACGCGATTCAGGCCTAGCAAGCGATAACAAATCATGAGCGCCGCCCCCTCTGCCAAAACCCAACAACTCGAAGACCCCACTGTGTGGGTCGATCGCTACGGTGACTACCTCTACCGGTTTGCCCTGTCACGCATCAACGATACCGTATTGGCCGAAGATCTGGTCCAGGAAACTTTTCTGGCCGCACTCAAATCACGTGCCAATTTCAAAAGGCAGTCGGCCGCTAAAACCTGGTTGACGGCCATTTTGAAGCACAAGATCGTCGATTGCATCCGCAAACGCCAGCGGGAGAAGATCATCGACAACGAAGAGGCCTTAAACCGCAATCTGGAAGCCTACTTCAACCAGGACGGCAATTGGAAAATTCACCCGCACAAGTGGGAGAACAATCCCATTCAGCACTATGAACAGAAAGAGTTTCTCGATACGCTCTTCGAATGTTTGGCGGTCTTGCCCCGGCGAATCGCCCAGATTTTCATGCTGCGTGAAATGGAAGGGTTGCAAACCGATGAGATCTGTCAGGCTATGCAGATCACCGCGACCAATTGCTGGACAATGCTCTACCGCGCGCGAACCGGTTTGCGCAATTGTCTGGAATTAAACTGGTTCAACAGCAACCGATAAGGACTTGATGATGCCCATGTTGTTCATGCCGGATTGCAAGGAGACTTCGCGATTGGTCTCCGAATCGATGGACCGCCAACTACCGTTTTTCAAACGTCTGATGCTCTGGATCCATTTGCGCATGTGTAAATACTGTCAGCACTTCGCACAGCAACTCGCCTTGCTCAACGCCATCAGCCGTCACATCAATCAACAGCTCGAAAGCTTCGAGCCTCCAATTTCCCTCTCGGATGAGGCCCGCAAACGAATCCAGCGCGCGCTGCAAGCGCAAATCAAGGGTGTCTAGCTTAAAAGGCGCACATCGATCTTGTCGAAACCTGGAGGACTGCCGCTTCGGTAGTCAATAATGCGGCTTGCTCAGGGCCTGGTTTTTTCCCTGCGCTCGCGCCGGTACTTGGTTTCAAGCGCCGCACATAAGCGATGGATGCTTTCCGCCGAAAGTGGATGAACGCAGGTCGTGCGGACCACACTTCCGATTCGAGCCGGATCGACCCCGATGACCGCCTGGTCGTCTATGGTATCGACGGCCCAGCCCGGCAGGGTCAACAGCGGCTGGACATTTACCGCGTCCCCGGTATCCGTCAAAAGCCAGTTCGCCAGCCACGAGGCATGAAACACGGTGTTCGGAATGGTACGCGTGTCGGCCGTCTGATCGGTGATCAGTTCGTTGCCCACAACGCTGACCCTTCGATCCTGAAGCGCAGGCGCGCGAAGAAAACCGGAGGGAATCCGGGATTGGACCGTAAAGACCCCGGTGGGGCCGACAATAATATGGTCGATATAGAATCGGCCGGATGGGAAATCATGGTAGACATGGTGCCCCGAGGCTAACAATTGGTTGATCTCCAGGGCCACCGACTGCAGACCGGCGTAAATCATCCGCAAGCGCTTCGTCTTTAGGCGCAAGCGCCGTAGCTTGTTTACGCCGTAGAGTAAGAACCCCATTGTCAGACAGACCAGATAGGCGAATTCCAGCCAACCTTGGGGCGCACGGGCAAAACTTACGTAAGCCAGATAAGTGAGCAGGAGTATCAGGGGCACGACCGCCACGGCGATCCCATACGTCAGGAATTCGCTGGTCGCCCGATCGATCCGGTTGAGGGTCGATTCCCCCGGACTGCGCAGGTACATATCGCGGGAATAGACATCGGCTCTCCGGGAACGGATGGCTTCCAGTCTGCGCTGCAGGCAGGCCAGCATGACCACCAGAGCGCCGAACATCATCAACAGGGGCAGTAAATTTTCGATGCTTGATAGATTGAAGCTCATCGCTCTCGGATAAGGGTTATGGGCAGACAGCGGTTTGACACTCGAATTGAAATGAAATAACCTGATTATTAAATGTTTCGGCGACTTTCATCTATCGATCGGTTACCGCATGTCCGCCATCGAACTGGAAAAATTCAAAACCATCTGCCAGCGTATCGGGCTTAACATCCCTGCCGGCTGTGAATGGGCCTGGGATGATAAGTACGGCCATGCGCTCGTGGTGTTTGACAAGGAAGATCTTGAATTGATCTTGCTTCCGATCGCATTGGAATTCGAGCAGAAATTGGACTTTGCCACCATTGACGGGTGCACCGATGCGATCAGCCAATTCGTTCATTCCGGTTTTGGCTTGATGCCGGGTCAGGATTTCTTTATTGCCCGCGACACGGATAATCAAGACCTGATTCTGTATGCCACCTGCTGGCCATGGGGCAACGGAGCCAATTTTTCCCTGCGGATCGGTATCTTCTGTCACCCGCAGAATCTTCTTAGCGACCGCGAGATTCGAGACTACCTGACCGCGTGGCTACCGTTTTCATCCGACGCCCCCGCTTAAAGCCCCCAGCCCTGCAAATTACCAACCGCCCTCATGGACGGGCGCCTGATCAGCCCGCCACGCTGACGGCCGGCCGATGTTCTAACGCTCCGCTTTTAGGAATTCGCCGGTCAACGCTGCGATTGGCCGAGAAGTACATAATGCGAGTTGCGCTGAACCGGTGTAAATCCCGCGCGCCGGATCATCGCCGTAACATGTTCCAAAGTGACCGATGGCGTATGGCCCGCCTGTTTCAGGACGTGCTCCTCCATCAAAATGCCACCGAAATCGTCGGCACCGGCCAAGAGCCCAAGCTCACCGGCCGAAGGCGTTTCGCTGAACCACGAAGATTGAATGTGCGGAAAGTTGTCCAACACAAGTCGGGCGGTGGCAATCACACGAACGTATTTGGCCGGGTGCGCGGCCAGGGCGACTTCACGACCTAACACCGATCCACCGGGCTTGAATGACCAGGGGATAAAACTGCTGAACCCGCCCGTTCGATCCTGCAGCCGTCGCAATTCCATGAGATGGGTGATGATGTCGGCATCGGTTTCCAGATGACCATACATCAAGGTGGCCGTCGTTTGGAACCCGATCTGATGGGCCGTTTGCGTGGTCGCCAGCCATTGCGCCACGGAGGCTTTGCGAGGCGCGATACGGTTGCGCACCCCCTCCACCAGAATCTCGGCCCCGCCACCGGGAATCGTTCGGATACCCTGATCGTAGATGCGCCGGAGAATGGCCGCCACCGACATCTTTTCACGCTGCGCCATGAAGACGTACTCGGATGGACTGAAGGGATGGATATGCATTGTCGGACAGGCCTCGCGAATGGCCCGAATATAGGCCAGCCAATCCTGCAAGCCCAACGCGGGATTATGGCCGCCTTGCAGCAAAACCGTCGTGGCGCCGGCCCGCTCGGCACGGCGCACGCGGCGGGCCAGTTCTGCCGGCGTCAGGGTATAGGCTTGCGGATGTCCGGAGGTACGGCAAAAGGCGCAGAAGGTACAGCCTGTCTCGCATATGTTGGTGTAATTGGGGTTGGTATCCAGCACATAGCTCACCTGGTCGGCGGGGAATCGTGCCATCCGCGCTGCGTGAGCGCGGCGCATCAACTCGCCGAGGGGTACCTTCTGCAGCAGTTCCAGGGCGGCACGCCATCCGTAGCGCTTCCCGATCGGCACCGGAGGGCTGGTTGGAGAGGGGGGGGCCTGAAAAACGATCGGGTGTCTGCCGGTACTCCCGCGATCCGCCATGATCTACAAAGCTTCCTCGTGGTGTGGTCCTGCCCGCCGGTGGTTTGGGCTGACATCCCAATCCAACCTGAAGCCGTCAATCGAGGATACCTTGCTGTTGCCCGGATACGCAGGCGTGCTTCCGGTGGGGCTGGTTACCGATCGCGTAGGGCGCCGTTCAACAGCATCGAGGCGGTTTCGGCGGATTTCCCTTAGAAAAAGTGCTTGGCCCTCGATGTCGGCTTCATCCAGAACGCGCCCCAGGCATCGGTAATAAATGGCGACGAGCGATTCGGGCAGACCCAGTTGTTGCGCCGCAATGGGGATCGACCGGTCAACCAGTGCATCTTCCCGTTCCTTGAACGCGTTCAGCCAATCGAGGAGCGCGGCACGTGCCTCGGGCGGTGCATCGCGACGAATCACCCAGCGGGCAAACACAAACGGCAGCCGGTGGTGCTGATACCAGCGTGTGGCCAAATCGGCGACATGGCGATAGGGCCGCACGCCATCCAAGCCGCCTATCGGGTAAACGCCTGAGCGACCTGCGTACATGCGCTGCAGGGCCTGGTCACCGATGACCAACTCCCCGCTCGCCCCGCTTTCGCTGTCCAAGCGGCGCAGACCCGGTGCGGATTGTTGGTAGCTCAGCAGAAGATAAAGCAGGCGCACGCTGGTGGCCGAGTCAGGGGTAATCCGCAGGCGGTCCGTTTCACGGTATTCGTTCAAAGGATGGTTGGAGAAAAAGAGCACACTCATCGAGGATTTCCGCGCGGCGATGCCAAAACGCCCCAGGGGTTCGACACAGTCTCCCAGCCCGGCCAGGGCACCGACGGGAACGGCTGCCGCGATGACACGCCCGGCTGCCAGGGCCCCGACGCTCTCCCGGGGGACATAGTCGTGCCAACCGCACCGGGACGGCGGTCCCAGAACCCGGTAGGGCAGCATATTGACGTAGGGAATCATCGCTACCGGGTAAGGTTTAGAGCATCCTGGCCGCATGCATCTTTCCTTTCGCTTGAAACCAGCCGTCGCGTTCAACGGCCTCGAATCCACCCATGGCAATGGTTTCCTCCATCTTTTCGCGTGCCAGCCCCACCGGTGTGCGCGCGCCGGCCATATGGGCTACTTTTTCTTCCTTGATGGTGCCGTCCAGATCATCGGCGCCCCAGCTCAAACCGGCCGCTGCGGTCTCAAGACCGGCCATGGGCCAGTAAGCCTTGATGTGGGGGATGTTGTCGAGAAGCAGTCGCGCCAGGGCCAGCACCGCAAGGATTTCAGCCGTCGAAGGGCCATCGGCGGCGATTTCACCTTTTCCGGGTTGAAACGGCAGGGGAATAAAACATTCAAAACCACCGCTGCGATCCTGCCATCGGCGCAGGGTCAGCATGTGGGCCACCCGTTCATCCCAGCGCTCACCGATGCCGAAAAGCATGGTGGCATTTGTGGGAATGCCCATGGCATGCGCACGGGAATGGACATGCCACCAATCGTGGGCGCTGAGTTTTTGGGGCCAGTACTTGCGGCGCAGACGTTCGGTGAATATTTCGGCGCCGCCCCCGGGCATGGCGTTAACCCCTGCCGCCGCCAAAGCCACCAGAATGTCATCAACTGTCTTTCCTGAATCACGGGCAAAAGCGGCCACCTCCACGGCGGTGAAGGCTTTGATGAAAAGCTCGGGAAAGCTTCGCCGCAGGGTCTTGACGAGCTTCAGATTGCGATCAAACGGCCAGAGGTCGTTGATGCCGCCCACGATATGCACTTCGGTCGGTGCGAGCGATGCAACGGATCGGATGATGGTATCCTCGCTCAGCGTGAAGGCCTTGGGCGCATCCGGCAAAGCGGCATAATTGCAAAAGGCACACCCCATCGTGCAGATGTTGCTGGGATTGATATGCTGGTTGAAAACGTAGGTGGCCTTAAGCCCATAACGCCAACGACGATTGTGCAGAGCGGCCGCCCCCAGTTCGTGCAGGGTTTCCGGCGTCAAATCCTGAACCAGGGCCAGGGCTTCGTCGCTGGTCAGCCGTTCGCCGACAGCCCCTTTATCCAACGCCCGCCTTCGCAGATTCGCTGTCATGATTTGATTCGTCTCACGGTTCGCATCGCCTATCGCTATTCTCAGAAGCAACCAACCCGTCCGCAAGCACTTCCGCAATACGGCGGGATACACGGGCCAGGCGACGGTGCAAATCGGCCCGCCCGCCTTCGGAGGCCAAATCAGTGATCCCCTTGATCAAGGTGCACGGCAGGCCGGCCGCGCTCGACACGGCGGCGATGGCAGCACCTTCCATGTCCACCAGCGCCCCCCAGCGGGCCAGATGTTTTCGTCGTTCGGTGTCGAAGAGGGGCGTGGGCGTGGTCACCAGTTCGGCCGACGGCAGCTGATGCCAGGCCTTGCAGTCGCAGGCGACCGCCCGTGAAGGGGTCAGCGCGCGGCTGCCGATGGTCCTTGCCCGGGAGACCGTAAATACGGCTCCCGGAAGCCAGGGGGGATCGGAACGCAGGGCACCACAAATGCCCGCGTTCACAAGTCTTTGGGCGCCGTGCGTCTCTATGGCACTATGCGCGGCGGCCCGGGCGGACGCGGGTCCCATGCCGCTGATCATCGTGAAAATGCTTTCACTGCGCGAGTCTCCCCAAGCGGCCGGGCAACCATTGCATGGACGCCGCTGCCCGGTAAGCGCCAAAAAGGGTTCGGCTTCCTTGTGGGTGGCGAAAATCACGCCGATCACGTCAGCACGCCTTTTTGCCGCGCCATCGATGCCAGGCAATGGATGGCTTCCCGTCCCTTGGCACCCAGTGTCAGGCTGAAATCGTTGACATAGGTGGCGACGTGCTTCTGGAGCACCTCCGCATTCATCTCCTGGGCATGCGCGCGCATATAGGCGAGGGGCGCATGGGGGAATTTATGGGCGTAATGGATACTGTCCCGGATGGTGGTCTCCAGGGCTGTTCGGTGAACACTGGGGACCCGCTTATGGGCGGCAATCACACCGAGCGGTATGGGCAGGCCTGTTTGCGTCTCCCACCAGGCGCCGAGATCGACCACCCGTTCGAGCCCCAGCTGTTCATAGGTGAAGCGGTTTTCATGAATGATCACACCGCCGTCGACCTGACCCTGTGCTAAAAGCGCAAAGATGCGGTCATAGGGTACGAAGACTTTATCAAGGTCGGCCGGCGACCATAGCCGGAACAGGAGGTGGGCGGTCGTATCTTGTCCCGGCAGGGCGAAGCGCCATCGGGATAGGCGGCGGGGATCGGCACCGGGTCGTGCCACGACCAACGGTCCGCATCCGTAGCCCAGAGCGGCCCCACTGTCAATCAAGCGGTAAGCGGATTGATGCTTTAACCAGGCGAAGACCGACAATTTGGTGACATCGAGGATTTCTTCAGCCGCCATGCGGTTGAGGGTTTCGACGTCGTGCAGTTCCACGCTCAGTCGGCAGCCTTCCATCGATAGGAGGCCGTGCACCATGGCATAGAAGATGAAAGTGTCGTTGGGGCAAGGCGAAAAGCCCAATGTGAACCGGCCGGCAGCGGACATCGAATCGGTCTGTTTCTATCCGTTGGGAAAAATTTATTGAGCGGCGACGTCCCCTTGTGCAAACCGAGCTGCGGCGGGAACGATCCGCACCACTCTGATCCGAGGGTTGCCGGGAATCACTACAGTTCCTTATTGAATCAATGCGAATTGCATTTATGACCACCTGGTCACTATAGGCTTCATACACGCAAAGGCGATCAGAAATCAACCCTGTTAAAACCATTCGGTCTGTTTGCGCGATCGCTGACCGTCAACCAGGTTTTATCGTTCGAGGCGGGGAAAATCACCATAATCGCGCACCCAGGCCCTTTCGGTGGGCGGCGCAACGGTTTTAGAGCCTGGAAACCGCCCAGTGCCGGTGGAAGGGGCCGACAAATTGGCTCGTCATCTCGATTGGCTAAGGTTCGGTGAACCAGGCGCCCGACTTCTGCCTTGGTGGGATGGTGAGGCGAGACCGTTCTGCAGCGTTTTGACAATATTGCGAATCCACAATCGCCCCGCCGCCGCATCGAGTTCCGAAAGGCCGAGCCCGGCATCCAGATGTTTGATGCTCAGCGCCTGAAGATAGCGGTCCAAAACCGAATCCAAGATAAACGCCGCCACGTCAGGCTGGATGTCATCTCGCAATTCACCGCGGGCATGCGCCGTCATGACGAGCGCTTTCAGAAAATCGTGGCTGTAGCCCCGGATGGAGGCAAGAATTTCCTGACGGCAGGGAATATGGGATTCGAACATGACACGCAGATATAGCCGGTAGACCAGCGGGTGGGTCTGGATAAAATCAACACCGGCCTGCAAAGTTTTTTCGAGTCGGACGAATAGATCCTGATCGCGGGTTTGATCGCGCACCGTGCGCAGATGATCCTTAACTTTCTCCAGGGATAGATTGAAAATAAACAGGAACAGCCCCTCTTTATCCTTGAAGTATTGAAATATGGAGCCCTTGGCGATTCCGAGCCGCCCGACGATCGTATTGATGCTGGTTTTGCGGTAACCGTTTTCACTGAATTCTTCGAGAACGGTAAGGATGATGGCCTCCCGCTTTTGGTCCGGGAGGTTGTTGAACGTGCTTTGGGGCCTCAAGGCTCACTCCTGGGTTTGGCCGTCAGGCGTTGCCGATGACTTCCGCTAACTGACACAATATTGGCGGGGAGACGCTTCACGTTTCGACAAACCGGTCAGCGCCCACGATTTTATCGCTCAAACGCTTGAGCGGTCCCCGTCTTTCACGGGCAAATTTCGAAATCTGGCGCCACCACCGCTCGCCGAACAAGACCTGCTGGATAGCGTAGTCCCGTGTGTCCTCCAATCCGTCGACCTCGATCTGTTCGATGCCGAACTGTCGATAACCCGGCCCCAGGAGCAGACATGCCGCGATGACGCTGCGGGCATGCTGCTGGGCCAGTTGGCGACTGTACAATCGGGCGAGCGCCATCGGTTTGGGGTCGTAGCGCAACGAGCGGGCAAGCGTCACGAAAGGATGCACACGGAAACGCAGCAGCTCCAACGGCGCGTCTTGATACTTCTGCGCGATGGTGGGCGGCACATTGTCCCCCACCACCAGGACATCGATGTCTTGCGGGGGCTGCGTGAGCGGCAAACCATCCAGGTGGCGGGCCAGCGAACCAAAAAGCACGACGGCCATCGGATGATGAACCGCAAGATCACGGGTGATCCGGGGCAGCATTTCCAGTTTGGTTTTCAGATCCGACATGGGGTGCGTTGTTGGCCCGTCTGAATCAAATAGATTTAGACGATGGAAAAGGTCTCGATGGGGCGGCGCAGCGTTCGGCAGGCAACGGGTCGACCGTAACCGATGCGAAAAAGCATGACGTGCCCCTGGCCTGCATTGGCATCGCCGACGAGCAGTCGCTCGTAAGCCGGCCACATGATTTCCAACAGCCGGCGCTGGCTCTCAGCGAATCCATCCTGCCGTCCCAACTGCCAGCGCAACCAAAAAAGCGTTATGGCGGTCATGGGCTGAAAATCGAGGCCTTCACGGGTGGCGGCCAGCCAGATACGCTGCAGGGCCCGCCCTCCTTGGATAAAGCTTTCCGGCGTGAGGTCACGGCATTTGACCAGTCCCACCGCGGAGGCCCGGGTGATGCCATTGTAGGAAATTCGCGCGATAAGCCGCGATGCGCCCAGATGGTTGCAGGCGTTCATGGCCGCCCAGGGACGTGTCAGCCGCAGGAACCATTCGCCGCCTTTGCCGGCTTCCAGGTTGCCCAGGGGCAAGCCATCCCGATGGCTCAAGGCTTCACGGATCGTCCAACGCACCATATTCGTAAAATGGGCATGCAGTTGTCGATTTTCCAGTCGAATCCGGTCCGCCTGCCAGACCAGCTGGGCAATTTGGCGCAGACGCTTGCGGTCCGTCATCAAATCGAGTTCGATCCCCGGGAATTCATCGCATTGCGTCTTCAAGGTCGCAAGCATTTGGGCGCTGACCGCCCGTCCATCGTAAACGGTACGGTTCGTATGGCGGTCGGGAATAAAAGACTGGAGGGGATCTTCCGTCCGACCCGCGGCCTCGAAGTCGACATCGGCCACCCTCAGCGGTTCCGGCAAATGGGGCCAAAGGTTGACCCGGGCTTCAAAGCCATAACGGGAAGCGGCCAGGCGCATATTTTCCACCGCCGCCCCGCAGGCAATCAAGGAGGCATACTGCTCGACATTGAACAGGGAACGATCGACCTCAGGCTGCAAGTAGAGCGATATACGGTTTCGATCCACCCGAAAACGCCAGGGCTGGCAATTGTCGCCGGATGGTGCCTGGATGGCGGCCTGCAAAATATAGTCGACAACCGGTCCGGAGAGCCGGGTCGCTTTGGGATTGACCAGCGGCGCCGGCTTCCAGCTGACGCGCAGGGGACCATCGCCGTTCAACCAGCGGGCCTTGAGCCGATTGAGTTTCAAGCGCTGCAGGGGATGCCGGTTGCCCATGCGCAATTGGCCCCGGTGGAATTTGCGAACCAGGGGATCGTACTGAAAATAATGGGGCGCCGAGCGAATTCCCGGCCGTTTCAGCAGAATGCGGACCGCTTCCGTGGCCGCCACTGAGGCGCACAGTTGGCAAGCCGCGGCAATGGACGGCCCCTGTTGGGCGCGCATGTCGATGCGGGTGGCGTCAATATAGTCCATTTGGGTGGCGCGCGGCGCCAGGCCGATGAAAAAGGCCAGGAGTTTTTCTTCCAATGACATCCCCGCATCAATCGCGAAGTAGTCATCAAACGACATCCCCTGATCCGGCATAAAAACCAGCATGGCCGCGCTGAATCCCATGGGGCCGGCCGTGACCACGGGTATCCCCATCTGGCGGGCGGTATTGAAAATCAGGCGCCGCACCTCGAAGGCGAAGAAATCGATCCCGTCCACCACAAGATCGACCCCGGCCAGGAATGCGGCCGCATTCGCTGCGTTGACACCGTCGGGAAAAAGGGTCAGTTCCAGAAAAGGATTGATCTGGCGCGCTTCCGCAACCATGGCTTCCAGTTTAAGTTGCCCGAAATGCTCCACCTTGGCGCCGTATTGCCGGTTGACATTGGCCGGTTCGAACCGGTCGAACTCGGCCAGTTGAAAACCACCAATCCCCATCCGCGCCAACGTGACAAGATGAACACCCCCCACGCCACCGAGTCCCGGGATGGCCACCCGGGCGTTGATCAGTTGCTCCTGGTCGGCGGCGGAGAGCAGACCGGCGTTGCGCCCCAAGGCCACCTCCAGATAATGGCGTCGGTTTTGAAACCCCAGGGATTCAATTTGGTGGCGCGGATCCGTATTGTCCTTCGCCGTTAGGGTCATGGCATGTCGACCTGGGTTCCCAGGCTCCTGTGATCATCGACGAAAACCCTTCCATTGGATTGATCGATGTGAATCCAAGCACGCTGCTCCCACATGCGCAGCATGTTATCGAAATCATCGCCACCGATGCCGCACTGGCGGCTGAGCCAATCCGCCTTGACCGGAAGCTTACCTTGACGCGAGGTGTCCAGCAAGATGCGGGCGGCCAGGGAAACGGGCGGCGTGGTTTTACGCGCTTCGATTTGGTGTCGCAGGCGCGCGCCCAAGAGTTCCAGCACCTGAAGGGCTTTGTCTTGACTGGCGCGCAGCTGCTGGAGCAGTTCATCGCGGGTCCAGACCATGACATCCACTTCGTTGGAATAGGCCACGAGGGTTACGGTGCGGGGTCCCCCGTCCAGAAGCGATAGTTCACCGATGATCTGACCCGGGCCGAACATGGGGCCGTCCAGCCAATCGGCGACAGACTCGTTTTCCACCATCGCCCTTACCGAACCGCGCATGATCAGAAAAGCTTCCTTACCCACCGTGTCCTTCCGGATGATGATCTCGTTGCGGCGGTAAATACGCCGTTCGGTCGAATCTTCCAGGATCTGCTGGGAAGGGTCGGCAAAGGTCTCACGACCGCCGGGAGGGAGGTGTTTCAGGTCGACATGGATGGGCAGCATGGCAACGTTGAGGGCTGGGCTGTGGAATTCCGGGCCAAGGGCGCGGGCACCGACAATGCGCTCCAACATGGGCATCACCGGCGGATGAAGCGTGGCCAACACATGGCGGGCACCGCATTTGCGCATTTCACGGAAGCACATCTTGATCAGACCGATGATCAGACCGGGATGGCGCCGATAACGCAATTCACAACAAAGCCAGCCAATATAGGCGCAATCTCCTTCCAGTTGGTCACGAAAAGGGCTGAAATCGTAAAAATCATCCGAGGGACTGCCGACCGCATTTTCCATGATGACGCGAATGCTGGCGATCGGGCGGTCTTCAAGCAAGGCCAGGATGTTCGTCGTTTCGGCGAAACTGTCATACTGGTCGATGATATGATCCGCATCGTGCGCGAAGCGCTTTTCCTCCTCGACGAAGATGCGACGGCGCAGTCGGTAGACCGTCGCTCTGTCGTGGGTCGAGTTGGCGATTTTCAATCGGATCGGCATGGTCCTTTTCTCTGCCGGAAGTCGAACGCCCGAATGGTCATCAGGATGTGCGCCATGGGTCCCTGAAGCCTAATCAAAAACTTTATTGAATCAGCAAATTTTATGCCGGATTCGCTATCAATGCAATGCTGAAAAGCGTTGGCGCGGCGATCCCTTGAGCGCCCGGTTGTGGGGGGGATGGGCTGTCTTACAAAGGTAGCGGGCAATGGGTTTTGTCCCATAGGAAAGTGCACGTGAGACCAAAAGCCGTCCACTTTACAATACTGTTCACCCCAGACGGTTGTCCGGTAGGGAATCTCGCCCACAGCCTTTCAAGATAGCGGTCGCTTGTTATCCGCAGGCAAATCCCTGTGAGCGGCAAGCGGCGGCAAAATCTTCGGGGTAATGTCCTACGATCCAGCGCAACTGGGCTTCGCTGAATGCACCGGGTGATTCAGGCAGGCGCGGGAGAAAACTATATAACAGATGCTGCCCGGTGGTGCCGGCGTCAAAACGTTTGGCATATTCAATCGTGGTCACCATGCGGGCGCCCATGGCCCCCAACGTGCGGATGGCAATCCAGATGGCCCGATCAAGGGCCTGACGCACGTGTTGATCGGCTTCAAGGATATTGCCCACAGCCGCATGGGTAACCAGTTGCAGTTCCCACTGGGAAGTCTGGGCCTTGGGGACAAAAAGCATGACGTGACGATCGGCGTGCACGACCAGACTCGCCTCGCGGTCGCGGCGCCCGTCCAGGCGTTCATTTTGACGAACGGCCTTCAGGTAAGCCTCGAAAAAAGCGACGCCATGCTTGGTTTGGTAATCCTTGATAAAGCCAGCGACCAAATCCCCACAGGCATAGGCCGGCAGTTGACGGCCTTGGCCATACTCGTCCTGATGGCGCTCAATCGCGCGGGGAATCAGCGCATATTGCTGGTGGGTCTGCTGGTGGGAGGCATGCAGACGGTAGCGGCTGGGCGCGTAGTCGAAGCCAAAATTCCAGCCCCATAGCGTACCGTTGAAGGCCAGCGCCGAACAACGCTCCGGATCCTCGATGGCCACTTGAATTTGCCGCCGCAGGGCTTCCAAGCGCTCGGGACCCAAAGGCATTTCGTCATCGCGGCTGGCGAGTGCCAGCATACGGCCCAGCCGCCAATAGGTGCGCTGATAGTAGAGATGACGCAATCCGGTGAGATCCTCCCGGGTAAGACTGTCGGCCCGGTAGCGGATGGCATCCTCGGCCATGTTGGCGGCAAAATGACCCCAGGGAATATAGCTGTTGCGCCGCAGGTATTCGTAGACGTGGCAGCTCTCGCCGCTGCGGCCCCACTCCGCCGTAATCTCGCTGCCGCCCTGGGTTCCCGGTCGCAGTACCATGACCGTCTTGTAGTCATCGGGCAGATGGGGATTGTTGGCGACCGCTTCGAAGAGAGGATGATTGCGGATGTCCGGTCGGACGCCGGCGGCGCCATCCTGAAGATAGCCAAGACCGATCGGTCGACCGCTCTCGGCCTCATGGATGAATGTGCCGGCCTGTTCGGCCAGGGCGACAAGATCCTCGGGATCGGTGGAAGTCGTCGCCAGCGCCAGCAGGATCGGCTCAGGCAGATCGGCCAGCGCATTGGCGATCGCCCGGGAGCCGGCGTTAGTCCCAATCAACTGTTGGCGAATCCACCGGCTCATGGAAACCGGTGGCGGCGCCGGCAGCTGAATTGACGGTGACCGGCCGGCAACGGCATCCGCCCAGTCTTTGCCAATATAGGTCACCCCACGAAACGGCAGGGGGTTGACGATTTCAAAAATGGCCCCGGCGGTCGGGACATCGACATCCTTGGTGGGG
>JAAUYK010223536.1_pt1 | contig 19439 bp, 11 predicted proteins | sample 7278021 | NCBI WGS metagenome assembly JAAUYK01 (sample SAMN14350223, study PRJNA611818) | marine sediment metagenome | isolation source: surface marine sediment (1.8m) | place: French Polynesia: Moorea | collected 2018-08
AACGGATAGGATTGACTCAAAGGAAAATTTTTTCTTGTTTCTCCTTTAAAGGAGAGGCTTTAAACCTTAATTATTCGGTAAAATTAAAGTTTAGTATGATAGTAATTCCCTTTCAACAATTTACAAACACCTACTACTTTAATTTTACCCTATTCTTTAAGTTTATTAAGGGCGTTCATTGTTTCTTCCATTAGTATAATTTTGCTATTGAATGTATCCGATGGCCAGTAAAAGAGAAGCCAATAATTTATATCATCTCCGGTTGAATAGTTATAATTAAAACTCGTAGTAGGGCTTTAGCCCGCCAGATACATATTTCATGGGTTAAAGCCCTACTACAAACAAAAACTTTTTTATCGCTCATTATCCGGACATCATATTAGCCATTGAATTTATGGCCACACTACAAGCTTTGTTTGGTTTGGCAGCAAGACAAACCTAGAAGCGATTAACTGTTGACTAAAATATGTATAAGAGATTGAATGCACAAGCAAAGATTAAGACAACGTATTGGCTTAATCTTCGGTATGTTCGGTGGGTTACGGCGGACAGTTGAGTTTGCTTCACGACTCATAAGTATTGCCGCCTAACCCACCCTACTGGACTGACACAGCTAAAACTGTGCAGAGCGCTTTTTTCATAATCACCCCATCCCCCCATCGCCCCATCACCCCATCCCCCCATTTTCTAATGCACTATTTAAGGTGTGTCGGTCCACTACTGGCTTGTCAAGCTTGAAAATGTGAGTTAAAAAACCTAACCCCCCCAACCCCCTTCCTATCCCCCCTTACCCCCCTTGGAAAGGGGGGAGGACCGAAGGGGGAGTATTTCTCCCCTCTCATTGCAGGAGAGGGGTCGGGGGAGAGGTCTTCATTGACTCAAATTTACCCACATTTTAAAGCTAGACACGGCACTATGCCTAGATTTAATATTCCTGTTACAAACAGTCTCTAATATCAAATCCGCTTAATTCGGTATAAAAAAGTGTTCTATCTTCAGTCATTGCCAAATCTTTCTAAATTCTCTCTCTAATTTTCCCAAGATTTTAAGATAGACTTTAAAGTTTCTGAAAAAAATTCAGGAGAACATTCAGTTTCAACTCGCTTCATGGCATTTTTTCTAAGTTCATTCCACAAAGCTGAATTTTGATAAAGCTTGACACATTGTTGAACAAAATTTATCCGATCGTCACCAATTAATAATTCTGTTCCATTTTTCCATCCTAACTGTTTAGCAATTAAAGATGTAGTCACAATTGGCAAACCATAAGCTACTGCTTCATGTACTTTATGAGGAATTCCTGCTGCATATCGAGTTGGAGCTACAAATAATCTCGCCTGATTATAAAATGGTGTTAAATCATCTACTTTTCCTAAAATTTTGATGGATGGGTTGTTGAAATTATTTACTTTTTGTGCAATTTCTTCTACAGTATTATTTCCAATAATTATCAATTCAACATCTTGACCAAGTTGTTTCTGAATCAGAGGAAATATTTCCCCAGTTAGCCATAAAATAGAATCAGCATTAGGAGATTCTTTTTCATAAATTGAACCGACAAATAGTATTTTTTTTCTCTCTTCAAAAGATTTAGGTGTGGGATTAACAGACAGAGAATGACCTAATAAACTGACATTACTATAACCTTGTTCAATAAATTGTTGTTTTTCTTGGGAGGAAACAGTAATAATATGATGGCTATTTTTAGCTAGTTGAATTTCTTCTGTTATAGCTTTTTGAAGCTCTATTTCAGTAAAAGTAATTTTATTTAAACGTTTATATTCATAGTCTCGGATACTAAAAATTGCTTCAGCATCATAAATAATTTTGGCTGATTTGAGGAGATTTTCTTGAGCTAAGATAGAGTTTAAATGTTTAATATTATGGGGGCGACTAATAAAAACTAAATCATAATATCCTTTGCGTTTTCTTAAAAAATCTTCTAACATAATTAACCCATATCCCCGCATAACTTCAACCGTTTGGGGAATATCGGAATAAATAGTTGACCAATCTTCGAGATGACGCAGATCCCCTGGATAAAGGGTAACAAAATAGCCTAATTTAACAAGATTACAGAGAATAGAATGACTGCGGGTATAACCTGAACCTATCCAAGGATGAGGAATTCTATCGTCAATAAATAATAAACGTTTTGGTGTTTCTCTAGCTTGAGTTCGAGCAAATATTAAATTCTTGAGTTCGGTAGGATATTGAGACGAAAACCAGTCTAGGTGTTTTTGTTGAAATATCTTTTGATTTTTTTCCATTAGAGCGATCGCCTGTTTGCTGGAACTTGTATTACTGGAACTAGCAAACTCATAATGGAGAATATTTACATTGGGGTCGTAAATAATTTTTTTTCCTAATTTTTGCAGTCGCACACAATAGTCAGTTTCCTCAAAATAAGCGGGTTGATAATCTTCATCAAAACCTCCTAATTGGAAAAATAAATCCCGTCGAGTTAATAGAAAAGCTGCGGAACAATAATCAACAGTACGTTTAAATTGATATTCTGGTGCAGTGGGTGAGTTTCCGCGCCCATATCCTAAGCAAGTTCCATCTTGCCAAATGATACTTCCCGCTTCTTGGAGAGTACCATCAGGAAGGATTAGTTTTCCACCCACTGCACCAACATCATCTGAAGATTTAATGGTTTCGAGAGCAGAGGGGATACTATTACCTAAAAGTTGAGTATCATTATTTAAAAATAGGAGATAGTTTCCTTGAGCAACTTTGCTAGCTTGGTTACATCCCAGGAGATAGTGAAAATTTTGATGATTCAGGATAATTTTTGCCCCGTTTATCTGTCGTAGCAGTTGACGGGTAGTATCAGTGGAGTTGTTATCGACTAATATCAGTTCAAAAGATTGAAAGGGGTTTCTCAAAAGGGAGTATAAGCAACTTAAAGTAATTTCTGCTCGGTTATAGAGAATAATAATGATGCTGATTTCTGGATTTTCAACCTGGGGAAAATTTAGTTGAGAGTTGGTATTGAGGAAACTATCAAGAGCGATCTGGTTAAGAGTATCAAGAGTTTGTTTTGCTTGGTCTAGTTGGGAAGTTTGGGGGAGAGATGGGGTTAGGGAGCTTAAGGAATTTTGAGTAGATTGAAAACTCTCCGCTAAGGGATGGTTGGGTTGCAGTTGGAGAACTTTTTGATAGGCGAGTTGAGCTTGGTCAAAGAATCCTTTTTTGGCAAAAGCTTTTCCTAACCCCAGGTAAATTTCGGCATCATTGGGATAAATTTCTAATGCTTGATAGTAGATTTGTAGATCGTCTGGGTTTTGTTGAATTTTCTGTTTGTAAAAGTTAAGCAGATTAGTTTGTTCTGCTTTTGCTTGTTGTTGTAGAGCATCCCCGATTTTTTGATGTATTCCTGGGAGGTTGGGGTTGAGTTCGAGAGCGTGTTGGAAAGAAGCGATCGCTTCTGACCATCGTTCTAGTTTGCTTAAAGCTTCACCCAAATTACAGTAGGATTGGCTAGAATTAGGATTAGTCTGAATAGCTTGGCTGTAGATATTCACAGCTTCTTCCCAATCTGACAATTTCAATGTAAAAACTCTCCTAGTTAAGTAGTTGTCTTCAAGGTTAAATTTTATCTTAATATTATCAATTTAGCATAATTTTTGTTCTCAACTCATCATACTTCTTAATTGCAATCTTAAACTTAACTGTGATATCCTAAGATATTAAATACAAGATTACCTAATTGACTATACAGGAGGTAAAATGCAGATTCATCGTTTTTCATTCAAGGGAATTGATTGGGCTTTTTCTGTAAAAAATCCGAATGATGCTATCCAAAAAATGCACACTCAAGGAAAACTTTTTGACTATCCTGAACTTGAAAAAATGTCTGGATATATTAACGATGGTGATTTAATTGTGGATATTGGATATAATGTAAGAAACCATGCCGTATTCTTTTCAAAATTCTTTCCCAATTCAAGAATTATTGTATTTGAACCATGTGAGGAAGCTATAGAAATTCTTAATAAAAATCTCGATCTAAACGAATGTATTAATGTAGAAAGAAAATATATTGGTTTCGGCCTCTCAAATGAAAAAAAAGAGGCAATGGTTTGGCGGGGGGGTGAAAATAACTTGGGTGGTTCTCGTGTGATACCTATGCAAGATACAAGTAATTTTTCTGAAGCAAAGAAAAGTAAGTTCCATACAATTCAACTCATCACTGGCGACGAAGTTTTGCTAGAGCTGAATCCTTCCTTAATCAAAATTGATGTTGAAGGATTAGAATTTGAAGTATTAGATGGTTTAAAATCAACTCTTGAGAAACATAAACCAAACCTATTCATTGAAATTAGAAATGAGAATTTAGAACGATTTGAGATCTGGAGAAAAGAGAGTAGCTATGATATTGTTTGGAAAGATACTCACTATGCCAAAGTTACAAACTTTCTTATGATTTCCAATCTTAAAGTCAATTAAAAAAGTAATATTTATTTGAGGACTAATATTGAAATTAAGCTATGGCATAGATAATTCGTTTTAACGGTACTTTAAGATTTTTCACGCTGAAAATGGCTTCAAACCCAGTATTAGCAAGGGAAATACCTGAAGTAGCTCAAAATAGCTGAAACCTAGATACATCAAGAAAATAGTTAATCTAAGATCAAAATATTACTGTATAAGGTTTTGAGCTGATTTTTAACCTGTTTTTTCCTAAAGTCAGTTAACTCCTCTGTACCTTCCATGAGGCTAACACGATAGTAATCCGCCATAGCCTGCCGTTTATTGCTCTATGGCAATACTTGAGTGTTGCATAACCAAATTGAGTGGAAGAGGTCGTGAATTAGTTAAGCATCTGAAGAACGCTAAACTCATTGTTTAGCTGTTCTCCAGTATAGTGCAAACTGCTCTTTTCAGCTTATCTATATTCATTTCTAAGCCCCTGGTTGTTTGATCGCAATATAATTGATAAAAATTATGCTTACCTAATACCCATATTCTATAAAAATATGTGTGGGATTTATGCAGCTTATCAGCAATCTCCATAATATGAGAACCTTGACGACTCATTATACCATTGGCAAAGCCAGCACCATGTGGGCCCACCACAAAAGAAGCATGGTTCATTAACAGAGCTTGCTCTTCAAAACTCAATCTTTCAGCATAAACAACCAAGAATCCCAAGCTTGCCATCAACTCCTCTACTTCTATCTCATTAACTATCTTTCTACTCTCAGAATACCTTCTGGAAAGATAAACATATCGAGCGCGATATTCTGAGGGTAGATCCCCGTGCTTCGCCACTATTGATTCTCTCAAGTTTCTGTAAAAATTTACCACCTCTGCATCCAGTAAATACCGACCAATTATTAAGTATTTAAACTTCTGCTCTTGCTTCACCAAAATTTTCTCTTTTGGTATGTTCAAATGACTAAAGATTTCCCAGTGCTTATCGGTAATGTGGGGAACAAATATTTTGCAGGATAAATTCAGCTTTTGATAGAAAATTAAACTAGGAATTTGGTCGAACAGTAGATGAGCGTAGTTCTGATATCCACCCCATAGTCGCCAGATATTGGGTATGCCGAAAACTACTTCATCCTCATAATAACTATCCAGTGCTTTTCGACTGACAGCAATTTCCTCTAAAAAACCTCTAGGATCGAGATATATATTTCTGATCGGATCGATTTTTGTGTTAGTTTTGTTAAGTGTAACGTAGGAAACGTTTTTTATATAACCATCGGGATTGCCATCTTCTAATTCATCAATAAACTCTGGAGATATTGTACTATTATAATGAGACCGAGGTAAAAAATGCCCCTCAGAAAAAGCATAGGGAGGCTCACAAATAAAATCCTTAAATATGTCTATAATTTGCCTACTTCTGAGCTTAAGGGAAGTTGCCAGTCTGTAGATATTAGCTACAAAATATTCTTTTTCTTCGTCTGTTAACACTGGTGAATATTTGACCGTAGCTTCTATCTGAGATTTTTGCACCCGTTCGTCTGCGCCGATTACATAGCGTGCCGACGATGACAAGCCTTCAAAATATAACTTGTCTATCAATGGCAGTGGAATTTCTGTGCGAACTAACTTAACCCTTCCCCACTCACTACTATTATTTAATCTCTGGGATTCTTTTTCGAGTAGTTGAATAGCCATATTGAAGTGTTGTAAGACCAACAAATACTCATCCCATTGATGAACCAAGGTATAAAAATAAAGACTAAATAATCTCAAGAATTTGTCATTTAACAGTTTCGCGACTACCAACAAGTACAAATCATACCCAAAATCAGCAACGCCCAAATCCCACTCTTGACAATCATCTGGAGTAACAAGAAATTGCCCAAATAATTCTCTTAATATCTTTAACTTTAGCAGCAGCGAAGGAGCATCTTTATCTACGGGAGCCAGATACCTACTGCTCCAAAAAAATAGTATCTTGTCTGTTAACTTAGCTAAAGAAACAACATCTTCAACACTATCCGGTTGTTTTGTAACCAGTCTGTCCAGTAACAAACCTAATTCCTGAATAGAAGTTAAAGATGTCCCCAGTCGCTTAACTTGTGGATATAAACCCCGCTGCTGATGGAAACTTAAAATCTGCTCGTACTTGGCCTCAGCTTCACTCTCGCGACCCAAATATTTTAACTCTGTTGCCGCCAGTATATAGGCATCAATAGCTTTTTGAGGGTCATAAAACTCAATAGCCCGCTCAAACCTCTCCAGAGCTAACTCTCTATTTTCCTGTTGGCTTGCCAAAATTCCTGCCTGGAGCAAAACCTTTAAATTATTAGGATTTATCTGCAAAGCCTCTCGGAATTTTTCCTCAGCTTCTGCAAAACGCCCCATAGCTATCAATTCCTTAGCCACCTTTTGAGATAAATTGATTAAAGCATTGCCTTTTTGAACTTGAAAATTGATGTTATTGGGAAACTTCAAAATCGCCTCTGACCACCGTTGTAATGCTAACTCCCAATCAGGTAAACTATGAGTTAATCTGGCATAACCCTCATAACCTTGAGGTTGATTTGGATACTTTTCTTTTAACTGTTGAAAAACCGCCTCTGCTTCATCAAATCGAGATAAATTGATTAAAGCATTGCCTTTGTGAACTTGAAAATTGATATTATCGGGAAAGTTCAAAATTGCCTCTGACCACCGTTGTAATGCTAACTCCCAATTACCTATCTTATGAGTTATCGCTGCATAACGTTCATAACCATGAGGTTGTTTCGGATGCTTTTCTTTTAACTGTTGAAAAACCGTTTCTGCCTCATCAAACCGAGATAAATTGATTAAAACATTGCCTTTTTGAACTTGAAAACTGACATTTTCGGGAAAGTTCAAAATTGCCTCTGACCACCGTTGTAATGCTAACTCCCAATCAGGTAAACTATGAGTTAATCTGGCATAACCCTCATAACCTTGAGGTTGATTTGGATATTTTTCTTTTAACTGTTGAAAAACCACCTCTGCTTCATCAAACCGAGATAATTTTATTAAAGCATTGCCTTTGTGAACTTGAAAATTAATGTTATTGGGAAACTTAGTAATCGCCTCTGACCATCGCTCTAAAGCCAACTCCCAATTAGGTATCTTATGAGTTAACGCTGCATAACGTTCATAACCTTGAGGTTGATTCGGATACTTTTCTTTTAACTGTTGAAAAACCGCTTGTGCCTCATCAAACCGAGATGAATTTATCAACACATTGCCCTTTTGAACGTGAAAACCGATATTATCGGGAAAGTTCAAAATTGCCTCTGACCACCGTTGTAATGCTAATTCCCAATCACCTAAATGATGAGCTAATCTGGCATAACTATCATAACCGTCTGGTAATTCTGGATAAGCTTTTATTAACTGTTCAAAAACACTTTCCGCTTTCTCAAATCTACCTAAAGTAATTAAATTATTGCCATAAGTTCGATAAATAGGCATCGGTTGTTGAGGGTTGAGAGTTAATGCTTGTTGGTAAAACTCAACAGCCTCCCTTATCTTTCCTTCCTTATTTAACTTCTCCCCACTCTCAACACAATCTTTAGCAATATCTGTTTGCAACCAAGATATTTTTTGATTTGCCCTCAAGTGATTAGGATTAAGAGAAAGCACTTTTTGCCAAGTTGTTAATGCCTGCCCAAAATCTGATTTAGCTTCATAAACTAAGGCTAAAGTTTGATGGTAAATTGCCCCATCTGGTTCTAGAGAAATAGCCTTTTGTGAAGAATTAATCGCCTCATCTAATTCCCCTTGCTTGATTAAAACTTCAGCTAAACTATTGTGCAAGTTGGCAGAATTAGGATTAAGTTTAATAGCCTGTCGATATTGGGCTATGGCATCAGACCATTTGTCTTCTTGGGCAAACACTTGACCCAGGTAATAGTAATTCCAGGGGGAATTGGGCTTTAATTCGATGAGTTTCTGATATTCTCGGCGGGCATCGTCCAATTTACCTGCTTTTAATAGTTGATTAGCAGTTTTGAGAGAACTGGTATAGGTCATAACTTTTTCTTTCTCTAAAAAGCAATATTTATTTGAAGGCTAATATTGAAGTTAAGCTATGGCATAGATAATTCGTTTTAACTCCTCTTTACCTTCCATGAGGCTAACACGATAGTAATCAGCCATAGCCTTTTGTTTAGCTCTAATTTCTCTTTCTTCCACTCCAACTAGATAAGCAATACTAGCCGCAACTGTAGCATCTGAAATCAAGGCCGGAATACGATAAGTACGAGCTGTCCAGCGATCTAACACTATCGGCAGATTAAAGCCAAGGGCAGTCGGTATAGCAGAGGTGATCTTATGTTCTCGATAATGGTAAAACGATAGAGGTGCTAACGGATACAAGAATGTCGCACTTTGTAATGCTGTAAAATAATCTTTGTAAAAAACCATGCCACTTGGACTTAGTGGAGCAAACAGAATATGAGACGAAAGACCACGTTCTGCTACTTCCTGCTCAAGAATAGTACGGTCTGATCCACCACCAAGTACTTTAAAAACTAAGCCATTGATATCTTTGCGTAACCCTTGATCTTCCAATACTGCAAGTAAGGTATGATACTCCCTTGTCTTGAAATTAACACCTCCTGGAATTGCTACAATTTTCTGTTGATTTAAAGAGGCTCTATTTTCTCCAAAATTACCTCCCCAAAAAACAGGTTCAATAATGCCAACCCTATCTGTAAGCTCTTTATCAATACGCTGATGTAAGAACACAGCTACATGGTGAGCCAATGTCAGCACCTGAAGTTTGCCACTGGCAAACACTTTACGACAATGTTCTGATGCAAGGAATAAGTTAACATTATGAATAACACCAATAATTGGTTTACCTACTTGATCTGCCCATTTCGCAATTCCATCAGATTGAAATGTGGAAAGACAGATAAACTCTATATCTTGTTGTTGAGCTTTTTCTGTTAATCGTTCCCAGTCTTGGCGACTATCAATCTTCCAGTAGTAAAGTTCAAAGTCTAGATCGCTCATCTGACTGAAAATATCACCTCGTTGGAGCTTGCACCTAGCATTTACATATATATATGGGCGATAGCCATTTTGGTTAAGGGCATAGATTATACTCGGGATAATTTCCTCATGAACTGCTTCAAACTGGAATATCGCACATCTTCGATATTTTTCTTTTTGTACTTGTCCTAAATTAATTACAGTTCTTTCTAATAATTGCTCTATTTGTTTTTTCTTTTTCTCTCCACTAGCTGCCAAAGTTGAATCTCGCTTTAAATTCCTGATTTTACTTATCAGTTTCAGTCCACCGCCCGTAGGATTACAAATTTTTTGATTAACATACCAATCATCCTGTTCAGATAACTTTTCCCACTTACGAACATAACCTTGTTTTGTTAAAATTTCAAATATTTTCTTTCTCTTTTCTTCTGTTCCGTATTCTATACATATACTTCTAAACTGATATTTTGTAAAATCAAAAGTAGACAAAATTTCTAACTCCGAGCCTTCGGTATCAATAGAAATAAAATCAATTATTGATGGTGCATTAAATTGCCCTAGTAAGTCATTGAGCGAGATAGTTTTAACAATGTAATCTTGAGCATTTTCCCTTTTTTTCTTTTGCCTATCGTCTGGCAATGACAATTCTAAGGTAGATAATGCAGGAGAACCCACTACTGCTTTAAAAACTAATTCTTTTCCTGTAATAGAATAAACTGCATCATAACAAATATTACAATTGCGGTTTTTCTTAAGTATCTCTCGGTAGTTAGGATGAGGTTCTGCTACAATTCCATTCCATCCCAACAATTCCATTAAATAACTGTTGCTAACATTAATACCAGATAAAGCACCAAATTCTACAAAATAGCCTTTTTCAATATCCCTATTTTCCCACAAACCCCATAGGTCTTGGAGCTTCTGAGAATAAGAAAAATCAACTACCTGATTGACAAATTCAAGAAAATTCCTATATTCATCTGGCTTTTTCATATCTTCACCATCAAGATTGTATGTAAGGTCAGAAGATGGGTTTAAAATATCTGCTGAGGAAGCTATACTTTTTTGTTTTTGAGTATTTTCTTCTGAAAAATTATAATTTGATTTGATTTGCATAGATGCTTGACTTGGCAGTAGCTCTCTACTTTTATCTGTCTGCCGATCAGACCAAAGCCAGTCAGAATATTCTGATGTTAGTTCTAGTATTTCTTCACAAATATATTCTGGTAAATTACCTTTATATTCTGTTAAATACTGAGCAGAAATTTCACGACCATAAACATTGTTATATTTAGGATTATTAAAAGTTAAATATGATTCTTTAAATTCTAATCCAAGAAAATCAAAAAATTTCTTAACTTCAGTTTTTTTATCTAAACATAATTCCTCATATTTTATTAACAGTATTCTCTTATATAAACCTTTTTCTATTGCTTCTTTCCATCCTCTAGCATAAGACAAAGTATGGTTACAAGTTCTTTTGAAAACTTTCTTATACCATTCATCCATGGTCATTTTAGCTCGCTTGTAAGAAGACCAAAAAACTGAGCGGACGTCTTTAACAATTACAATACAAGGAATATCGGGAACTCTCTCTAAAACATGGGGCAACTTCTGCATATATCGAGGAGTCTTGTCAAAGAGTAAAACATTTTTATTTTTAATAACTGTAGCCCTTTCTCTAATTCTTAAATAAACCTCATCCCAGTTATCTGCGTCACATATATAAGATAAATCTTCATCTGCCAATCCCCAACCTTTTTTACTGTTAGTAAAAAATGGTTCTGTAGTTAAAAATTCTTTTGGCTCATTATTCAGTAAAAATCCTCCTTCAAAACCGCTATCAAGTTGAGGATGCTGCCTCAAAATCTCACTAATTAAAGTTGTACCACTATGTTCAAACCCACATACTAAAGCAAATAGAGGGTTATTATTATTTATGACTTTCATATTCAACTACTTCTCCATTAGGATTTACAAACTATATAGAATTATATTGATTAAATTAATCTTAAAATTAAGAATCACCCCAAAACCAATCAGAATATTTAGACATTGATTCTTTAATTTGAATACAGATATGATTTGGTAAATTATCTTGATATTCTAATAAGTATTTGTTAGATATATTATTTCCATAAACATGAGGATATCTAACTTCAGAAAACGAGAGATATGACTTAACAAATTCTAAGCCCAAGAAATCAAATATTTTCGATAATTCTTGATATTGATTTAAACACAAATCCTCATACTTTACAAGTAAAATTCTATTAGCAAAGCCTTTTTCTAGAGCTTGCTGCCAACCTTTACAGTAAGATAATACATGATTAACAGTTATAGGAAATATTTTTTCATACCATTCATCTATTGTTAAACCAGTTCTCTTAAAAGAAGACCAAAATATAGCTCTAAAATCTCTTACAATTACAATACAAGAAACATCAGGAACTCTCTCTAAAACAGATGGTAAAGTTTGCATATATTGAGGAGTTTTATCAAAGAGCAAAACATCCTTATTTTTAATAATTCTTGCTCTTTCTCTAAGCCTCTGATAAACGTCAGGCCAATCTTCAGCATCACAAATATATTTTAAATCATCATCATTAACACCCCATCCCCCTTTAACGTTAGTATAAAAGGGCTCAGTTGATAAAAATTGGTGTATACTATCGTTCAAAAGAAACCCACCTTCAAATCCACTATCGAGTTGAGGATGTTGCCTTAAAAGTTCACTAACCAATGTTGTACCGCTATGCTCAAAACCACATAACAAGACTTTTAATGGATTATTATTTTGAACGATTTCGCTAGGTTCTACAGTTTGCTGCATGATTTCAAATTGATCTGTTTTGCTAGGTTCCACAGTTTGCTGCATGATTTCAAATTGATCTGTTTTTAAGATTCGTGTTATTTGATTCAACCAAGTTAAATACAGAAAGTAGCTAATTTTAATATTTGACGTAGATAGATTATCAAAGTTACCAACAGAGCCATAGATTTCTTGCAATTCTCTGACTTGATCCTCAGTAGTTCTCACAGGAAAATCATCTTTTAGCATCTGTTGATAAAATTCTGGGTTCATATCAATTGTTTTCAAAATCTCTACTAACTCCTCCGGATAATCTGGATTAAAAACGTCTCCATGCACTCCAGGAATTAAATCCTCAGCTAAAGCTCCTTTATTAGAAACAATAACCCAAACCCCTGCAGCTAAAGCTTCACGAGCAACTAAACCATAGCTCTCTGGCCAAATCGAAGGAGCTGTCAAGATGTCTATGGTACTGTAAAATTCAGGCATTTTTTCTTGAGGAATCTTGTTAATGAATTTTACAGGTGTTGTACCCCAGTAATCCTCAGATATCGTCCCTGCTGCTTGAGCATGGTTAACAACAATTAATTCTAGATTAGATAGTGAAGTTGATTCAACTGCTTGTTTCAATAAGAAATATCCTTTATGAGCTGCCATACCTCCAATATGAGCTAATCTAACTCTGCCTGTGTTAGAGGGTTGTCTAGGAAGTTTTGGTCTAGGCATAATTCCATTGCGGTTAGAGCGAGTTTGAGGAAAACCATTACGCCGATACAGTTCAGCAAAAGTTTCCGAAACTGCTAATACTACACTTGCTTCATTGAGTCTCTGCCTTAAATAATGTCTACGACAGATTGATTGTGTAATATCTTTTACATCCCTAGTTACCACTAGGGGATCATTTTGTTGATAATCACACTCTAATCCTTCCTGATTAACTAAAAATTGATGATCGGAAATCCACCAAGCATCATGAATTGTCACCAGGTAAGGAATGTTTAAATTTGCTGCTGCTTCTAAAACTGAACCTGTAAGACGTTGAACACAATGGAAATGGATTAAGTCAGGCTGATTAAACTTCAAGTATTGAGTAAAAATATCATACATTTCAGGGTTTTTATATCGCCAGTCCATACCCTCTTGCATCGGCGTGCTAACTTTCGTAACATGAACGTTTTTGTAAATATACTCCTTTATTTGGTAAGGAACCGGATTATCATCATCACTGGTGAAAACTTGAATATCATATTGATCGCTGTACTTCTCCATTAAAATGTCAACATTATCTCTGACAATTCTAGTACCTCCTCCGATACTTTGTGGTGGATAGAAAACATTGACAATTAATAATTTTTTCTTAGAGGAAGGAGGGACTAAATTTCCCTTTTTAATATCGCTTTCAATTCCTGTCATAATAATCTGATGAATATTTTTCGCCATGACAGGAATACTGTAGTTTTGAACGGTTTTTTCGTAGGCAGCTTGAGCAATAGAAGTCCGTAACTGCTCATCTGTCACTAAACACTCTAAATTTTCATACCATTCTTCAATGCTATTAGCAATTAAACCATCTACTCCGTGTTCAACAACTTCTAAATAAGTTTGAGTAGCACTGACAACAGAAGGAACTCCTAAAAGAGCAGCTTCAAACCACTTTAATTCACTTTTACAGTTGTTAACTTTTGTTGGGTGTAGAACTGCTATATTAATATCGGCTTGCCTAAGAAAATCCCAGTAAGCTTTTATATCTGCAATAACTTTTATTTGGTCAATTCGATCTTTATAAGCAACTAAATCTTCAGGTAAAGTTAAATATCCAACTACTGTCAGCCTAACTTGTGGATAATTTTCTAAAATACGGGCGATCGCCGGGGCTGCTAATTCGTTAAAGTCTGAGTTATGTGCTTTTGTCCCAGTACCATAAAAAATTGAAATATAATCTCGCTTAATATTAGGAATTCCTACTTTTAAAAAATCATAATTATGAGAATCTAAAGCATTTCTATGAAGAAATACTGTCTTTGTTGGAATTACTTTCTCCATTGCTTGAACTAATGCAGGTGTAGAAGCAATACCATAATCAGATAAAGCCATTGCTTCTTGAAACAGAATTGTACCTTTGCATAATCCTCCATACTCCTCAACGGTAATTTGTCCTGCATAACTTTCAAAAGAATCTGGATATTCTTCTGGATCGAAAATCAAGTCATCAATTTCATAAAAAACTACTTTTTTGATTGCTTTAGCATACTTAATTGTTTCTATAATATCTGGAAAAGCTGGTACTCTGTAAAAAATAACTACATGAAAAAAATGTATAATATTTTTTGCTTCTTGAATTTCCCTATGAGGTATGAATTCTACAGGAAAACCAGCGTATTCTAGCTGTTCGATTTTTTGATGAACACGATATCGCAAACATTGAGGTAGAAAATCATCAACAACTAAAAGAACTTTAGGTTGAGTGGGAATTTCTTTAGGTATATTCAAGTTTTTCAACAGCAGAGAGTTATCATACTGCTTAATTAATTGTTTGTAAATATTATTAGCCGATTTCCTATCACCTTGTTTGAGTAAAATATCAGCCTTTTCTGTTGTAGCGTTCCACTGCTTCTCTAAGGTTTCTTTTAAAGCAAAAAACGGAAGATTTAAGCCGGGATTTAATTTAATACTTCTACGATAGAGCTGAATTGCTAGCTCCCATTGCTCTGAATTGGAATAAGCAACTCCTAAATTATAGTTTGACCAAAAATAATCAGGATTTAGTCTAATAGCTTTTCTATATGCTGTAATCGCTTCTTGCCAGTGACCTAATTTTAAGTGAGTGTCTCCCAAATTATGATAAGACCAAGAGTGGTGAGGATTTCTTAAGATTGATTGATAATAAGTAATAGTTGCTTTTTCTAATTTGCCTTCTAATTGGAGTTGATTTCCTTGGTTATAATAGTTATGCCATTCTGAATTTGATAGCTCTTCTAAATCTAGATTATCTAAATCTGGAAACACAGGCGATAAATTATTAGAATTTTCTTGTATATCTAAATTAGTAGTTTCATCTTTTCCTAAAATAGATATGTTTTGATTACTGTTGTTATTTTGAGTAAGCTCAGTTTTCATGCCTAACTCTGCCTCATTTTCTTGAGTGTTGAGTTTAGTTAATTTTATATGAGCTTCATGTAGTTCTGGAGAAAGTACAATTGCTTTTTTGAAAGCCATGCTTGCTTTTTCCTTTTCACCTTTCGTGAGCCAAGCATTACCCAATCCTAAGTATAAATGAGCATCATCTGGCTTAATCTCTAAAGCTTTTTGATAATTTTCTACATCTGTCGGATCGTTTTCAATTGCTTGCCGATAATGACTTAATGCTTTCTCTAATTTTCCTTTAACTTGTTGATGCAATGCCTGATTTAATTTTTCCTCTACTTTAGGAGAAAAATCAGGCTGAATTTCCATAAATTGACGATAAGCTTCAACTGCCTTATCCCATTCACCTAACTGTAAAGAAAGCTCTGCCAAATTATAATAACCCCAAGCAAAGTTTGGCTCTAACTCAAGTGTTTTTTGATAAGATACGATCGCCTCTTCCCATCTCTCTAACCTAACCAAAACATCTCCCAAATTATTATAAGACCAACAAAAATCAGGCTTTAATTCTATCGATTCATTATAAGCAGCAACCGCTTCTTCTAACTCCTCTTTTTCCTGCAATAAATTACCTAATTTATGATGCACTTCCCATGATTCTGGTTGAATTTCAACGGCTTTTTTATAAACTTTTATTGCCTCTTCTTTCTCTCCCTTTTCCACCAAAGCATCACCTTGTAAATGGTAATCTCCTGCCAAATTTGAATCTACTTTAATTGTGTTACTAGCAGCAACTTTTTCTAAATCTGACTTCCTTTGTGTGGCTAATATTTTCCTCGACTGCCCTGCCATTGTTAACTCTCCATTGTCTTCTTGCTGCTGAAGTTGATTTTGTGCATTTGCTAAATACTGTTTTACCTCTTCCCAGTCAGGAGCTAACTTAATTGCTTTTTGGTAAGCAGCGATCGCTTCAGACCATTCTCCCTTTTTTGCTAAAACTTTTCCTAAGCTGAAAAAATTCTTTGCTTGTTTAAAATTGTTTTTTTGTTGTTGTGTAGATGGGGAAAAAATTGTTGGAGTTTTTGATATCATCTGACTATTTATTGTAGGTTAAGATAGATAGTAATTAAAAAGTTCATCCTCTTCTGACACACCCCATATATTTAAAAAATTATCTATATACTTAATCGCTGTTAAATCTAGAATACCCGGATAAAACACTTTTTTTTGGACCCGTTCTGAGAGCTGATTTGTAAACTTAGCTGTTAGCTCCGCATTCCGCAGGAAAAGTCCTATATTACCAATGGATAATGGATAATTGATAATTGATAATTAATTTCCAAAGGTTGAAAGCCTCTCCTTTTAAGGAGAAAAAAAAATAAGTACCTGGACAGAATTAATTGTGTATTTTTGATTGCTCTACCACAGAACAATCAAAGGATAGCAAGCAGATTTATATACAAATAATTTTGTCTACCTACTTAATATTTCCCTATATTCAATTCTGTTACGGTTTTCCTTGAGGTAATTATCCATTATCAATTAATAAACTAGCTTTTAGTAATTTGGGTCTTACTGGGCTATAACTCCCAAAACCTAGGTATAGCAAGCAATTTACCCTCTTAATATTTTTGATAAACTAGCTCTAATGTTCACTATTTTTTTGTATTGGCCATAGTTTTTTATTTCTTATTACTTTCAAACATTAATTTTAAACTAAATTCAGAATAAATTGAAGAGATGTCAAACAGGATAATACTCTCTTTAGAAGGGAAAAAAGAGCGGATAATAGATAAAATTCAAAACCCTTTTATTTTCTTCAATGGTTTTGAAAATAATTTTATTTTTATTGAATAAATCAATAACTTTTTTATTATCAAATTGATATTAAATCCATAATAAATCCTGGTAATATATTTTCTCCTGATACTGTCTGAAGGTTTTCTAATATTTCTACATTTTGGTTGTGTCGATAAATTTTTAGTTGTTGTTTTTTTCGATTAATCAACCAGCCTAATTTTTTTTGCCCCATTTTCCATTTGCTCTATCATCTTCGCTCTAGTTTTTTCTAGAGTATCGCTAGGAGAAATTAATTCTACTACAAAATCAGAACATAATGGTGCAAATATATGTTGTTATTCCTGGCTTAAAGCATTCCAACGAGCCAGACCGATAAAAAAATAATCAGGTGCTGAAAGGGCATCATTGGGTAGTTTAAAATCGCTGTCAGAATCAAATACTTTACCTAGATTTTTCTGACGATTCCATGCTCTGATTTGAAAGTTTAGTACAGAATTTCGTTCTCCTATAATACTTCCGGTGGCAGACATAATAATTAACTCTCCTGTGGCACTTTGCTCAAATCTTAAGTCATCATTTTCTTGACAAAGTTGCCAAAATTGTTCGTCTGTTAAGTCGATTTTTAATTCTAATATTGGTGGTAAATAATTGTGGGAGTTTCCATAATTTCCCCTTTTTAAAATATTTTTGATTAACCCCTGATGCTACTTTTTTGATTGTTATGCTGAAGGGGTGAAAATAGTTAGACGATGCCTTGAGAATGTATGCCCCTCGAAGCTATCTCTAGGAGGTATTTACCTGGGATGACCATCTAGAGGAAAGACTTTGCCTACGGCTGGTATTGAGTGTTTTTTCGAGGGATTTACTGTTAGAAAGCCCGCCTCGCCATGACATTAGGGAAAGTTGCATGAATAGATTTATATAGTATTTTCATTTGAAATACGGAAACCTAGTTCGATTAAAAAGGGAATAGGTATGGAGGGAACAGGGAATAGTAAAGAAAGGAAAACATCATTAAATACTAGCTTTACACAAGAATTAGTGGGTACTAAAGACAAGATTTTTTATCAGATAAAAAACTCAATCTAGATTTACATCTCATTTGAAAATGCTATAGCAATCCGCGCATAGGTTATGACAAATCAAAAAGTAAATAAAAAAACTGAAACTCCCACCTGTTTCCTGTTCCCTGTTCCCTTGCTTCACTGGCAGACTTATTCAGCAAACCCTAATTAGACCTACCTACTTAGTATATTTTAGCTAACTGTTAATTTTAGTGGATATAATGGTTCTTTGCCGTTCAATTGCCAAATCCTAAATACTAATAAAACAGCTACAGTTAACCACACACAAGAAGGAGCTAAAATTATTCCAGCTATAGGATTAGTTTGCCAGTAAAATATAGTAACTATTAAGGCAGATAACCAAGGTCCGAAAATCACAACAGGAACAGCAGCACCTAATCTACGTTCTACAGTAAAAATAGTATTCCAAGTATCTCCTAAAGCAAGATGTACTGCAAAAACTATTAAAGGAAGCACTAAAAATTGTTGGTTCATCTGCTGCCAAATTAATAGAGAAGAAATTACTCGTAAAACTGCAATTGTCATCCAAACTATGGGAAAAGCTAAAGGTGGAGGTGCCCATTTTGGTCTGACAATACTATCATAAGTTTTGCTAGTACGGGTATTGTCTAATGGAGAAAAAATTCGCGAACGAATACTCAATAATGTGAAAAATAGTCCGGCAAATACTGTGCTTAACCAATTGGGAAAAGAAGAGTAATTATTAACTAAAATTACTAATTTTTCCATTCCCCAAAAAGCGAGAATAATTATTCCTATTTGCAGGATAGTTCCTAATTTATAAATAGAAAGTGCTTTTAAATCTAGCTCTTTTGTAGAAACTATTTGTCTGTCTAGAGACTGATTTGTATCTTCAGTTTTCACCCCCATTACTGTATTAACAATCTGTTCGACTGTTCCACTATCATTTGATTGAGTCATAATTACAAGAATCAGAAAATTATCAATTTACATATTAACCTTTGTAGAGACATTCTATGAAATATCCCCACAAAGGTTTGAGATAGAATCTGGTTGAAAATTTGTCATGGCGACAATAGGAAGCAATCTCGCGCCACCCCTGAGATTGCTTCCTTCCACTCCGTTCCAGTCGCAATGACTAGTGCAGGATGGCGGAAATAACTAACCAGTTACAAAATCCTAAAAGCCTTACTAACCAATACTTTTGACTTTTAACTTTTGACTTTTAACTTCCGCGTAGCGGCACT
>JAAUYK010072420.1_pt1 | contig 19431 bp, 19 predicted proteins | sample 7278021 | NCBI WGS metagenome assembly JAAUYK01 (sample SAMN14350223, study PRJNA611818) | marine sediment metagenome | isolation source: surface marine sediment (1.8m) | place: French Polynesia: Moorea | collected 2018-08
CAATGCGTTGAGAATCGGGCGCTTCAGGGTAAATTGAACCGTATATTGGTCCACCATGGTGGCGCTTTCGATAAATTCGTAACGCACCTTCAGCGGTGTTATGGTTTTGGGATGCATCATAATATTGTATGTAAAGATAACGTCCTCGGCTGTAAACGGTTTGGGCGGGGCGCCAGCTCTGGAGTGCCATTTCGCGTCTTTGCGCAGAAAAAAGGTGTAAATCCGTCCTTCCTCGCTAATCTCCCAACGTTCAGCCAAATCCGGTACAATTTCCTGACGTTCATTAATGCCGGTTAATCCGGTAAAAATCAGCTCGGTAATCCGCAAAGCGATCATGTCATTACTCGTTATTGGATCTAAGGTCGCCGGCCGGCCATACTCACCGTAGTTCAGCATACCGCCATTCGGGCGTCCGTCCCTTTTTAGCTTGGCAATGGCTGGCGCAATCAATATGAGGGACATAATGAGTACCAAGCATGTCACCTGTGTTAGTTTTTTCATAACCGCCTCCTCGAACTTAATTTTTAAATTTAAACACACTCTGACAATTTCCGTGAGAGTGGGTCGTGTTTCATGGTGGTTAGTTGATTTTGACATCGCCGGCGCTTTTTTGTTCCATGGAATAGATACCCTGCATGGCATCTTGAATCTGACGCACGGCCGGGAACTGTTTACTGATCTCAAAGTATATTTCGAGTGCTTCCGCAAATTGAACCGTTCGATAATAAGCTTGGGCTAAATCAATCAACATTAAAGGCGAATTGAACTCAATTTTGCTCTTATTGCTTTTATCCCGGGCTGTTTCCATGTAAGCCACGGCCCGCTTATTGTCATTTGAATTCAGATAATATTTTCCCAGTGCATAATTGAGCGGCGCAAAACGTTTGCCTTGACCAGCTTTGGCCACTAGTGCGGCACGGGTGACAAATTCGTTGCACGCCATATTCTGTTGAACACAGGTAAATAAGACGTCGGCCAGTATGTCGGGTGAGTTGTTGGCCGCTGCTTGCAAAAGGGCCTCTTCGGCTTTGGCCTGCAGGCCTTGACGATAATCAAGGCTTGCCAGTCTGATTTGCGCTTTGGATTTAAACACCGCCGGCGCTTGGGGCGAGGCCAAAAACATGCCGGTTAACATACGGGATTGATTGTAATCTCCCACCAGCGCCAGCGCTTCACCCAGGTAATATTGAGCCGCCGGATATGATGGGGCCTGTGTCGGGATATTTTTAAAATGGGCGATGCTAGCGCGGCCTAATAGAAACGACAAATTGCCTAATAAGGCTGCATCATAAAATCGTACGGACTTATTCTGGCCAAAGATTTCTTCAAATGAAAACGCTTTTAGATCAGATTTTTGAAGCAGTTGCATACCTTTTTCGATTTGACCGGTATTGGCGTAAACCTCAATGGCATTGGTAACGATTCGAAAAGACGCACGTTTGCCGGCCGAATGAAACCGCGTCAAGGCCTGATCGATCATTTGGGAAGCATCGCCACGTTGCTGGCGGCTAAAAATAGCGGCTAATTCCGCTAATACTTCCACCAGATTGGTATCAGCCCCTTGCCAGATCTTTTCAGCCCGCGCTGTGTCACCCTGCACAAAATAGCACTGACCTTGTAATAGCTTGGCTAATTCGTTTAAAGCCTGTTCCGGAAATTCGGCAGCTAAGAAACGTTCCAAGGCTTTTTGGGCCTCAACCGGCCGGCCCATTTGCAGCAAAATATCGGCCATATAGTAATCAACCGCTTGACTGCGGTTTTTAGCTGTGACCTTGCTCAAACGTTTAAGATAATCGGCGTTGACCATCAAAGATGATCGGTACAATTCCCGATACAGCACAGCCGTCTTTAGATAAACTAACCCTAAGGTTAGCGCCGCAACATCTTTTTGCATACCGCTGATGGTCGCCATCTTTGGCTGCAATATATCGGCTGCGCTCTGGTAACGATTCTTTTTCAATTGGCGTGTGGCCTGTTTGAGCGGATCGGCCGATTTACCCATGGCTGAGGCCGTAAAACCGCCCCAGACAACCAGCAGAACGGTCATAACGGTAAAGTATTTGATGCACTGACGCATTCAATTGATCCTAATTACGTAATTCGGTAATGTGAATATGATCCCATTGCTCCACTTGCGCACGAAATGCAATCATACCGTTGTGTGAACAAGCAATATCATGGTTCATTTTGGTTGTGGTACGTAAATAGCGATTGGTACCTTGAGCCAGGTTTACGACATAGATTGGATTATAAGACCGCCGATCGTTTTTAACATAAACAATCCGTTGGCTGTCGGGCATCCATTCCGGTCCGCGGGCTATATCGGGTATGACATCATAGGCCACAACTTTGGCCACCAGACCGTGACCCTCCTGGGCATCCGTTCCATCGGCCGCAATCACAATGATCGACCATATTTTAGGATCATTGTCCGAATTATAATTGGAGTAAAAAGCAATTTTACGGCCATCGGGCGACCACTTGGGCCGCAGGTCGTCATATTCCCAGGTCGTTAGCGCTTCCATTGATTCAATGGGCTGGTTGACGTCGTTGATCAGATAAATGTCATGGTTTTCATTACTGCCGTATATCATGACGATTTTTTTTCCATCCGGCGACCATTCCGGATACAAATACGCCTTGCCACCGGGTGTCAGACGCTTTGCCTGCCGATTGGCCATATTCATTAAGTACAGATCGCCTTTACCCGTGCGTCCAGAGACAAAAACAATGTTTTCACCTTGAGGTGACCACTGCGCCAAACCCTCTTTGGCAGTATGTTGCGTTAACCTTTCAGTGGTATCGTTCTTCAAAGATCCCAAATAAAGATCATAATTGCCACCACCGCCATTGCTCATAAATACATAACGCTCAGCATCCGGTGCCCAGGTTAAACCGGAATTAAAACTAACCTCCTGAACAAGATCGGCCAAAAAAGCCTGCATATCGCTATCTGACTTTTCCGATTGTAAATAGAGTCTGCGCACAATGCTGCCATCCGGGCTGACGATCAGAATTTCCTTTTGATCACCGGCACCACGCTCAAAAGCCACCAACTCAGAGGTTGGGGACCAGGTCGGATTCATGTCATTGCGTCCGGCGACAATTTCATTCAAAGCGCGCGTATAAAGCGGTTCTAGATCGCTGAATGCCAGCTCCGCGTTATTTGGATCAATCGCAGCCGATAACTTATCATCAGCCATTCCCTCCAAAAAATCGGTTAAAGCATCCTCAAAATTATGATCCTGCGAGGATGATTCCACCGTTAAGTTAAATGGCGGATCATTGACTGTTTTATTGGCGGAGACGGTATTAGGTGATGTCGTTTCCTCTGCCAGGGCCGGTATCAATTCAAATGCGATGCTGTAGAACCAAATCAATAAAAACAGAGCCACACGTAAACCACTCAACTGATATTTCACACCAACTACCTCCACTCATCATTACTTTAAATCCTTAACCTCAGCCCAATATTTCTCAGCGGTTTTCCGAAAGTGTGTAAATGAAGTGTTCTTTTCAAAACGCTTGGGAAAGAAATCGAAATAATTGCGCCAAGCGATATCGGCTTTGACCAGCAGTGCGTTATTGCGCGTTACCATGTAAAGTTTATGATAAGAAATCGCTAGGTAATAATAGGTATCATGGACAGCTTCATCATAGGTTTCGGTCGGAAAAAACCGCGTGTTTTGGACGGCGGTTTGTAAATTCTTGATTGCCTTGGCAAAGTACTCGGCAGCTAGTTTTGGATTTTTCTTTGCCACACTGTTGCCCATTTCATATTGCGCATGCCCTAAGTTAGTATAGGTCACCGCGTATTGCTTAAAAATAATCAATTGGTGTTCAGGTAATGAGAGCACATTTTGAAATTCCCGAATGGCCGCACCATAATTATTCTTTTCATCCATATAGATCCGGGCCAATCTCGTGCGGGAAGCGGCATAATCCGGATGGGATCGGTCCACGGTTGAATATTCCCGGATGGCTTTATTGAAATCTTTTTGATTCTCAGCCCTCTTACCGGCTTTCAGAAAATCCTTGAAGAGGTAAATTTTGTTTTCACCTGTAAAGTCAACAACTTGTTTGCTAAACTCCACGACCTTTTTATAATCCCGGAAATCACCGCCCACCGCAACACGCAGGTTGTGGAACCCAAAATCGACCAATTCGCCCGCCATAAGCGGTGTTTTCCCTATCTTTTTACCATCAATGTAGACCGAAGCCCCCGATGGTTCCGATTCCAGTTTTAACAGGGCCTTGTTAATGGTCAGCGTAAATTCTCTGGTTTCATTATCAATATCAGCACTGACCATTTCGCTGACTTGCTGATACCCGTGGCGGTAAAGGGTTAGGTCGTAATTGCGCCCCAGGCGGACAGGAACCTTGACGCGTCCGCGCGAATCAGTGGTGCCGCTCCATTGCTGATCAAGATAGATGTTTACACCAGCTAGCGGTCGAATTTCCGGTGGTATGCCGCCTCTGGCCATGATGATCAGTTTTTCTGTGGGAACAGCCCGTTGACGTTCGGGGGCAAACCGGCGGGTGACCAGATCCCCAACACTAACTTTGGCACCTTTCTGTAACTCCACAATTTCAGTCCAAGAGCCGTTACTTTCGGCATTTTTAACTTGGAGAACACCGACCTCATTAAAACCGGTTCGTTTGCCATAACGGTCATATTTGGCCTTTCCAAGCGTAAATTCCATGCCTGGTTCAATTTCAAAGGCATTGCGGCCAAGATTTATACGTTGACGGTAGTCATCCGCCGCCACCACCGCGCCTTTAAAAGGATATTTTTCAATGAGTTCCTCAATCGCTTCTTGGTTAATGATCTTGATGTCAGAAAGGCGTGCCGTTGTATCGATGCGGCCCACCACCGGCTTACCATCGGAAGTGACGGCCTTGGTTTCGATGGTGAGTCCCGTGTTATCTTTGGTGACACTGCCAAAAATGATAAGATCAACCGTGCGCATCAGCGGTGTGTTTTCCCAACCATTTACCATCACGGAATCAATGTTCAGCTTGGCGTTCTGGATTTCTTCCCTTAAGGTTTCCTGCTGGACTTCCTGAAAACTAAGGTAGCTAAACAAACTGTTGGCAATGCTATCTTCGCAACGCTGAATAACGCTTGCAAGATCAGCTTCCGGGCTGTTGCTGACATATCCAAAAATGCCGGCGCGTATGTGATCAATCGGCGGCGGGTAAAAATAGCGCTGGATGTTTTTGCGGCCCGTCAATTCGACCGTCGTCTTCCAAACCGGCGGCTGATATCCTTCCGCGGCAAGTCGCAATTGTACTTTCTTTCCGGGCGTCCCTCGGTATTTATAAACCAGAACACCTTTGGGATTGGTTTTGCCGATGACCTTATTGTTAATGCTGACATCCACGCCTGGAAGCCGGCTGGTCAAACCAAACTCTTCCTTTAAGGCTTTAATGGTAAGAATCGTTTCACGGGTCAGGGGCAAGTCGATAACCTCGCCCGGAACAAGCCTGACCGTTCGTTTGGCCGAGGCAAAGTTCTTTTTGGTGGCAACAAAACTGACCTTTTTTCTGGGCACGGTATTGAAATTATACACCACCTTGCCATTTGGATCAGTTACGCCGATTTTTTTCTTATTTATGCGAATACTGGCGCTTTTGACCGGCTCGCCTTTGTGTGTCACTTGCAGCGTAACATATTTGGAGCTTTTTAAATTAATGGTAAAGGGATAGCGATCAACCGCCCCCTCCTTGGGAAGCTTCATCACAAACATATCTTTCCAAGGTTCGACGCGGTAGCCTTGGCGCTCCATCTCGGCCGCCACCTCGATTTCGGAACCGGGTCTGCGTTTGATGGTTTCGATAAAATGCCCATTTTCATCGGTTGTGCCGACTTCTTTACCATCCACCAAAACGATGGCGCCACTGGCCGGTGCGCCGTCCAATAAAATCTTCGCTTCAATTTCAAGGTCTTCGCCGAGGTCTTCTTTTTTTTCAACAACTGTTTCTTTGATTGGCTCGGGTGCTTTCGCAACCACGGTCTTTTCTTCCACGACCGCCGGTGTCTCTTTTTCGACCACCGCTTTTTCTTCAACCTGTGGCTTTTGTTCTGGTCCACAGGCAAAAATCGAGAAACATGCCAAAAGGATCAAAACGATCGTTGCTGTACGTTTGATCATGATATGTACCTCCCGGAAAGGTATCAAAAAATATTTACCAAATTTTGTTCCACTATGGGTAACCAACAATCAATTGTTATATAAAAGTGCTAACCGCTATGTCAGCGGTTGCTTGCATCAATGCAGGGTTGCCGTTTTGCGGCGACTTTATCCAAAATACCACCGCCATTAAATCATATCGGTATTATCCCACCATTCAGGGCGATGGGTTTTATATTCAGCACCCAATCCTTAGCGCCGTTTGATATCTTGGATTGCCACCGTTGCCAATTATTGCTGACGGACGCTACATTGAGGGTGGCTGAATATTGACCTCGCCCGGATTAATAATTTTATCGGAATCGGATTGTGAACTTTCAATGGATTTACGCTTACCCTCTGTAATCTTTTTCAAAGCAAAATCGATCTTCTTACTACCGCCTTTTTTAATGTCTACAGTGGCAGTTTCTGTGGAATAACCAATTTTACTCGCTTCCACCTTCCAGACACCTGGTGTAATGGCATCCTTTTCAGATTGAAACTTTCCATTCTGATCAACGTTAACCGAATAGGATGCTTGTCCCAGCTCAGCCGTCGTATTGATCATGTTCACCACAGTGCCGGCCGGTTCTTCTTTGACCGCCATACCTTCATTGTCAACCAAGCGAACGGTTCCATATATGCCACTGGAACAAGCAGTTAAAAAAAAGACGGCAAAAACGAGCAAAGATATGAATTTCAACTTTCTGATCATCGGTGTTCCTCCATAACCAAATTAATCTAATATTTTATAAATCAGAAATGTCGGTGGGTGTTTGGTAACTTATCGGAATTGCCCATATAAAACTGTAGAAATAATTCGAAGTGCCCATCTTCATTCCATATGTATTCATCATAAAAAAAAGCTATTCTAGTGTCAAGTATTTATCAAGTACACTCGTTCAATCCCTTTATTTATAGGGTTTTACAGATATAATATGCTTTATTTGTATTAAAATAGACACTTTGTACAATATACTATACAAAAAACCTTATTTAAAAAGGAATTATAGAGATTAAATACATTTAATTTTTGAAAATTGGAGGCCTGGGCACAAAAAAACGGGGTTTTATCCCATTTTGGATAAAACCCCGTTTAAATTGAAGCGATATGGATTTTTCGGCTAGGCGCCGAAAAGCTTGGCGATGGCGGATGCCTGCGGATGTGCATAAATTAAGATCAGCGCGACAACCAGAGCATAAATACACAGCGATTCGATCAACGCCAGACCGATGAGCATTGTAACCGTTACTTTACCAGATGATTCTGGATTGCGGGCAATCCCCTCAACAGCACTCTTCAAACCAATACCTTGGCCCAGGCCGCAACCAAACGCCGCGATTGCAATTCCGAACCCAGCGGCCGTCACACACGCGATAAAAAACTCTAAAGCTTTAACTTCCATGATCGATTCTACCTCCTTAATTTAAGTTAATGATTCAGCTTCTTCCATTTATCCCATAAAAACAACGCACCCCATATGTGCGATTTAACCTAATTAATGGGCATGCTCCATGGCACCCGTGAAATACATTATCGAGAGTAAAAAGAAAACAAACGCTTGCACCAGGGCCACGAAAATACCCAGTGCCATGATCGGCAAAGGCGCAAAAAACATACCTGCCAGAGCAAACAAAATACCTAGTACCAATTCATGGCCCATCATATTGCCGAACAAACGATAGGTGAGCGACAAAACACGCGCCAGGTGGCCGATAATTTCAATCGGAAAAATGATGGGTACCATCCACCAAATAGGTCCCAAAAAATGTTTGATGTATTTCACACCGTGATATTTGATACCGATAACGTGCGTGAAAACCACCACCACGAGGGCACATGACAGGGTCGTATTGATGCTGGCGGTGGGTGGGAAAAAGCCGGGAATCAATCCCAAAAGGTTGCTGGTCGCAATATAGATGAATACGGTGCCCACCAACGGAAAAAGCCAGCGCCCTTCTTCACCGGTCATATCGACCATAAAATCTTCCATCCCCTGAATCAGCACCTCAAATACATTCTGAGATTTGGTTGGAATTAAACTGACACTTTTTGCCGCAAGGGCCCCTAAAAAAGCGAGCAGTCCCATCACAAACCATGTATACAGGATATGGGGATATGCATGGGCAAAGTGTCCTAAACCGATCAATTCGAACAGCTTGACAAGAAATAGATAGGGATGTTCCATCCTTAGACCGCCTCCTTACAAAATAGGTTTTTAAGTTCAAATAACGTTGCTAAAAATATACTGAAAACGACCACCGACAAGCCCAAAAACAGGCCCAAAGGGTTTACCACGTGTTTGGCAATCAGAAAGAAAATAATGATACCACTGATGATGAATCGGATGTAATATTTGGCCAGTACAACATTCGCAGAAGCCAAATGGGGTGGGGTCAGCGCATCCTTGAGTGTGCGCGCAAGCAAATGAAAGTTAATGGTTACGATCAGTCCTCCACATAAAATTCCCATTGCAAACGTCGGAGGTGCCAGAAGAAGACCAAACAGGCTGCCAATGACCAACAGGGCCCAATTGGTTCGTCTAACAAAGGTGATGATGCGCTGCTGAATTATCAAATGAACTGCCTTTGGGTTGACCGATCTATTATAATTTGCGGCTCTTTTTGATGGCAATGCCGATATTTCGAAAGCCGGCCGCAATGCCCATTAGTAGTAAGATGATCGTAAGCCACGGTGATGAATCAAATTTCTTATCGAGCCATATCCCGCAAGCCAATCCAATAAATATGGATAATGACACTTGCAATCCAAGGCTGCTGTAATAGGCCAGCTCCTTGATATGTCGCCGCGTTTCCCGTTTCATAGCAAAAAACGCAAACTCAAATAGCTGGATATGAGCTCACTAAGGGTACAGGCACTAACATAGGTAGTTTTGCAAGTCAATGTAAAATTGTCATCTCTTTTAAGGAAAATAAAACCACTGAAGCACCTGATATTACAAGTAAATAATTGAACCAAACACTGTTGCACCTCGCATTCGAAACGGTGCGACTTATATCTAATGATATCAGTTTACACAGATCATCATTTTAGGAAGGTAAGTGATGTTAATAAAAAGGAAGAAAATTAAGGTCCAAGCTAGAATTTATTAGATCACTATGGCATCGGCCTCGAAAATTGGTCCGTCCACACAGACATGTTGGTATTTTTGCGGCCCTTGCCGCATTTCCACGTTGCATCCCAAACACGCCCCGATGCCACACGCCATGATGGTTTCAATGGACATTTGGCACCGAATCTGATGGTGTTCGGCAATGCCGGCCACGCACTTCAGCATAGCAGGTGGGCCGCAGGCATAGATGATGTCAGGACACTTGGTTTGCACGGCTAGTGCGAGTGGGTCGGTCACAAGGCATTGATCTCCGCTGGTGCCGTCGTCGGTTGTTAAATGGATCCGCATATTAAGCTTTTCAAAATCTTCTCGACACAGCAGGTCTTGGGTAGATTGGCCCCCTAAAAATACCGTATTCAGCTCCGGGGGGCTGCCCCCATCTTTCAGACGCTGGGCCAGGAAAACCATGGGCGCTACACCGATACCACCGGCTACCAGATAGCTTCGCTGGGGGGTATCGGCAATATGAAAGCCGTTTCCCAAGGGGCCGATCACATCGATTTGCGCTGCCGGTCCAGCGGCCATCAATTTGCGGGTAAAGGTACCCACAACTTTGTAAAGGACCTCGATACCGACATAGTGACCATTTTGCACAATCGGCTTGTGAATTGAAAAGGGTCGCCGCAACAATGGTTCCAAACTTGAGTCCAATGATAACATAACAAACTGGCCGGGAACCGCCTTTGAAAATTCAGCATCGCAAGCCATACCGATTTTATAGTATAGTGAACCGATTGCCTTATTCCATAATACCTGTGCCTTGGATTGAATCATCATCAATATTCCCGAAATAAGATCAAATGATTAAAACCATTAGATGTTTCAACATAATTACAAGATACCGATAATCGATGCAAACCGCCCAGTGGTTTTCTCAGCCCGGTATGAAAAGAAATGGGATGTGCTGCATTTGGTGCATATTTGACTGGAAAGGATATGTTGTGGCGTAATGCCGGTCTGTATCAGTTGATCATGGCTGATGGCCCAAAAATCAAAATAGTGGTCTTGCACCCTGTATTTCCAAAATTTCGATGGGATTTCCTGCCGATAATTGATAAATTCGCCACAACAGGGTCCCAGTGAAGGGCCGACCGCTGCGTGCAATGTATCCGGTTGGCACTGAAAATGTTGCTGCATTTGAGTGACCGTTTGCCCGATAATATTGTGAATACTTCCACGCCATCCTGAGTGCACATTCGCCACCACACCCCGGTCCGGATCTAGAATCATCACAGCCTGACAATCCGCCACCTGTATCCCGAGAAACAACCCGGGAATATCAGTGATCATGGCGTCCCCGGTTAACAGTTTAGACGGTGAAACATTTAATGACGGGAGGTGATTCTTGGGCAGAACGTGAATTTTAGTTCCGTGGTTTTGCCGGATAAAACATAGCTGATCACTGCCAAGGGCCTGGGATATCAACTGACGGTTGCGTTGCACATGCGATGGTTTATCCCCGACCCCGTAACTGATATTTAAGCTTTGAAAGGCACCCTGGCTGACCCCCCCCTTTCTCGAAAAAATTCCGTGATAAATGCTACCGAAACGACGCCATTCGCTAAATTGGTAAATCGATAAGCCATTTTGGGTTGTAAACGTCATATGATTCGTCTTTGATGGTCCCGGCTATATTTAACCCATTAGTCTCCGACGAATATCCACATCTTCGTATCGAAGCTTAAGCAGCTCGTGATAAGGTCAGCACGTCAACCTGACGGGCACCAGCTTTTAGAAAGACCTTGGCGCATTCATTCACAGTGGCACCGGTGGTGTAGACATCATCGATTAAAAGAAGGCGCTGATCAGCAATCTGATCGGCACACTTTAGTTCAAATGCATTTTTCACATTTACTAAGCGATGTTTACGATTCAAACCGATTTGAGAATCGGTCCAATTTTTCCGGACCAGATTACCATAGTCAATCGGAATGCTGCTTAGGATTTTTCCCGCGGCGGCCTGACAGTTTTCTTCAGACCATTTCCTGACAAGCAGGAAACTCTGATTAAATCCGCGCTGGCGAAGTCTTTTGATATGCAGCGGAACCGGTATAATTTGATCAAAATTAGCATCCGGCCAGAACTGCAATGCAGTCTCAAACAAAACCAATCCAAGCGGTTGGGCTAGCTGGATTTGTCCTTCATATTTAAGGGCGTGGATGACGGCCATGAGTGGTCCGTCATATATTCCAAAAGCCCTGGCCCGATTGAAGTAAACCGGAGTTGTCAAACAATCACCACAGACATGATCATTGCCGACGCGACTTTTAAACATTACGCCGCAGGTGGAGCAGATGGGTGATTCAATACCACGGATTTGGCTTAAACAATCAGGGCATAGAAATGGCGCTAAAACACGATGCCAGGTGTTTGCTAAATAACACAAATCGCTGCTTGGGGGCGCATGTCTTGCCGCGCTGATTGGATCTAGCTCAAACGCTGAATTGCTAAATAGTTCCCGACAATGAACGCATTTGGTGGGAAAAAGGACTTCACGAAAAATACCCAGAAGGTACCGTTTCCAATTCGGTTTCTGCGTTTTGGCCGTTGCCCTAAGGTTCATTTCAAATATCCGCTATTATAATTTGCTTACCTGTATCAGCCCCGATCGTTTGTCAGTTTCCGCCGTTGGCGCAGGACTTCATACATGGCAACCCCTCCCGCCACGGATGCATTCAAGGAGTTTACAGCACGGTTTTGAGGAATCGAGACTAAGAAATCACATGTCTGCCTTACAAGTGGTCGTAAACCCTTGTCTTCACCGCCAACTACAAGCGCCAGCGTATCAGTCAAATCGGTGTCGAAAACAGAAGCTTGCGCACGACATTCCAGCCCTACAATCCACACATTGTGCTGCTTGAACATCTTAATGGTCCGGACCAAATTGGTGACTTTGGCGATACATAAATGTTCCAGGCTTCCGGCTGAAATTTTCGAAACCGTCGGAGACGGCTGGGCCGCACGATCCTTCGGAAGCACTAATCCATCAGAACCCACACAAGCAGCGGTGCGCACCAGAGCCCCCAGATTGTGTGGATCCATCAGGTTATCTAAAATTAGAAAAAAAGCATTGTTTGCACGCCTGCCATCCACCTTAAGCATATCCGCCCAGTCAGTTAGCGGCAAAGGGCTGACCGTTGCCGCAACACCCTGGTGCTGTTTACTGCCTGCTAAATGCGCGATTTGCGCCGAATCCATATGTTTGGTGGGAATTTTTAACTGTGCACTATGATCAAGAATTTCTTTTAGACGGTGTGATAATTTCTGAGGATCCGCATACACCGTATATATTTTGCGGCGACCGGCACGCAACGCCTCTCGCACTGGGTGAATGCCGTAAAGTGTTTCTGTTTTCACCGAGCTGTTCTTCCTTATTTGGGCGCCGCCTGCCCGGACTGATAACCGACAATGATTCTTTTCAATGCTTCAACGGTGTCATCCAGGTCGTCATTTACGACTGAATGACGGTACATTTTTTTTTGCCCCATCTCTTTTTGGGCTGCCCGCAGACGTCGTTCAATCGCTTGGGCATCATCGGTGGCCCTGGCCGTCAAACGCGTACGCAGGGCTTTGAGGGATGGTGGTGCAATAAAGATAGTAATCGCTTGCGGATACCGCTTTAGCAATTGAATCGTACCCTGCACATCAATATCAAGCAGGATGGCCTTGCCCGCCTGCAGCGCCTGATCAATAACTTCGGCGGAAGTGCCATAAAAATTGCCATAGACCTCGGCCCATTCCGCCCACAAATCTAAGTTGATACGTCGAGAAAATTCCATTCTGCTGATAAAAAAATAGTCGATACCATCTTGCTCATCACGACGCGGTTTGCGGGTCGTGTAGGAAACCGAATACAGCATTTCTGGAAAGTGCTTGCGAACGGCACGGCAAAGGGTCGTTTTGCCGGCACCCGACGGCGCGGATATGATAAAAAGCTGTCCCTGGTTTGCCGAGTGAGCCTCAGGAGCAGAGGGTTTGTCTATGGGGCTAGTTGATCGCATTGACGCTTTGATTATGGGGTTTCTCTGAGAGCGGCAAACCGCTGGGAGATGGTTTCGGCTTGTATTGCCGACAGTACGACATGATTGCAGTCCGTAATGATAATCGAACGCGTCCGGCGGCCATGGGTGGCATCGATCAAGCGACGCTCTTCTTTAGCCTCATCCTTTAGGCGTTTCATGGGCGCTGAATTTGGAGAGACAATTGCGACCACCCGATCAGCCACGACTGAACTGCCGAACCCGACATTTAATAACGTTTGTTCCATATGTCCCCCTGAAATATTTTTGCAAAGCTGTAAAGTGATTTTCCCGCTCGGCAAACGATGGCGGCACACCTATTTTTTTTTATGCCATCAACCCGTATTCCTTGATGCAGTGAACCATTCGTCACAAAGCGCTTTTGAAGTTTATTCCACATTCTGCACCTGTTCTCGCAATTTTTCGATTTCAGCTTTCACGTTTACGATGATATGTGACAGCGCGGCGTTGCCCACTTTCGCGCTCATGGTATTAAATTCGCGATTAAATTCCTGCAGTAAGAAATTTAATTTGCGCCCGGCGGGCTCATCGGATTGCATGATTGTCCGAAATTGTGCCAGGTGGCTTTGGGCCCGTGTGATTTCTTCGGTAATGTCGCTGCGATCCGCAAGAAAAGCGGCTTCCTGGGCAATGCGTGCTGGATCGATCTCGACCAAACCACGCGTTAAGCTCGTGATGCGTTCCTTGAGCCTTTCTTGATAAATTGGCACTAAATTGTTGGCGTCTTTCTCGATGGTAGCGACACTATTTTCAATGTGGTCTAACCGTTTTTTCATATCATCGGAGATGAAATCACCTTCTTTTTTTCGCATGGCCACGAGATCCACCATGGCCACATTGATACTTGCTTGAATAACATGCCAGTCCTTGTCTAGATCACTGATGACTTCCGCTGGTTGGACGAAACCGCCGGCGCCTAAAAATTGTTCGATGGCAATCTCGGAAGAAAGGTTTAGCTCCGTTTTAAGCTGGGTCAGGATATCGTAATAGGCTTTTGCTTTGGTAACATCCAATTCAAATGCCACGGCACCTTCAGTTTCATTTTTAATTGAAATCCTTACTTCAACACGCCCGCGGGTTAGATGGGTCGCAATCAAACTTTTGACGCGTTCCTCTAAAGACATATAAATCTGGGGAATCCTCGTCACGATATCCAAATATTTGCTGTTGAAAGATCGGATTTCTACCTGCACGGACATCTGGTTTTCCGATTTCTCAGCCCTTGCAAAGGCGGTCATGCTTTTAATCATTTTTCAGTCAACACCGTTATTGCTGTTTTCGAATCATTTACGCAACCTGCCTGAGATCTTCAATATATTTGCGGCGAACTCTGCCAAGAAACACAAGCATGGACTCATCGGCATAATCGGGATAGGTCCACGGCAGTGATTGGAATGCTCCTTTTTGAAAAATAAGGGTTAGATCCGCATAAATTTGCTGGCCGATGTAGATTCGATGGGTAAAATTTTTACCGCTGGCCAATACAAATCGCTCGAGCAGCATATAACCGGGATCAATGTTAACCTGCCGGTTCGATTGTCTGGCAAACTTGTTTTCCACATTGTTGGTGTGCAGTTTAATATCGGCAAGATCAGTTTGGGCAATCAAATTTTTAAAGGCCAACATGCGCCTGAACAAAGGCGCCCCCATTTCCTTGGCATAATAAGTGGTATAGTCGAAGGCCAACCACGTGCTGACAATATCAATTGGACCGTGCTGTTCGCAGAGGTTTTGGACGACCGGCTTAAGCAATTGGCGGTCTTGCATGAAGAGCCCTACAACCAGTTTGGCCGGTTTCGGTGGCTGAGGACGGCTCATGGGTGCTGGTGGTTGCTAATGCCAAACCTAAGGTTCAATCGGTTGGGCTTCATCGATCAACATAATGGGAATATCATCTCTAATTTCATACATCAGCTTGCAGGAATCACAAATCAAACCATCTTGCGTTTCGTTCAAATAGATAACCCCCTTACATTGCGGGCAGACTAAGATATCAAGCAATTCCTGACTGATGGCCATATCTATATCCTTTCATTAAATAAAATTTCCCAGTATGAAATCATGGTCTCTATATCAGACTAAGCGATCGCATGCAAAAAATAAAATTCACATCAGCAAGTCGAACACTAAAAAAAGCTTTAACGCTTCAACAATCAAACCTTTTAGCTGGGTTATTTTTAAAATTGACAGTTCAACGCCCACTGTAATAAACAGCGGGCTGTTTGATGCATCCATGAGCTGAATTAATGGTTTAAATAGAAGGTTTCGATGAAAACGGCCCCCGTAAATTTTGGGTTTATACCAGCTCGATACCAATCAAAACGTTTCCCAGGCAAACCACTGGCCGATATTTGCGGGAAACCGATGATATGGCATGTTTATCATCGGGCAATGCAGTGTCCGCACTTAGACAGGGTAACATTGGCCACCGATGATGAACGTATTCAGACGGCTGTAATATCCCTTAATATTCCCGTTATAATGACCCGCAGGGATCACCCCACCGGTACCGACCGAATTCTGGAGGCCGCTGAGATATTAGAGGTGCCCAATGAAGCGGTGGTGGTTAATATTCAGGCCGACGAACCTTTGTTGGATCCTGAGACTATAACCCAATTGCTGTTGAAATTTGCCGATCCATCAATTCAGGTAGCCACACCGGTGGCCCAACTGAATCCCGCGCAGGCCCAAGATCCCAATGTAGTGAAAGTCGTCATCGATAATGGTGATTGCGCCCTCTATTTTTCGCGGGCACCCATACCCTATTCATTCGACAAACCGAACGTGCCCTTTTACGGACATATCGGTGTCTATGCTTTTCAGATGCAGGCATTGAAAGCGTTTGGTCGTTTTGGTCCTTGTCATCTAGAAACCATTGAAAAGCTGGAACAGCTCAGGTTTCTTGTAAATCATATTCCGATTCATGTGGTTAAAACCACTCAGCAGGATTCGGGCATCAATCGGCCGGCTGATTTAAAAAGAGTCTCTGCCATCATTCGGTCGCGTATTTAATAATCAAAAGATCCGGCTCACCCCTTCTTCCAAAGCCCTAGTATCCAGATCGTGTCATCGTCCCCAATTGCTTACAGATATAATCTTGCTGACAAAAACAGCCCGTAAAAAATGGGCGTGTGAACGGGCTAACCATTTGTTTTGTAAAAGTTTTTCATTTTGTTTGAATATGCCTTGACCTTTTTCTAAGGTTTGCATTCATCTCAGGGGTGTGATAATCTCCGTCCAATTTTGACCCTATGTCATGACTTAAAGCATCCCTAAGCGGTTGAATTGAAGCATTTAAAGAAAGAGAAAGTAAATCGTATGAGCACTCCAGAAACCAATGAAACTCAGCAACCCACTGAACGCATTTTACTTGTTGACGACAATCCCACAAACTTGCAGGTACTTTACCAGACGCTGGATGGTCGCGGCTACCATTTGCTTGTTGCTAAAAATGGCCAAGCGGCCCTGGCTGTTGCCCGCAAAGCCGACCCGCATTTGATTCTTTTAGATATTATGATGCCGGATATAGACGGATACGAGGTGTGTCGCCAGCTTAAAGCCGATGCCGCCACCCAAGAAATTCCCATTATTTTTCTATCAGCTCTCAGTGATACCGAAGATAAAGTGAAAGGTCTAGATTTGGGAGCGGTTGATTACATTTCAAAACCATTTCAACCCGACGAAGTCATCGCGCGCGTCAATACCCATCTGACCATTGACCGGCTGCGCCGTGAAGTACAAACGCAAAAAGATGCCCTTGAAAACGAACTTGAGACCGTAGCCCAATTGCAGCTCACATTGCTGCCTAGAAAGCTTCCTGACATTAACAATTTAGCGCTGGGTGTCTATTACGCCACCAGTCGCTATGCCGGCGGCGATTACTACGATATTATCCAATTGCCGGACAATCGATGGGGATTTCTGATCGCCGATGCAGAGGGTCACAGCGCCCGTGCCGCTGTCAGCATGGCTATGACCTGCACACTGTTTCGATCTTTGCCTGGGCCCTCCGATGATCCCGCGCAAGTGCTTCAATACGTGAATAAACATCTATGCGAGGTTATCGGCAACAGCTTTGTGACCGCATTGTTTGCGTTGTACGATCCTGCTACGCGCAAAGTCCAAATGGCTCGTGGTGGACACCCGCCGCCGATTTTGTATCGGCCGACTACCGGCGAGGCTAAGCCGGTTGAAAGTAAAACGGTGTTTCCCATGGGAATCGATCAATATGATCAGATTCCGGTAACTGAATTTGAGTTAGCCGCCGGAGACCGTCTTTTATTTTACACCGATGGCCTGACCGAACAGCATAATACCAATGGTGAATTATACGGTGAAAACCGTCTGTGTGAAAAATTGGCCAGCCTTGACAGTGACGATCCCCAGGTCATTGCTGAAGCTATTAAGGACGATGTTGCCCGTTTTTCAGCCGGTCTGCCTGTGGAAGACGACCAGCTCATTTTTATGGGTGTGGCCCGCTGATTCTATCGGTGGCAGGGTAAACCAAAAAATTTCAAGGGATTATCGCATGTATCAGACCAAACGGCACCCACTTCTGTGGTTAGTGGTAGTGATTCTGTTTTGCATTTCGCCGCTAGCGGTAATGGCACAGGATACAAAAAATTTGACCATAGTCGCAGGCGCCGGACCCGGCTTTGCGCCTGATTATGAAGGTTCGGATAGTTACGAGTTGGTACCAATCGTTTTTGCGCGCGCCGACTGGAGCAGCGGGCGCTATATTCATTTTCAAGATCTGACCTTAAGCGCCAATGCTATTGCCAGTAAAACGTGGGAAATCGGCCCTGTGGTCCGCTACCGCCCCAAACGAGATGACGTGCACAACAGCAAGGTCGATGATCTGGATGAGGTCGATGCCGCAGTAGAAATCGGCGGTTTTGTCGGTTTTAACATCAAAGAGTGGCGCTTTAGCTTAGAGGCCGTCCAGGATGTTGCCGACGGTCATGATGGGGCGCTAGTCGCTTTTAGTATAGACTATGTATTAGATTTTTCGGAAAAGATAGATTTTTTCGTATCTGCTTTTACAACCTATGCTGATGATGACTATATGCAAAGCTATTTTGAAGTCGACCGCCGCGATGCGGCCCGAAGCGGACTTGATGAATATAATGCCGACGCAGACTTAAAAGATGTTGGCGCCAGTTGGATGGTTCGTTACGACATTTCAGATAAATGGGATTTTACGGGCACGCTCAAATACACACGGCTATTTAACGATGCCAAAAGCACGCCCATTGTTGATGATGAGGGCGACCCGAATCAGTATTCCGGCGGTATTGCCGTTGTGTATTCTTTTTAAAAGCCCGCTGATAACTGCCCGTGGCTTCATACCAACCTGCTCAAAATACGATTCCTTCTGTAAATTCAAATGATGTTATCAGGCGATATCATAATCGGAGTCCTTTGCTCACGAATCTTCACCAAAAAAAAGCCCCGCCGTATTTGGCGGAGCTTAAATTGCTAGTATCTGAATTATCAATTAATTAGAATATATTGCGCCCGTTATAACCTTAATGCCCTCAATTCCTATTCATTAATTTTTTTCTGCATGTTGGAGACATAGGCATCTCGAATCGCCTGGTAGGGATCCACGGCCATTTCTTTTAAACTTTCATATTCACCGATTCGAAAGGTAAACTCATTGACCTTTTCGTAAGCAGGCACGCCGTATTTGATGTACCAATCCTGGTTCCATAATATCCAGGTCATTGGATCCAGCGCCATATCACCCACCAGTCCAAACGTATCACGGAAAGTGGAGGGTCCAAAAATCGGCCATGTGAGGTAAAATCCATTGCCGATTCCCCAATAACCCAACGTCTGCGCCGTCGATTCAGCCGGTGGATTGAGGCCGGGATTATCCTTGACAATATTAAACAGCCCAGCCGCCCCAAAGGTACTATTAACACAAAAACGCCAAAATTCCTGCGCACCACGATCGATTTTGCCCTGCAAGATACTGTTTACGAACCGAATCGGCATCCGGATATTGTAAAAGAAATTGCGAACACCGGTTCTGAAAAATTGGGGGGTGATGGCCTTATATCCCTGTGCGGCAGGTTTCAG
>JAAUYK010150148.1_pt1 | contig 19367 bp, 14 predicted proteins | sample 7278021 | NCBI WGS metagenome assembly JAAUYK01 (sample SAMN14350223, study PRJNA611818) | marine sediment metagenome | isolation source: surface marine sediment (1.8m) | place: French Polynesia: Moorea | collected 2018-08
GTTTAACGTGGAGTACGTGGGCGCCCTGATTTCCGACTCGATCAAGGCCGGATATATTCCGCTCGTCTTTTAACCTGGGTTTTGTATGAAAATAAATGAGAAATATTTTCTAAAATAAAGGATAGAATCCATTTTATCTCATTTATTTTCACCCTCTGGGCGCACCGGAGGCTTCCATCTGCTGCGTTATTAAGGCCGAGGCATAGTTCGACTATAGCCTCGCCCTTAAATGCCTTGCATATGAAAACCTCCAGCGCGTCCAAAAATCAGGACAATTAAGAAACAGATTTTCCATTGCCGGCCGAAGGTCCTCGTGAAACGGGAATGAGCCGGTTTAGCCCGTTAAATAAGAATACCGTTAAATTATATCAATTTTAGCCGGTAAACGGACCAACGGGTAACCGGCTCAACCTGTGTAATTTTGGCATATTCTTAGACGCACCTGATCTGCCTCTAAAAGGCTTTTATAGTAAAAGTTGGACAATAACATGATTAAAGAAATACCAACAGCCGGAATTATTCTGGCGGCAGGCGCGTCGACACGATTCGGCCAACCCAAGCAGCTGGTGCGCTTTAAAGACCGCTATCTGATCGAGTGGGTCTTGGATGCCGCCATACATTCAAAACTCAGCCGAATTGTTGTGGTCCTGGGCGCTTCCCACCAGAAAATTATGCAGACCCTTGATCAACAATTGCAGCACTCAAAAATCCAGATAGAAATCAACCCGGAATTTAAACAAGGACAGAGCACTTCATTACGGGCTGGATTATCAATCGTTAAGGATCATTTTGCAGCCGTCATGTTTTTGCTCGCCGACCAGCCCATGCTGAATTCCGGAATCATCAACACTTTGCTGGAAAAATTATGGGGGTCCGATAAAGATATTTGCATTCCCACCACCTGCGGCAAAAGAAAGAACCCGACCCTATTTCGTCACCGCCTTTACGACCAGCTAATGGCCGTTAAAGGTGATATGGGTGCGCGCCAGCTTATTGAAAAAAATCCAGACCACGTATTATCTGTTGAAATCGACGATCCAGTGTATTTTTGGGATATCGATACCCAGCAAGACATTGAGGCGCTAAAAAAACGACTCGAAAAAAATGGATAAAACTCAGCGAATCACGCTTTGGCTTTTGATCAATCAGAGTCCCAGAACTTTCCCGCCGAAACCGATTTGTCATAGCCTAAAATATCATCGACCCAGAGCAAAAACCGGTTGAAAGAGGGTGTTTTTTTTCGAACGAGAAGTCGAGAAAAGTCATGGATCTTGCCTGCAGGCTTATTAAATGGACACACACGGATACAGTTGGCACAATCTGAGCGGTTTTTGGCCCAAAAAGAAAAACACTTTTCAGCATCCACATACCACTTGTGGGTTCCAGATTGGTTCGAAATATTAGGACCTTCAGTTGTCATTACACCGTTCGGAATCGCCCGACTCGGGCAGTACTTGGCGCATTTTTTACATGTTTGGCAGAACTCTGTTACGCCAAAAGGTCTGTAAGCGTCATAGCTGAGCGGCAGATCCGTAAACACTTTACATAGTCGAATACGAGGACCAAATTTTTCACTAATGATAAATCCCAGCCGCCCGGGCTCACCCAGACCGGCCGCCATGGCAAGCGGAACACTCAAAGCGGTATCATTGCCGCAGGGTATCGCGCGGTAGCCAAGACCGCGTATAAATATGGATAATAAATTGGCGACAAAGGCCATCATCGAGTAACCCAATCCGACCTCAGCCCCTTGAATCGTGGTAGGAGATGTGCGAATTCTGTCATAGTCCATAGCAATACCCAAAACAATTGCATTATGGCATCCATCGGGAAGTTCGATGGGATAATGTTCCCGGGTAACTGTATTATATTCGTGGGAGTAAACCCAATTCGGATGAACCCGACAGATTCCAGTCAGATCAGCGCCAAAATAACGAGCGGCCTTTTTGATGATTCGGCTCATCTCTTCAGGCGATTCTTTGATTGGCGTGCTGGAATCCAGATACGGCTTAATTTTTATGTTCCCGCCTTCCCAGGAATAGAGTCCTGAATTACTTCGTGAGTTGCCTAGTCCGAAGCCCCATTCCAAATTCCAGGCGGCATTCTGCAGGGCATAGTCCATCTGTCGATAGCCGACTTTCTCCCTGAATTTAATATCGCGATAGAAGCGAAAACCGTGGGGCTTCATTTTCTCATCCCAGATGGATCTTTTGAACATCTCGTTTTTCTGATCAAATCGATCCAGTGGAGCAGCGAACGGCAAATCCAACGGGTATTGTTCAGATACGGATGGCATAACATTTTTCCTTTAATAAGCTGGTCTCAATTGGGGTGGCAATTAACAGGGCATAAACTGGTTCGGCTGCGCCTGTCTTCCGTATTTATGGGATGACACCTATCAGCGCATAAGATTCGGTATGATCAATACAATTTGGGGGAACACAATTAAAATGATCGTGCAACCGATACACGCCAATAGGAAAAAGGACGCGCTCATGAATATGGTACCCAAATTTATTTCTGGCGCCAGCGCTTTGACCACAAAAATATTAACACCCACCGGCGGAGTGATCGCCCCCATAGTGGTAACCATGGTGATAATGATGGCAAACCAAATGGGATCAAATCCCAGCGCTTTTCCCAGCGGGAAAAAGATGGGGATGGTCAGCACCAGAAATCCAAGGGCGTCCACAAAACAGCCACCAATCAAATAAATCAATAATATAATTGCCAAAATGGCATATGGCGAGATTGGCAATGAAGCCGCAAAATCAGCCACAAGGAACGGAAGTCGTGTAATCGCCAAAAAGCGGCCAAAGATCAATGCGCCTGTGACAAGCATAAACGCCATGCAGGAGATTTTCAGGGTTTCTTTGAGTGAATTGATCAGACCCTTTAAGGTTAGTTTGCGGGTGGGAAGCGTTACAATTAATGTCAGTAAAACACCAGCCGCACCCGCTTCAGTGGGGGTAAAGATACCGGCATACAATCCCCCTATAACGAGCACAAAAATGGATAAAGCTTCCAAAACTCCGGAGAGCGATTTAAACTTTTCTTTGATACCCGTCTTGGGGCCGGCCGGTCCGAAATCGGGATTGATTCTGCACAAGATCACAATGGTAAGGACGAACAAAAATCCCAGGAGGATAGCCGGCAGTATACCGCCCAAAAAAAGCTTTATGATGGATTGTTCAGTCTGCAAACCGATAATAATCAGCAAAACACTGGGCGGCATGACAGTTCCCAGGGTTCCACCAGTAACAACCGTCCCTGTGCTTAACCGCGTATCATAATTGTACTTTTTCATTTGCGGCAGCGCAATGGCCGCCATGGTTGCAGCTGTAGCAGTGTTGGATCCGCAAATAGCGGCAAAAAATTCGTCTGCGGCAATGGTGGCAATCGCCAGACCACCACGCCAGTGCCCCACCCATTTATATGCAGTATTGTAAAGCTTTTCAGCGATACCGGAATTAAACGCCAGATATCCCATCAAGATGAAAAGGGGGATAACCGTTAGACCGTACTTGGAAAAAGTACCCCAGACGTCCGTGCCGACCATTGCGAAAGCAGCTTTAAAAGATACCAGATAGGCAAACCCGCAGAAACCCACAACAGCCATGGCAAAGCCCACCGGCATCCCCAAAAAGAACAATATCAAAAGCAGGATGACAATTCCGAGGATGCCGACAAGTTCAGGGCTCATTGACCGTTCCCCTGATTTCCAATATGGATTTAAGAAAGTCCACAAAAAACGTAAACGCCAGAACTAAACATCCCAGGGCAACGGCGTATGTGAACGGATAGTAGACGATTTGCAGTGTCTCGGTAACCTCCCCGGTTTCCCAGAGGGTAGTGGCGTATTTGAAAACCTGCCAGGTCACAATTCCAAAGAAAAACATACAAATTAAATAATTCACCGCATTTAGGATTTTTTGGGTTTTCTTTGAAAATCGCAACACCACTATATCGACGGCGATGTGACTGCCTTTGCTTTGGGCATAAGCCAGAGCAAAAGCGGTTACGACCGCACCGAAGTATCCCATTAGTTCAAATGTGCCGCGAATGGGAAGCCAGAATAGTCGTACAATAATGTTGGCGCCTGTTATGGTAATCATGGCGATTAAAAACAGGCCTGCTATCCATAAAAGTGCTTTATTCAGGAAACGGCTTAACTTTTCTAGCACACCCATGGGTTCATCCGATTATCGTTAGATGATTTGCATGCAGCCTTCGCTGAAAAAGGGCTGATGTACCATGACAGCGACGTTCATCAAAACATACGGACGCTCTCTCCACCACCCCCGCTGAGGCGAGCACTAAAGCCCGCCTCTATATGTATGGGTTGATGGTGTTCGTCGGCATGTACTCAGTAAAACGGGATTACTTCATCCGCTATTTATATCCAACCGATCTATTGATTTTTCTCCATAAAGGCCTTAATATCGGCCACGATAGCCTCTGCCGGATAACCTTTCTTTTTGGCATCGGCAATCCAGCCGGTCATAATCGGATCAAGCAGACCGTTCCACTTCGCTTTTTGTTCTTTAGAAAGGGTGATCACTTCCACCCCCTGGGTTTTCTTTGACCATTCGACGGATTCGATGATGTGATTGTCCATGTAGTTGCCGGTCCATTCCGCATGTTCCCGCGCCATATCTGCCATTACTTTCTGGACGTCTTTTGGCAAAGAATTCCATTTGTCCAGGTTCATGACAACCGAGAAAGGATAGATGACCGCATCCGTCATGGTGACATATTTGCAAATCTCGGCAAATTTAAAATCTTTCATCACTTCCAGAGATGAAAACAGGCCTTTGACGACACCTTTCTGCAAGGCTTCAGGGGTCGCGGACATCGGCATACCGATCTGGTTGGCCCCCCAGGCTTTCAGGGTTTTGGCCGCACCGCCTGAGGCCCTCAAATCCAAACCGTTCAGATCAGCCAACGATCTGACTGGCACCTTGGACATGATATTGGAAGGACCGGAGGTGTACATGCACAGAACCTTCACTTTTGCAAAAGATTTGGGTTGGTATTTGGAGTATAAATCCCAAAGTGTCAGGCTGGCCACACGCGCATTGGGAAATCCAAAAGGCAAGCTCGTCGCATTGGTTATCACAAAACGGCCCGGTTGATAGGCCATGACAAGCGTTCCAATATCAGCCGTACCGGCGATAACGCCATCCATCATATTTTTGGCTCCCAGCAGCGTGCCACCGTGAAAGGCGTCGATCTTGACTTTGCCGCCGGTGCGCTTTTCCACTTCTGCGATCCATCTTTCTAGCTGCACCCCGACAAAGGTCTTTGCAGGCGCAAACTGGGCGTAACTTAACTTGATCGGTTCCGCCTGGGCAGAGGTCAGCATAAAGAAGCTAAAGACCATAAACAATGCCATCATAAAACCAACGACAACGCGTAACTGCTTTTTCATTTTTATACCCTCCTTTTTGCGTTTGGGTAATGATGTCCATTTCAAATGGCGCATCTTACCAGCTACGAATAATTGATAGCGTAACCTTTTATTCTTCGATAATACAAGCGTCAGCATCATCACTTCCAATTTCCTGGCCGCAGGGGTCTAAACCTTTCTTTTCCCTGATGGCAGCCAAAACCTTTTCGGGGGTAATCGGCAACTCGTTTATGCGCACCCCAACTGCATCGTAAATTGCATTGGCAATCGCCGGTGCGGTGGGCACACAGCCGGGTTCACCGATGCCCTTGGCGCCAAAAGGCCCGTCTTCATCATAGGTCTCAAGTACCGGCGCGTCGATAGGCACCACATCTTTGGCTGTCAATATTTTATAATCGCGAAAATTGGGGTTCATATTCTGCCCTTTATCGGAGATAACCTGCTCGGTGAGGGCATATCCCACACCCATCATTACCCCACCGTACACCTGACCTTCAAGCAGCAATGGATTTATCGCCTTGCCAACGTCATGCGCGGCAACATACTGCAAAATATTAACTTTGCCGGTTTCCTCATCGACTTTGACCCGCACGCCATGAGTGCCGAAGGTGTAAGTCATCGACATATTGCCGCGGAAGTCCTTGCCCATGTTCTCATTGGCCGGATCGTAGAAATGCTCAGCCATCAACATTTGCCCGCCGTGGCTAAAATGCGCTTTGCGTAAAACTTTGCCAATGGCCATCTTTTTCTCAGGATCATCCTTATGGACAATATGGCGCCCCTGAAGGCTTAATTTTTCCAATGGTGATTCCAGCAATTTGGCTCCCATCTCCAGAATGCGGGCTTTGAGCTTGCGGGCAGCGCCTAAAGCGGCGTTTCCGGCGATGAAGGTCGTTCGGCTGGCATGTGATCCCACATCCCAGGGGCAGACATCGGTATCGGAGTGAATCACATGAATATCGTCAACTTCAAGACCAAGCTCTTCGGCCACGATCTGGGCAACAACCGTATCGGATCCCTGCCCCATATCGGTGGCCCCGGTGAACAGATCGATTTTGCCGAAATCATCCATTTTAATCATTGTGCCGCAGCCGTCTGATTTATACACCCGTGCGCCACCGCCCACATGAATTAAAGAAGCCATCCCAATGCCTTCACCGGGCTTTTTGGGCTGGTCCCATTGCAGTTTTTCTTGGACCGCTTGCATACATTCGGTCAGACCGCAGGTGGTAATACGCAGCCCCTGGGTGGATACATCACCGGACTGGTTGGCGTTGATGCGACGAAATTCGACCGGATCAATCCCGGCGGCTTCGGCCAGCATGTCGATCGTGCTTTCGATGGCATAGGTTGCCTGAGGATTTCCGTAGCCGCGCATCGCCTGGGCATAGGTGTTGTTGGTGTAAACGCATCTGGCTTCATATCGAACGTTGGGCACCCGATACAAGGTGGTGATCGGCATCATCATCACCGAGGGTGTTGTCGCTCCCCAGGAAGTATAGGCGCCGTTGTCGAGGATCATGGATATATCACGGAAAAGAAGTTTTCCGTTTTGATCGCAACCTTGAGAGATATGCGTAATGGTGGGTTGTCGCGTAGATGTCGCGATAAACTCTTCGGTACGGTCAAATTCGATCTTCACCGGTCTGCGGGTGTGGAAAGCCAGTAAAATAGCAACATATTCATAGGCATAGGTATCCAGTTTACTGCCGAACCCGCCGCCAATGCAGGGTTTTACGACCCGGACCCTGCGGTCACTGATGCCCATCGCTTTAAGGGCGTCCAAAAAATCCTTTTGGGCCAGCGACGGAATCTGGGTATTGGTGTGTATGGTCAGGTTATTGGCCGGATCAAATTCGGCGATGGCGCCGCTGGTGCCCATACAGCAATGGGTCACCCAGGTGGTCGTGAAGCGGTCTTCTACGGTATAGGCCGCTTCCTTCTTGGCAGCTTCCACATCGCCATAATGCAGTTTCCAGGGCATTTTTAAGATATTGGTCTTGTGGGCCTCATGAATCAACGGAGCGCCCTCTTGCATGGCCGCTTCCGGATCGAAAATGGCCGGCAGCGCTTCATAAGTAACCTCGATTCGATTTAACGCCGCTTCGGCGATATCCGGCGAAATGGCTGCCACGGCCGCCACTTCATCGCGAAAAGAGCACACTTTCTCTTTTTTGAGCGGCCGATTGTCCTTATAGACCCCCATGCGAATATCGGGAATATCGTCACCGGTTAAAACGGCCATAACACCGGGCAGCTCCCGGGCTTTGGATGTATCAATTTTGACGATTTTGGCATGGGCATATTTGCTGTACAAAATTTTGCCATACAGCATTCCCGGCACCTTCAAATCCTGGATATATTGCACCCGCCCGGTGGCCTTATCGACCGCATCCAGCTTGGGCACTCTTTTGCCAACCGAACACAAATTCTGCATCAGTTATACTCCTTACTTAATCGATGATTGAAATTATACAAAACTCGTTTTAAAGCCTCAGATTTTGTCCGATGGCTCGGCGCAATTCGTTTCAAAAGCGGAGCGTACACGGTAGTACGCGAGCATTTTGAAACGGATTGTAATCCGCCTAAGGCGGACCATCGGGCAAAAGATGGGGTTTTAAAATGAGTTTTTATTCGCCGCGCTCACTTTCATCGGACCTAAAGGCCACCACATGCGGTTGGTCATCTCCGTGACCGCTGACGGCTTTAATCGAATCGATGATTTGCACGTAGCCGGTACAGCGACAGAGATTGCCGGCAATTGCCTCCTTGATGTCGTCTTCGGAAGCGTTGGGACTTTTATCCAACAGGGCTTTGGCCGACAGAATCATTCCCGGTGAACAAAATCCGCACTGGATGCCCCCCTTTTCGACAAATGATTGTTGAATAGGATGCAGGGTTCCATCGGCGGCTGCCAATCCTTCAATGGTGGTTAATTGCTTGCCATCGATTTCAGCAGCCAGGTAAAGACAAGAATTAACGGCTTGGTCATCTATGATGACCGTACAAGCACCGCACTCACCGCTGCCGCATCCCTCTTTGGTGCCGGTATAACCGATCTCTTCTCGAATCAGATGCAATAGCGTCCAATGGTCTTGGATGACCATTTTCATCGGATTTCCATTAAACGTAAATGATATTTCCCTTGGCATTAAAAAATTCTCCTAATGTTCAGTTATTAGCGTTTAGAATAAGTGTTGTCACACACAACATTTTTTTTACCACAGAGTTCGCAGAGAAATTTCTTAAATTTAGGAATTAAAAATAAAAACTCAGTGTTCTCTGTGTTCTCCGTGGTAAAAATGTTTTTATCTTCATTCCGGATTCCGACTTCACACTTCTTTTTTATTTTCCTTCGCTCGTTCAAGCGCTTTGAGCCCCATACGCTTGACCAGCACCCCGACCATTTCCCGCCGGTACCAGGCCACACCGCGGATACTGTCGCGAACCTTGGATTCCTGACCAGCAATTCGCCCGGCTTCAGCCAGAGTGCTTTCATGCATGGTTTTTCCCTTCAAGTGTTTTTCGGCTTCCAGCGCCCTAAACGGTGTTGGGGCCGCCACACCCAGGCAAATTCTGGCTTTGGCACAGGTGAGCATATCTTTTTCAAGACTCAGCAAAACACCCACCCCCAGCATCGGCAGCTCCATGGCTTCGCGTCGTCCGTGTTTGATGTAAGCACTGCCAGTGCGCGGCAACGGCGGCGGAATGGCAATCTCAGTTAGTATTTCACCGGCTTCTAGATCACACTGTCCCGGGCCCAGAAAAAAGCGTCTGAGCTCAACCGTGCGCTGACCTTTGGCGCCATAGATGTTGGCTTTGGCATCCAGAGCGATCAAGGGAATGGCGCCATCAGCGGAGGGAACAGCGTTCACCAGATTGCCGCCAATGGTGGCCACGTTGCGAATCTGCACGGACCCGATATTTTTAACCGCATCATGAATAATAGGATAGTGATGCTGTATCAGTTGCGATGCTTCAATGGATCCGTGGGTGCAAAAGGCGCCAATATACAACTCGCCAGTTTCCTGGTTTAAAAAAGGGCGATCTTGTCCGATGATATGCTTCAGCGAAATCAGATACTCCGGTGCTAATTTGCCTTCTTTAACTTTCACCATCACATCGGTTCCCCCGGCAATATATTTGGCGCTTTCACCATGCGACACATGCAACGATATGGCTTCATCCAGGGTTTTGGGGGTTAAATATGTAAACTGTTTCATAAAGAAACCTCTTTAACAATTTGTAAATAATATAAATATATAAATTAAAATCAACACGCAACCCGAAACGCGTCCTATCCAACCTTGAGCACAATGGCGGCAGCCGTATCGCCGGCGGCACATCCTGCAAACAGCACATAACCGCCGCCTTTCATGGCCGCTTCTTCGATGCCTTCGATGATCAGGCGTCCGCCGGTGGGCCCTTGTGGATGACCAAAAATCAGAGAAGAACCGTAATTATTCATGCCGTTGACGTCAACACCCAAATTGTTGGCCAGGTGAATATCATTGGCTGCAAAAGGGTTGTGCGTTTTTATAATACTGACGTCATTGGCTCCGAGGTTGGCATTTTCAAGTGCCATCTGAACTGCCGGGGATACAGCGGCAGCCATAAAAGCCTTTTTCACGCGTGCATATCCATATGAAACAACCTGAACCGCAATGTTTGGATCGGCACTGAGTTCTTTGGCCTTGTCCTGCGTCGTAACGGTGATACCGCAATTGCCGTCCGCAGGATGGGTCTGGGCGCCAAATGTATGCACGCCGTCAGGCAGCACCGGCCGCAGTTTGGCCAACCCTTCGGCGGTGGTTTCCATAACGCCTTCATCGGCTTCAAGCATAATGGTTTTCTTTCTGGAAACCTTGACTTCCACTGGAAACATATACCGTTTTTGAAAAGCGCGGTCGTCAGCCAGTGCATCCTGGTATTGCTCATAGCGGCGTAAGGCCACGGCATCGCATTGCTCTCTCGTAATCCCGGCTTCAGCAGCTACGTTTTCAGCGGTTTTAATCATGGCTTCGCCGGCCCAGGGATCTTTGTTAAAATTATCCATGACCCAATCTTCAGATGTGACCTGTCCACCCGGCCCCAGGGGATTCGGCCAGACCGCATGCGGACCATTTGAACAGCGATCGGTCATCAGACAAAACGGGGTCTGGTAAAGACCGGTTTCAACACCCACACTTGCCAAATAAACCGCAATGGTGGATGTCGAACAGGCCTGGCTCACATATATACCAGGCACGCCTTCAGCACCGGTCAGCGCAGCGGACCAGGGGCCCCCATAAAATGCATGCGGCTGGTGAACGGAAATACCCAAATAGGTATAATCGAATATTTTGGGATCCCATTTTTTCTGTTCGAGCCAGCGTTTGGCGGTGGCGGCTCCCAGCGTAATCGAATTGTCATTAGCCAGGGTGCCTTGCCAGCGCGAAAAAGGTGAGCTGTAGTACCCACCGTAAGGTATAAAGGCTTTTTGCAGCATTTCAAATCCCTCCTAGTTGCAATTTCAGCAAGCTGAAATTGCAGTTAATAGTTATACGTTATATGTTATTAGCGTAATTCGTTATTCGCATCATGATGTTTTCACTCCAATAACAAGTAACCGATAACAAAAGGTTTTTTGGATATTGGCCAGTTGTTATTCCCGAACACAAGTGCTTATTTCCTTAGCTAAAGCTAATCAAGGCGATTGTCAAAAAACCGCTTAGATTTGCGCTCCGATCTTGGCAGCGAACAATATTCAACGACATCGACCTCACAGCTGACCATAATCTTATTTTTAATCTCAGCTTGAACCTTTTTGGCAAGTTCTGACTTGCGCGAAGCCTCAAAACCATCGCAGCACTCCAGCCGAACGGTCATATAGTCTTTGCCATCCTCACCGCGGTCGAGGTGCACCTGGTATTCGCAGCTGGCTTCCGGTATGGTTGAAAGAACCTCGTCGACTTGACCGGGATAGATGTTAACTGCGCGAAATATGATCATGTCGTCTGAACGCCCCAAGATTCTATCATGCATTGGCAAAACGCTGCCGCAGGAACATGGGTCATCAATCAGGCGTGTCAGATCGCGGGTGCGATAGCGGATGAGTGGCGTGGCTTCTTTGCAAAGGGTTGTAACAACCATTTCTCCGATTTCACCGGGAGCAACCGGCTTCAGTGTATTTGGATCCAGGATTTCCAAAAGATAATAGTCCGCCCAATAGTGAATGCCTTCGTGATGCTGACAATCCAGACCAGTACCGGGCCCATATAGCTCCGTCATGCCGGTAATATCAAACATATCCTCCAGACCCAACAATTCTGTGATGCGGGCACGCATGGCATCACTGCTGCGCTCGGAACCAAATATCATTTTCTTCAGCGCAATTTTATCTTTCAGTCCCCGGCTATTAACTTCTTCAGCCATCAGCAGGCCCATTGAAGCGGTGCAGCACATGACAGTGGACTGCAGATCCACCAGAAACTGACATTGCATATCCACATTTCCGGGACCCACCGGAAGCGCCATGGCACCAAATTTTTCGCATCCCAGCTGAAAACTGATCCCCGCTGTCCATACCCCGTACCCAACGGCTATCTGCACGCGATCTTCTGCGCTCAGCCCGGCCATTTGATAGCAGCGGGCAAAAAAATGCGTCCAATCGTCGATGTCTTTCTGGGTATAGGCCAGAATTTTGCGTTTGCCGGTGGTACCGGATGATGCGTGTATTCGAACCACTTCTGATACAGGCACGGAAAGCAGCGGAAAAGGATACCCCTGGCGCAAATCATCGGCAGTCGTAAAGGGCAATTTTCGGATGTCATCCAGGGAATGGATGTTTTCCGGCTGAATGCCGGCATCATCGAGCCGTTGGCGATAAAACTCAGATCCTCGGTAAGCATGCGCAAGAGTCCAGTGCAGGCCTCTGAGCTGGTGTTCCTTAAGCGCTTCGGCATCTTTAAAAGAAGGCATGAAGGTTTTTGCCATTAGCTGTCTCCGTCAGCTATATATTGTTTGTAGGGGCGGGGTTTATCCCTGCCCGATATAACGGATATTTTCAATAAGGGCGGGGATAAACCCCGCCCCTACATATGTTTTATCCACCGCCCTTGCGCTGCTCTCTGAGTTTTTGCGTTTTCTCCACATCAACTTCAAGCGTTTTCGGATCGATGACTACACCGTAATCTGCCAGCGCCCGCTCTACGCTGACATATTCGTTGCGAACATCCCGGGCGACTGCCTGCGGATCTCTGTCCAGCGCTTCACCATACCCCCCGCCACCGGCACTGATAAATTGAATCATATCGCCGGACTCACACAACGTCAGCCCGCTGGAGTCGCCGTCTTTATCGTTAACGATAAATTGGGCTTTGTTGGCAGCATCGCCATTAAAGAGGCCACCGGGCGGATAACGGTATCGACCGGCCTGAATGGCGATGGAAGTTGGCGCTTGGGGCGCCAATTCATCGTCTGGTACCCGGATGACAAATTTTCTGCCCAGACCGCCCCGCATCTTACCAGGCCCACCGGAATCACATAACAGACTGCGCTCTTTGACCATCAGCGGGGTGTCGCTTTCAAAGATTTCAACAGGGGTGTTGGCGCCATTTGCTGGAAAAATTGCGCAGTGGTGACCATCCATTTTACTGCTGGCGCCCATACCGCCACCCCGAATGATCATGGTCAGCCAGGAATTTCCGTTGTGCCGTTTGCCGTAAAAAATATTGGTCTGAGCCGGCGTTCCGCCGCTCTCGGCAATAATGTTGTCAGGGGTCGCTTTGGCCAGAGCTTTGAACACCATTTCGGTCATGAAATGACCAATTTGCATCCGGGCAGCCACAGCAGCCGGAAATTTGCAATTGACCACACTGCCCTCCGGTGCTGTCATCTTAACCGGGCGGATCGCGCCTTCATTGATGGGGATATCCGGATCAAAAGCGCTTTTAACCGCCATAAATACATAGGCAAAGGTAAAATTGTAAACCACATTGCCGCCCCAATCGACCTGGGGCGATGTCCCGCCGAAATCAATATTTATATCGCTGCCCTTGACTTCGACTTTCAGTTTGACATCAATATCTTTACGCTGACCAGCACCTTCAATAATGCCTTCATAGGGATAAACGCCATCCGGGATTTTGCTGATGGCGGCCCGCATGCTGGCTTCAGTGCGATCGATGATTTCGTCTGCCAGATCATCGAGTGTCTCCAGGCCTTCATCGTCCAGCATCTCGACAACTTTTTGGGCGCACACATGATTGGCGGCCACCTGGGAGCGAATATCCCCAGTGACCTCTTCTGGAGTGCGAACATTCCAGCGAATCATATTCAACACCGGTTCGTTCAGCACACCGGCATCATACAACTTAATTAAAGGGATAAACAATCCCTCTTCAAAAACCTGCCGGTTATCAGACGCCACTCGGCCACCGATGTCTGAATGATGAAAAACACAGGCGGTAAATGCCACCGGGCGCTTCTTGTAGAAAATGGGGCTTAAGACGCAGACATCATTGAGATGACCCGCCAACAGCCAGGGATCGTTAACAATAAAAACATCGCCCGGTTGGTATTGTTCCAGGGGAATCGAATTGATGATGGATTTAACCCCCAGCGCCATTGCCCCGGCCTGGCCGGGTGTGCAAAAGGTTCCCTGAACCAGTTCTTGTCCCCGGCTGTCGGTAAACATACAGGTATAATCATGGGCATCGCGCAACAGGCTTGAGAATGCCGTGCGGGCAACCGAAGCATCGGCTTCATCGACAATCGAAATGAGCCGGCGCCACAAAATTTCCAATGTAATCGGGTCAAACTTCGAAGGCATTGTCACACCATCCTCGCTAAATTTCTTTGCGGCTGTAACGATTCTGCCTGTATGACTGATAACTTCTTTTAGACAGGATCTACAGGATTTTCTGGATATTCTATTTTTCCTGGCTTTCCAGATGAAAGCCAGGAAACCCAATCAGCCTGCAGCTGAAAGCAACCTAAAATATTTATAGTATATATAACAATAATTTACGTTCAATTTATTCGTTTAAAACTTTAATGTATTGTAGTTCATTTTAGTTTTGGAACTATTTTCTTCCAACCTCTGTCCTCTGACATCTGACCTCTGGTATCTGTCTTCTGCGACCAAATCGATCCACACAAAACCGTGTTCATCAACAGAGGCTTTGGCGTCTTCTCCGACAATAATCGTTGATTCCTTTTCTTCGATAATCGCCGGCCCGTTGAATGCCGCACCCGGAAATAGCTTAAAACGATCAAAAACCGTAAAGGGAATGTATTCTTTTTGGGTTAAAGAAAAAGCTCTGCGTTCGCCTTTGATGCAATCGTTAATTGATGTCGCCGTATGCTGCAAGGCCGGAATCCGAAAGGGTCGTTCCGGCAAACTGGCGCGGACTTTAAAGGTTACAAATTCAACCGGTGTGTCCGGATATGTGCGCCCGTATAATTTTTGATAAACATCATCAAATCGCTCTCGAATCTGGCTTTTATTCCATTGATCAAAAGGTCGGGCATCGATGTGCAGGTCAGTTTCAGCACCCTGCCCTACGAATCGCATCATCAAGGTGCGTTCAAAGGTAATTTTTTGATTCTTGCCGGCCTGCTCAAGAATGGCGGCACCTTCGGTCTCCAGTTTTTTAAACAACCGCTCAATTTGTTCAAAATCGGCGTCCTCGAGGGTCTCACGGTGGCTGCGGGTCAAATCAAAGGCTACCGGGGCCGTAAAAAACCCAAGCGCGGAGCCAACGCCGGCCAGAGGTGGCACCAGTATGCGGGGCGCACCGATCTTTTTTGCCAGACCATAGGCGTGCACCGGTCCGGCGCCGCCGAAAGCCGAAATCGTAACGATATTCGGATTACCGCCCTTTTCGGCAATATGGGTTTTGGCGGCTGCTGCCATGGTTTCGTTGATCAGGTCATGAATACCAAACGCAGCTGCGGTTACCCCGGTTTCAAGGGGTTTGGCCACTTTTTCTTCGATGGCCTTTTCGGCCAAGGCTTTATCCAGCAGCATGCTACCACCCAGAAAATAGTTCGGATCCAGATATCCCAGCACCAGGTCGGCATCGGTCACCGTTGGGTTTTGACCGCCGCGGGCATAACAGGCCGGTCCGGGATCAGCACCGGCACTTTCCGGTCCTACTTGCAGCAGGCCCATTTTGCTCATGTGGGCAATGCTGCCGCCGCCGGCGCCGATTTCCATCAAATCTACCACCGGTACCTGAATGGGCAAACCGCTGCCTTTTTTAAACCGCTGAACGCGACCGACCTCAAATGTCGACACCAGTCCTGCCTGTCCTTTTTGAATCAGACAGGATTTGGCGGTGGTGCCGCCCATATCAAAACAAAACATGTCCTTGATCTGAAACATTTTGCCGTAATGCTGCGAGGCAATTACCGCGGCTGTCGGCCCGGATTCTATGATTCTAACCGGATATTTGCGAGCGGTTTCCACCGAGGTAATGCCGCCGCTGGATAGCATGATAAACAATTTGCCTTTAAAGCCGAGCGCTTCTAATCGTGCAGACAACTTGGCCAGATAGTTTGCTGTAATGGGCTTGACATAGGCATTGGTGGCAGTGGTACATGTTCGCTCATATTCCCGGATCTGCGGCAACACCTCGCAAGAAGTTGACAGCGATAATTCAGGCGCTTTTTGGGTCACAATTTCTTTGATCTGAATCTCGTGGGTCGGATTCTCATAAGAATTAATCAAACAGACCGCCAGCGATTCGATGCCGGCATCACACAGCTCAGAAACGAGATCGCTGACTTCTTCAGGATCGAGCTTTACCAGAACGCGGCCGTCAGCTGTAATGCGCTCGGAAACCTCCCGGCGGTAGGGGCGCGGCACCAGCGGCTCCGGATATTCGGCAAATATATCATAGGCGTCATATCGAATTTCGCGGCCGAGCTCTAAAATGTCCCGGAATCCCTGGGTGGTCAACAGGGCTGTTTTAGCACCTTTGCGCTCAATGATGGCATTAATTACCAGGGTGGTACCGTGGATAATCTCATCAACATGGGGCATAAATCCCGGTACACGCTCCAGTAAACCCCGGATACCCGCTTCCACTGCATCAGATGGATCTGCAGGTGTTGTCAGGCATTTATTGATCTGAAACTCACCGCTTTTATCATCGACCAACACAAAATCAGTAAAAGTGCCGCCAATGTCACATCCTAGTCGATAGGCGCCGTTTCCCACTCAACTTCTCCTTTAAAATATAGATGGTTCCTGCCATTCTCCAAAAATGTCACGAAACACGCCGGCCATCTCTCCGACGGTGGCATAGGCCCGGCAGCAGGCAACCAGCAACGGCATCACATTTTTACCGTTGCGCGCCGCCGTTTCCAGTTCCTTGAGCAAACGCTGAACTTCCCGGTTATCTCGGGTGCGGCGAAGCTCCTTGAGGCTGGCAACCTGGGTGTCGGCCCACTGCTCACTGTATTCGTGCAGATCCACATCGGTTTGATCCTCACTGCCTTCTGCATATTTGTTGACGCCGACTTTAATGTATTCTCCCTTTTGAATACCGCTCTCATACTCGTAGGCCTGCTGGGCCACTTTTCGCTGGATAAAACCGGTGGCCACCGCGTGCACCATCCCGCCGACCTCCTGTATTTGCTGCATCTCATCTAAAATTTTTTCTTCCATCTGTTTGGTCAAAGTTTCAATAAAATAAGAGCCTGCCAACGGATCGACGGTATCGCGCAAACCCACTTCGTCCATCAGAATTTCAAGGGTCCTCAGCGAAAGTAAAGCTGCCCGGGGTGTGGGTATCGTATAGGCCTCATCAAAGGAGCACAGGGCGGTGGTCTGGGCACCACTGAGCGCAGCACCCAGGGCGTAAAAGGCACCGCGCATGATATTATTTTCCGGTTGCTCTTTGGTCAGGCCGCTGCCGCCGCCGCCGAAAAGACCTCTGAGAAACAGTTTTTTCTTTTCCTGCACATTGTATTCTTCTTTGAGCATCTTGGCCCAGAGCTTGCGGGCAGCCCGAAATTTGGCAATTTGCTCCCATAGATTGCCGAACACGTTCAGGTTAAATGAAAACCGCCCCACAAAATCCTCAACAGCCAGACCGCGGGACTGCACATTTTCAATATACGCTTTGGCAATTTCAAATGCACAGGCAATTTCCTGGGCTGGATTGGCACCCGATTCACGGATATGATAGCCACAGATACTGACTGGATTACAGCGCGGCAGCTCCTTGACCGAATATTCGATGCTGTCTCCCACCAAACGCACGGCCTGCTCCACAGGAAATATCCAGGCGCCCCGGCCGATCATTTCTTTGAGGATATCGTTTTGAGGTGTGGCGCTAATTTTTTCTTTGGGGTAGCCGAATTTTTCGGCGGTGGCCTGATACATGGCCAGCATAATGGAAGCCACGGCATTGATGGTCAACCCTGAACCGATACGATCCAGCGGTATGCCGTCAAAAGCAATTTCAAAATCGCGCAGCGAATCAATGGCCATTCCAACACGACCGACCTCACCCAGGGCCTTGGGATCGTCCGAGTCGTATCCCATCTGGGTGGGCAAATCAAAGGCAACGTTTAAACCGGTCTGACCATGGGAGATCATCAGCTTGAAGCGCTCATTGGTTTCCTGCGGTGTACCAAAACCGGTGTATTGTCGGGTCGTCCACGCCCGGGATCGGTAACCCTGAGGGTGCAAATTACGGGTAAACGGATATTCACCGGGATCCCCCAGATCGTTGTCATAATTAAATCCAACGTCTTCAAGATCTTTTGGGGTGTAAACCGGTTTTACTTTAATGCCAGACTGATAGACGACTTCTTTAATCGCATCTTTTTCGTTTTTGATGTATTTCGCAACGCCCATAACAACTCCCTTAGAAAATGCCTAAAATTTAAATTGTCTAAAATGCCTAAAATAAAAAACGGAATCAAAGTCTTATATAAAATTGGTGATACTTGAATTTAAGGACATATAATCAGATAAGATCCATATTTTAACTTTAGACATTTTAGATCATTTTAGGCATTTTAAATTTATTTAATGACTTGATTTATGCCACCCACGATCTGATCAAAAGGTGTTCCTCCCGGAAAAACACCGGCAATACCCAAGTCGTTCAATTTGGGTATATCCTGTTTGGGAATGACACCGCCGACAACGACCGGAATATCCTGAATTCCTTCTGCTTTCATCAACTCCAGAAGTTTCTGACAGATCGGCAGGTGCGCGCCGGACATAATACTCAACCCAACCACATCAACCGCTTCCTGCACGGCTGCTCTGACAATCTGTTCAACTGTCTGATGCAGCCCAGTATAAATAACCTCCATGCCGGCATCTCTTAGTGCCAAAGCCGTCACCTTGGCCCCACGATCATGTCCGTCCAATCCAGGCTTTCCGATGAGTACCTTTGTTTTTTTTGCGGTCATATCCATTGCCCTTTAAAAAAGTTTCCCGTGCGCGCCAATCGAAGGGGCACGCATTAATCCAATCGTTGCCGGTCATAGGCCTGCAACACCATTTCCTGTCCTCTGAGTATATGCTCTCTGACCAAACGCTCCGCACCCTCCGCATCACGTTTGCGAATAAAGGTCAGCATTTTTTTATGGTCCAAATTACTGGTCGATGCGAATTTGCTTTCTTTCAGAATCATCTCCCGGTAGCGGTATATCTGGTCTCGTAGTCCATTAATCATATTGATCAACTTGGGGCTTTTGCTCAGCCCATACAGCATATCGTGAAATTCGGTATTGATGGCCGGCAGCAGATTCATTTTCTTGCAGTCCAGGGCTTTTTGAAATTCTGCAATTTTTTGTTCCAGCATCTCCAATTCTTCAGCTTCATGCTTGATCGCTGCCAGATGAGCGGCATAACCTTCGAGTACGCTGCGGATGCCAAAGGTCTCCTCGATATCTTCACGATTTAAACCCAGGACCGTAAACCCGCCCCGAGGCTGCCGTTCAATGA
>JAAUYK010015664.1_pt1 | contig 19365 bp, 26 predicted proteins | sample 7278021 | NCBI WGS metagenome assembly JAAUYK01 (sample SAMN14350223, study PRJNA611818) | marine sediment metagenome | isolation source: surface marine sediment (1.8m) | place: French Polynesia: Moorea | collected 2018-08
GTTTACTGTAAGTTTACGGTAAGTATATACAAATTTACACACCTTAAGCCGCATGTAACGTGTATTAACGCTTACGCTCACGATGTATCTAGAGCGCGTTACACGGGCCAACCAGCGCCTTATCTATTCTTGTTTAAAACATCATTTCCTTACGTTCTGTACACTTCGAAGCCTAGCCTAAATCGAGGCAGATGTTAGACCTCGCACTACGTGGGATGGGAATGGGATGGGGGCTTTCTCCTGAATAGAAACAGATGGGCAAGTGTTTCTCAACGACCGATGGCAATGGGTTATTCAGGCAGCATACATTTTAGAATATTTTTCAATGACGGTTACTGCTAAATAATAAGTCTACACGTATGTTGAAGAATGTTGCTTTCCATACTTTACGTTAGTATTTCTGCTTAAAAACTATGTTAGTTCACATTTGCCGGACATAAACACGAGCGGTGTCGATTTGCTGACGTCGAAGTGAATTTAATAGAGTGAAATCGAATTTAATTCTTTGTGTTATTACAGTGAAATCGAATTAGTTCAAATGGGGAAGGTGACCTGGTGGTATTGGTCAAGCATGGTTACAATTTTAAGGAATTTAAATGACGTTATCTTAGCTTCTGGGTTTTTCGTTTTTTTTTCTTCTGCGATGCACGGTTCTCTGCAGGCATTGTTTTTTGCTTGGTCTTAGGCAATCGTCTTCACACTGCAGATGTCGATGCGAACGCAGGTGTTTTTTGTCTTACTTTATTTGTGGATGGAGCTGCTGACGTCCGGGTTGATCGGGTCCGGTGTCGTGCGCTCTGTCCGAGGAAACGCCGTCGAGCAGAGGAGATCTCGCGAGATGCAGGTGGCCGTCGGAAAGTGAGCTGCTATGAGGTGACAACCTGAGGGGAAGCCGAATATTGGATTTTGTTTGCAGCCGAATTGTTTAGTCTCATATTACCGTGTTGGACGGTTCCGTCTGGCAGGCAAAGCCCAAGATACCACAACCGATCTCGCTGCACTCTCTCGAAGACTTTCCGACGTGTTTGCTCAGCACATTCCTATATATACCCTTTCGTTGGACCAGTGCCACGCTTGCAAATTTCAACTTTATGTCGCCCCCCACCGCTCGCGCGCCGTCGGCAATTCGTACACTAGCTACTGCAATCCGGTTGAACCGAATCCACCGCAGCCTCTGGACGTCTCTCCCGAGATATCTTCTTCCGTTTCGATGAAGTCCAAATGGATTCTTTTGAAGGGGACTAATTGCGCGACCCTCGAGTGCGGAGGCAGTTCGACGATCCGCTGACTTTCGTTTTTAGCCCACACGAAGAGGCTGCCTGTTGTAGTAAAAATAAGAGGAAATAGCTCTATTGACCGGTGTCGAAGACAATGGCATATGCCTATGGGTCCAACATGGGTATGGGTATGCTCTCCACCACTAGCTTTAACCTAATCTAATTTAACTTCACATAAAATAACACAATGGCTTCTGAAGAAGAAAAAGGAGAAGAGGAATAAATCACTTATCGACCGGTGTCTTTGACCATGTAAGGATAAGGTCTCCAAGCAGAGTAGACATGTGTATTTTACCTCTGTAGTCCGAGTCAATTATTTTTTGCCGTATATGCAGTCCGTAGTGCGTTTCCATAGAGCTTCTTCCGACGAGGTGAAAACATATTCCCTCGGGCGGGCGGAGCGCGATGTGCACATTGAAGCGTGCGGATTCACCAGGTTTAAGGATCAATCCGAAGGGAAGGGATATGTCATATCTGCAGACGTGGCATTTTTAGAGAGTGCTCGGATCAAATTTATCGAGATTACGCGCCCTCCTGATCCTGGCGAGTAGCGAAGCGGTGGCTTCGCGTCAACTGCTGTTCTCTTAAACGCGACTGTGTAGCGCTCCTCCTCCTTGTAGTTCGGATACACGAAAGAGGGCGGGGTTGAGAGTGCCAAGCAGACACAAAAGTCAGTCGTTTGGGCGCAGTTGCGGCATCTGAAACGAAACGGAGGTCTAATGAAGATTTCTCTACTCCTTCTCTGTCTGTCCTACAGACACCGCTTTCACCCGCCTCTATATCATATTAATCCATGCGGGCGAAACTGTCACAAGGATTCAGGTACGTTGGCATTTATGTAAAGTACATATGCACTTTTTGCTTTAGTCACAGGACGCGAATATACGGTGACAGACGGCTACTGCCAGGCTAACAGGAGAGAGATCATTGACACGTACGGATTCCCGGACGAGCATGAGGTATGCGTTAAACGTGCGGATTTGAATGTACTGATAAGATCATGTCCGTCCGTCTAGGAAATGATCCAAAGCATCGAACTGGACGTGGCTGCCGCGCGACGTGCGGTTAAGCGGCCGGCTCAAGGTAAGGAACAGTGGAAGGATATATGAAGTTTGGTCACGTACGGTAGTTTCAAGCAGATCCCTCCGGTCTCCTCGATGCATGGAACGACACGTCGGCGAAAATCCACGGTGCACTGACAGGAATAGGACGGGTCTGTCATGTTAACCAACATTATTACAATGCTTAGTTTTTGCATAATCTGATAACGCAGGCGGTCAGCACGAACTCTGCTAAGATCGATCTTATCGTTAATGACGTACGCAAGCTGCAGATCAACCCCACAGCCGACATTGTTACCGTCGAATTAAGAGGCGTTGGTTAGGAATAGATTAATGAAGCAATGAACGTAGTTTACTATGCATTGTTTTCAGTGAACGAACTGCGTCTGGAGATGAACGCGTTGCGTGAGTACATCGCGAAGGAGAGCGTTCGCATGCAGGACATGGTAATCGCGCAGAGGGAGAAGGGTGACCGCACGGCTCTCGTATACTGTAATATTGTCTCAAAACGCTATTTACAATTGTTAAAACATGTTATTATTTAGGGAAGGATGTGAGGGAGCGCCTGTCCAGCTTGCGTGCGCGTCAGGATACGTTGAACAAGGCCCTTACTCATCTGCACGTCGCGCAGAGGGTGGCTGAAGAAGGGAACAAGTTCAAAAACGAGAAGTTACTGAAAACGCTCCAAGGATATGTAGGTGAAGTCAGCTGGTGAGACGGACAATTTCGCGAGTGTTAGCTGTCCAAACAGATGTTTTTACGACACGATACATATTTGTATACGTATACATATTTCGACAATTTCACGAGTGTTAGCTGTCCAAACGGATGTTTTTACGACACGATCCATATTTGTATACGTATACATATTTCGACAGTTGACCCATGGACATTTTCATGACACCATACGTATTCCAGGAGAGTCGGACGCCGTGAACAACTCACACCTAGCGCGATTGATTGCCATTCAGTCTAGGTTGAACGCAAGTACGTTACCTTATTTCAGCTGGAGTATCAGTTGCGGTGATGACATTTTCAGTTGAGGACGCGCTCCTTTTCCGATCGTTGGATTGGGACGACGAGGATAAGTCCATGACAGCTTTGTCTGGCGCGGCTGGTAGATATACGTTCTTTATTGTCAAAACCACGCACTACAGTATGCTATGTTACACAGATATCAATGTCCCTCTCTCCCTCTCCCTCGTCGTATTTATACTCATCGCGATGCAGCTGCATGGTGCATAGGTCATGTTACGAGCCTGCGCGGAAAGGGTCGCTAGTAGCCTAGGTGAAATGTTTCAGAATTAAAAAATAGTTCGTACATACAATCTTCTGAGTCGCATTCATTTTCCACTTGTTCGGGTGTGTGCCAGTAATTGTTCCGACCTAGCCCCCCGTTTGGGTCAATGCTGAATGCAAGTCGGCTCCTTACATACGCGTAGTGCATTAGCGCGTGACTCTCGGCTCTGGTTGGGTCATAGTTTTCCTTGACGCTTTTTTTTCGCCACGTTTCCGTGCATTCACGAGGAAGGTTCATTAGCAGCACTTCGAGAAAATTAATCTCCTCTGCTAATTCGAAGGACACTCGCAGAGCATCCTTGCAGTTGTGATGATTACTTCCGAGAATGGTGTTGAGTAGCGCGTCGAAGTTGGCGAATACCGCCTTCCCTATAGACATGTACGTCTTATCGCCGTGAAACTGGCGGATGTACTGGGCCTCATGGAAGTTGTAAAGTAGGACCAACCATGTTAGCTTATTGAAGCGCATGGTGTCGTGCGGCTCGTCCGAGTGCATCTGGTACGTTCCGAGGACGAGGTCGCCGTTGCCCAGGTTCTTAAGGAAAATACCGCCCGGTTCATGGAAAGACTGTGCAGAGAAGAAAGATGGCGTGTCCGAGGAGGCGACGCGACGGGCCTCAGTGTTGTATATCAGGGCGGTGATGGTGCGGGTCTCCACGATTACGGCTGCGAACGCTGTCGTCTTCTCCACGTTGTCATTAAACACCGTGGGGGCAATCATATATACCCCGGGTGTAGGGCGACTCACGTCACTAACTTTACTGAAAAAGTATACATTATTTGAATAGCGGGTTCAGTATTAGCGATCGAGGTAGAAACGATCGTCGGCGCAATTCGTCGAACACTATTTTGTCCTGCTCAAGCACCGATTCCTCCGGGATGTCTTTGTGCGAGACGTAGTGAAGAATGTCAATCAGGTTGGCCGACACCTTCTTTTTAGAGGCTCCACAACGTAGCGTAATCTCCAACGTATCGGACACACAGGCAATGTCGACGTGATCGAAAATGTACTCAAAAAGCAGGGATGCGTGATCGCCGTGACTGCCTACTGAGAAGCGCTCGATCTTCTCCTTAAGTTTGCGCTTTCTCTGGCTGTCTAATTTGCTTGCTTTAGATTCCCTTACGGGGAGTCCCTGGCTATTCAGCACTGTCAGGTCACCTGATTTTCTATCGTACATTAAATATGTGAACGGCTTATTTTCAGACATGAAGTTGTGCCATATCCGCTCAGCATCACTCTTCGGCTTTCCGGCTGCATCTTTCATGTAGTGCACAAAATTCGAGGCATTGGCAAGCGAAAACGCAAAAACTGCGTAGTCGCACTGGCCGGCCTGCGAAATGCTCAATTTGTTCCCTCTGAGACTATGAGAACAAATCCAGACAGAGACGCGGCTATGTTTCTTCACGTAGACCACGGCCCCTCTGATGAGTCTGACCTCCTTTTCCGAGGGGCACACTATATCATCTATTATTATGTTCATTCTCCTTTTGCTCGCTGTCTCCTTTTCCAGAGCGTCAAAGTCGGCAAAAGTGAACTTTGACTCGGGATAATCTGATTTGTCAGCATTAATGGCAATGCACTTAAGCGGGGATCTCATTGCCATAGCGCGGCAGAACCGGGTCTTTCCTGCACCCGAGGGCGCCACGACGTAGTACGAATGGTGTGTCATGATGGCTCCGTTTAAAGATCGAAAGTGACCCTGGTGAGCTTCCGGTATTGCTTCTCGGCGTTCTCCTTCTGGATGGCGAGGATGTTCTCCAATTCCTGGCGCATCATGATCGCCTCCTTACTGTCCAGTAGTTGAATAACTTTGACTGAAAACAACGTCAGCTGATCAAAAGGCCGATTTCGCGCATGATATCAAGTTGCGAACCTATGGGAGCCATGTAGAATCCTTTGCGCATCTTTATGCCCTTGAAAGCCGTTGAGTGGTAGCGGATCTATGTAATCACGTTATAAATGTATAGGTCACAATATGCTCATATGTCACTTACTCCGATCATGACCCTGTCCGGGGAGATGGTCACGCGGCCGGGGGTGTTGTTGACGAGCATCGTGTAGTTGTACGTAATCAGATTGACCACGATGTTGTATATCGCGCCTTTGCTCCCCTCTTGAGAGCAGGAACGTATTTTAAACGTTCTGGAAGGCGAGACTCTGTGCCTACATTTCTCTGTAAAATACGAAAACGTTGTCCTTGCACCTGTTTCAATTATTTATCATAACGTAACCTGGAGCAGAGTTGAGTTGGTTCCACTCCTTGCAGAGATTAGGAACCCTCCTGCATATCTCGGCCTTGACATATTGAGTATCCGCGAGAAGGATGGCTGCTCTTCGTATGTCTGTTATGAAGACGGACTTGCCTTCACCCCCCGCGTTGAAGTAGCGCATTTCAAACAGAAGACTGCCGTCTCTCGGATACACATCGGGATAGGATTTGTTATGTCTGAAATTACGCGCTATATACGACGTGCAGGAGGAATCGGTGCTTGTGTGCAGGCAGGAGACGGGTCGCCACAACGCGTGCTCAAACGCGTTATACTTACTCTTGCAGTAGTTTATCATTCGTGTCTCCACCTCCTTGCGTCCCCTCCACTATCGAGAGTATCGATCTAGAGAGGCCCTCGGCGTGTAGAACACGGAATGCTTTCATTATTTTGCGTGGCTTGACATGCAGATCTTCAACGCCGTAGAGATGAGCGCTAGACCGTAGATGTCTGCTCATCTCTTCCTTCGTTGGCCAGCCTGGGATTGACGGCGTCGACTCCGTCTCGTCCTGATCCTCCATCTCTTCCTCGTCCCAGCGCTTCTTTCGCCTTTTGCACAGCTTCTGCAGGATGCGTACTAACAGATGCGCACACACGCGGAAATCAAATATAATATTACCGTACTTTCAGCCGCGCGTTCAAATTCCTCCGTGTCCACGAAGGTCAGGTCATCCCCCTGTTCGTCGGAGTCCACGTCTTCCTCGTCCTCGTCGTCATCACCGCCGTCAATCACAGTTCGCTGTCTCTTCAGGACGCGTGGACCGTCCGTCGTAGACATCTCGGGGAACGCCTTGGGCTTCGCGACCCTCGCAGTGGAGTCCTTGGAGCTGGTCTCCTCGTGATCGTGTTTGCCTGTGAGCTTACATCCCACGACGCGGCAGGAAGGCAAGTTGTCAATGTCCTTGTCCGACCCATTGTCGGATTTGGTGTTGTTGTTGTTCTTCTGGGGCATGCCGTTCATCTTGCTGCTGTTGCCGTCCATGGTGATAGCGTGCAATGGATGATGGCTATGACGCTATGACGGAGCTTATATACTTGAGAAGAAGGCGGGCGGACGGTCGGGCGGGCGGTCGGGTGACCATGGGCTCAGTATATAAGATTCTTGCAGCGGCAGTATGAGCATCAGTCATCTCTGCGATGTCCGTCAACATTCACCGGCAGACCAACACAGGTAATTAGTTCATGAGCCTGTACACACGGCGCACCCGGTCTGGCCGGGCGTTGGGGAAGGCCCATTCTGGTAACTACTTTGGCAGCGTGGTCGAGCTGCGAAGAGCCCATCCGAACGCTTTCGGACAGAGCTCTCACGTAGTAGACACTAAAAAGGTGCTGTTAAAATTGTGTACCTTACAGACAACTTGTATTTACATTCATTTCCGCGTTAGAAAATTGCCGGCAGATCCCTGATATTACACGAAAGGCATTGCCGCTACAGATTCGATCTTGGAAACAATGCTATACGTAGAGCAGCTGTACGTGAACTTATGACGCTCATGGAGGAGGCCGGGGGACAGGATGTTGAAATGGGCAAGTTCTACAGGTTGTGCTTATTATTTTGGACACTCCAACACATTACTTTATCGAATAGTGGTGAATGCGAATGTAATACTTCACAGTCCTCAAAGGGGTACATTCTCCTATTACACGGGGCAAGTGAGTAGGACTAGTAATACATACGCGTACATCAAATGTTAAATACTTTGCACGTATAGGATTATGTGGGCGAGGAGAACCCAACCCTCGTGGCCGGACCCACCGTAATCACAAAAGATACAGACTTGTCTGATGTGCGCTTCGAGTTCTCGGCCGAGGAAATTGCCCAGGTGTTCGACTCCGTTTTGTACGATCAAAGCGGGGTCGTTGTGCACGAGATCGTGTCTGTTGTCATCGCCTTTAGAATGCTGGAGTCATGAAGGCAAAAACCCATGTTGCAAAGAAACTTTTTGCCGCGTTGGCATGCACAGATGAATCCTTTTCGGACGAGCTCGACCTCTACATCACGTTTCTGAAATTTGGACTAGACTTCCAAGTCGGTAAGTACATACGGCAACAGAACAAAGCAAAAGTTGACAACCTGATCCTTCATTAAAGACTTTGCATCGGTTTTCGCCGTCGCCAGTAAGAGGAATGACTTTGCATCAAAGCTTTATCAGGCCGGATATCCCCAAAGACCACCGCGATTTTTTGATATTGAAAACAAGGTCGACCTGTCAAGACTGGAATCCGCGCTTGGCGATGGCGTGGCTCTGGGATTGTACGTGCAAAGTGAGAGCGATGTGCCTGTGAAGATTTATGATGGCGAGACGAAGAAGAAGATCAGGGGTTGCTGCGTTGTGAAAAAAGTGACCGTTGTTTTTGACGCCAATCGCAATGCCTGCCTTTTGCCCCCCGGAGGATCCCTGTCCACCCTTCTCTGCGAGGTCAGCAGATTCGCCTCGCACGCATGTGAATGGGTGGAGTCGCCTGTGGAGGCTCTGGAATCTATACTGGGGACTGGCATGGTCCTACGCGACACATACACGGAGGTCCTCGACATGGTCCACTCGCCACACGTTCTCAACACCGCCCTTGACAAGCGAGTTCTCATTGCCATTCACACGGGAGGGTCGTTTAAGTCTGCAATGGCCAACTTTAAACTGGGACCTTTCTTTCGCAACTGCCTGCATTGCTGCCCCGTCGGTATGTTCGGACCCAACGCAGGACGAGCTCCGGAAAGGACAATTATCATTGCATGTAACGGCGATCGTTGGCTGGCGTACGATGTGGAGGGAGATGCAGCTGCGGCGGTCGTGCACAGTTGTTACGAGAGAAAAAAATCTAAGTCTCGCGTTGGTGCTGACCCTGGGTGGAACGTGGACGAAGAGTTGTCCGGTGAGAGAGACGGCGACCCGCCGACGAGGAAGAAAATCAAGTCGGAAGTCGAAGCGACAGACACGCGGAGTCTTGAAGAAGTCGAAAGCGAGGACGAAGAGGACGATGAATGGTGGCGTCACGTGAACGAGGAGAGCGCCGGGACGCGCACGAGACCGTGCACATGTGATATATGCCAGAGGGCGGCGGACAGGTTCGCCTCGATCGGTTCTTCCCCCACGGATGGCCAGAGGAAACTGATACTAAACGCAGACATTATTGAGCTAATGCAATTCTTCGGGCTTGACACCAGCGATAACATGTCACGATTGAACAAAGCGTTGACCCTCTCGCTCGCCGCGTTCGATGTGGAGAGCCTGAGCGTGACGGAGGACACGGTGAAGGTGGAGAAGACAAGCGAGGTGCGCGCGGGCACAGGCATTGTCGGGGTACAAGTTGCAACATTAATAGGGCTCGCTTCGCGTCTCTCCGCAGACGGACCGGGAAAGTACGATTACGCCGTGTACGACCTGCACGGCGGCGAGACGGACGGCATGGAGCAGTTTCTGACTGACTTGCTCTCCATTTCTGAGACGTGTCGGAGGGAGAAGACGGCGCTATTGGAGCCCATTTTCGCGGCGCTTGAGCAGGTCAGGACGGCGCACTTTGACTACTTTGCGATGTCTGGCAGGGGGGTCACGGATGCGGCGGAGTCCTACTCCTTGACGCTATTCTGCCGCTTACACAACCTCCTTGTGGACCTCACGAAGCGTCTTGTGGCATTCGCCTTCAATGCAACAAACTACGATATTCCCATTCTGTCCAAGAGCATAGCGCAGACGGCGATTGACAAGCTAGCGATTAAAGTGCGCTTTTCGGGTGCTAAGGGCAGTTATGTAAAGCATAGCAGAATTCGTATCGGAGCTGACTTGAGCCTCTGCTGTGCCTCTAGGCTCGCCGCTCCCGGCCTCTCCCTGGAGCGCTTTGCCGAAATGGCAAACCTGGAGTTGAAAAAGCACCATTTCCCCTTCGCATGCCTTCGCACTCCGGCGGACCTCCTTCGTCCCGATTTGCCACCCGACGATGACCCCAGCTGGACGGACGTTCTAACACAGGAGCGTATGGCAGAGGAGCATATTATATCGTCACGAGCAGCGTTCAAAGCTAACGGTTGCAAGTCTATCGCCGATTTCCTTAAGGTCTACTTGGAAAAAGACTGCGAGATACTTCTGAAGGCTTGCGACTCGTGGTTCCGAATGCTTCAGGACAACTTTGGCACACACGTACTAGACTGCATGAAGTTGACTCTACCTTCGCTATCCTTTCATTCAGTTGGTCGCGAACTGGGTCGACTGAAGTCGCCGTCTCAAGTGATAACCTCCTCCCTCACGCCATATATGGTTGCTAAGGACTCAGCGTTCGGAGGGCTCGCGTGTGTGTTTCATCACAGAGGTGTTGTCGACGCGCCCGCAGAGAACGGATGCCCCGACGTCGCCGACGGGGGTCGGCCGGGCGCCGCCCCCGTCGGCGATGTCGGTTCGAACCCCGCTTCACCGGTGCAAGGCGGCACCCTCGGACTTGACATTAACTCGCTATATGCGTTTGCCCGTGCGTGCATGCATAAGTGGTGGTTCTTGAGTTTCGGCCGGCCGCTCCTCGAGCGGCCGGCCGATTTTCGCGAGGGGGAATTCCAACGACAAGAGTTTGCCTCCGGCGCGGTTATATTTGTACCCCATAAAATCGTAAGACTACACACCTTTGCTTTACGAGAGGTCGAACGTGCGTGGAATAAGATTCCGCGGCCAGCTAGGCAGAAAAAAAAAGTGCATAGATGGTCTTCGATAAAATGGCGTTTTGGGCAGCTGACGTGGCACACCATGCACGCACGCGCAATTGATTTAGTAACCAACCCGCTACCCTTCGGTCCTATGTATTGCGCGCACAAATTCGACGAAGCAGACGGCGGGTCATACTTTGCATTGATGCCCGAGTGCGAGAGGAACATGTTAATGTGGGAGAGGAAAGAGTGCGTGTGGGCACAGGCCAAGACTCTTTTGCATGGGAAGGAGAGCATCAGAGCATACTCTGCATTCCACGCTCCTGCCACTCAAATGGTCTTCGGAGGAGGCAAGAGGAAATTTGTCGATCTTACGCTCTCGTTCGGTGGCGGCCGCATCGAGTGCTACAACTTTCACGAGACCGCAACGCACGCGGTGGGTAACAGGGGGCACAAGCCAGATTGTCCGCTTTTCCACGGTGTGCCCCTGCAGATGGACGACGAGACGCTCGCCGCAGACGCGTTTAACATGGCCTACGCTAATCACCTCACTCGCCACTGTGACTGGTTAAGCATAACGTACTCGTCAGAGACAGAGTGTGATTGGCACTGCCGACGTGATCTTATGAGCATGGCCCGCAACGACCATGCATTCGTCACGACGCCGTCATGGGCTCACGACAGACTAGATGCCGCGGAGGTTGAGAGGATGCTGCTTGCGGATGACGAGGAGCCCAATTTGAAGGGCTTCGTGGTTCTGCGCGGAGGTAGAGAAAGCAACGACTGCGCAGGCGGCGCGAAAGACTTCAGCGGCTTCCTTCTACAGAGATCAAAGAGAACTGTTGACGAATTGGGTGAAGAGTCACTGAGGATAATGATGGAGAGCATGAACCTGCAGCGATTCACTGACGAGACTGCCAAAGAGTTCAAAAAGAGAAGGGAAAGAGAGGCAAGAAAGGAGTTGCAACGCATTTGTGACCAAGAGGTCACGCTGATGCGGAGAACGTTCCCCGCGGACAAAGACACCTGCCTCTTTTCTGAGCACTTCAAGTTTCTGGTGCGCACGGGCCGGCTTACCGACTACAACATTCGCATGGTGGTGGTGGGCGAGTACCGATCATACCTGTCGGCGTTCGTGTGGAAGGTGTTGCAGGCGCGAAAGGATGAGACAACGTCTCGTGGCAGAAGTCAGGTTCTAAAGCTCGTATTGAACAGCTACTACGGCTATACCTTAATTGACAGGTAATTGAACTAATGAGGTCATTAATAATTAGTACTCGACCGTTCGTTCTGCGTGCAGTTCCAGATTCGAGAGATACTCTTTGTGCAAGGAAAATTCGCTTAACAGCATGCGTTACTCTGGAAGGGAGACAGAAGTCATCGGACGAATGATCTTTGGCGTCACTACACGGAAACGGGACGGTCGGGCTGACCTTCTATTCCTCAATCGCCTGACGAACAAACGCGCTCGAATATCGGCTCTTGCAGCGACGGGCGCCAGTATATTAGGCTATTCGCGCATTGTCTTCCAGAAAGGACTCATGTTCTTCGCCGACTGTGTGGATGAGTATGTTTTCACATTGCTTGTCCTTTGCTCATGTGGCAAGTTTCCTTAGGAGGTGCAAATTGTGCTATGTGGATACTGATTCACTCTTTCTCGCGTTGCACTCACCACGTTTGGAGGACAACGTGCGCCCCGGGAAGAAGCAGTACTTCCTGGACCACGTGCACGAGTTCATGGAGGACGAGTTGTCGCCGCGCACGCAAGCTGGGAAATTTAAGATCGAGTACTGGGTGAAAGAGAGCTATTTTCGTGCTGTATGTACTACTTGGATGCTATTGCTCACATAAACCGCTAATTTGTATCGTAGGTAAAAAGCTACATTCTTGTGCCGTTCGACGAGGATGAACGTCCAACCATTAGGTACAAGGGGCTGCCCCGGCGCGTGGCGTCCACGCTCAAGAAAGAGGACTTCGAGCTGAGGTCATCAGGCATGTACTACTCCTCCGTGGCCTTAGCGCCCACGCTGGCGGGGCAGATGGGCATCGAGGTTAGATCAAGGAAAGAAGTGATTTGCCTGAACACGAAGCGTCGTCTGTTGTCCTGCCGCATCAAGACGGAAGCTTTGACATAATGGATAAGGTACGCAACCACTTCATACACAACGTGCGGCGCGGCCGCCTTCTGACCGACAAGGCGCTAGCCAAGTACGCCAGACGTCAGAAGCTTGCGTGCTCTCTCTCCCTGATGCGCAAGGTCAAGCTCAGCTGGCTGCCCTTCGCCATGAAGTGCGTTCACGCAATACGTTCACCTAAGAAAAAAGTATTAATAGTCGACCTTGCAGGAGACTTGCGTCCAAAGTGGGATACCACCAGACGTACAGGAGTTTTCGTTATGGAACGCAGCAGATGGACTATGCGTTTCTTTTTCCAGAACTAAAGCGATTTAACAAGAACTACATGGTGCGTCTACTTTTACTTGAGATAGGCTAGTTAATCTTTGTCAGCAGCCACAGGCTAATTAATTTTTATGTGAGCAGCCACAAACATTGACCTACTAATTTGCACACCTCAACATTCCAGTCCATAGAATTTGCCTAATGTACTGATTTCACCCTTTTTACTAATTTGCACACCTCAACATTCCAGTCCATAGAATTTACCTAATGTACTGATTTCACCCTTTTTTTAACCGAATTGCTCATTACACACTCATTGAATTGCCCCTTATACCAACCCAGTAACATGTGATTACTTCAAATAAGTTGTACATGTGACAGTTTGTGTCTCATTTAAACGTAGACGTGCTTGCGCATTACTAGGGCGTGCTCGTGTGCGTTCAACCGCAGTCATTTTTTATTAATGCAATTCCAATGAAGAATCTGAAGATGCCGGCCTACAAGGCGGCTGTGAGAGAGCTGTGCGAGTCTACCATGGGCGACATCGACCACTTGCAGTCGGACTCCGAGTCGGCAACACTGTCCGAGCGCTTTAGATCCTACATCATGGAGCACTTTGGAACGAAAATTTCGTACTTGTCCCACCCAAACAAAGCGTTTTCTGCGGAACGCTCTATAGGCATCCTGAAGGACAGACTGTCGTTGACCATGCACAGCGAGGAGGATCCGGCTCTCCGTCTCAACTGGCTACGCCTCCTCCCCACGGTCCTTGCGGAGCTTAATAGTGCCAAGGAGGGTAACGTACTTGCAAATTGTGTCAGCTGTTGAAAAAGGAGAATTAGCGAAGGGAGAATTTGCGAAGCGTTATTTCCCAGCTTGCAATCTTCAGCTGCCCAAATGGCAGATTTCGCGATGTCAGCTGCCCAAACGGCAAATTTCGCGAAAGTTTCTTTACATGAATTCGAGTCATCTCGCCTTACAGGCATTCGATACCGAGTTTACACGCAGCGAGGTCACACGAAAGACGTTCTACAAATTCATCGACCAGAGATTCGGGGACGGGAAAGGTAGCTTTCTCACCACCATGAATAGCCTCACATACGAGTCGAGGTCGATGTCCCCGGGGCTGGCGAAAAAGATCTTTGGCGAGTTGCTCCCCGGAACCGTTGTGTTCGCGGCACGTAATGCGCTCACGCTGTCTGTCGCCGGCCAAAGCAGTAGGTTCATTAAGAAAAGCATCTACGGCTCGTTCTCTCCCGAAAAGTTTGTGATTACACGAAGCTTGCTTCGCGCCTGCTCTGACGGAAAGACATGTGTCCCAGGTGAGTTCACGATGGTGATAACAACGAGGACTCACACCATGTGTCTATCTAGTCTTCACACTGCGGAGGCGTAATGGAAAGAGGATTGCCGGCTACTTCTATCAATCCAATCTGCTTGTATCTAGCTTGGAGAAACTAACATGGAAGCGCCGACCCATTTCGTCTCCAACTCCTTTGTCGCCGCCGAAGAGACTCAGGTCCAGTTCGCCCTGGAGCCCACGCCGCCGGCCTGCAAGGAACACCTCCGGACGCTCGTGAGACCGTACTCTCTCCGAACACAGTGCCAGAGTTTCGACGTCGACGTTAGGATCGAGGGTACCGCCCTGCCATGCATGGAAAGGTTCAGCGTTCGCGTAAATCGAGCGGGTCCAGGTCACGGGGCTGTACCAAACAACTGCGATCTGCTGGAGTCCTTTGTCAGCGCCATGACCACTATCAACGCTCGCAGCATGATGGAAGAATTCGTGTACGTCAAGGTGGTGACCGACCAGAAGAAGAAAGATGTGTGTGGACTCGTCATGGCGCTTCCCAAGGGTGCCTACCTATGGGCATCGAGCGCAAAGTCACTGCTAATGCTGGGGTTCGACAGGAAGCAGTTGAGGAGCGTGTCGCATATGCACAGGCAGTACGGCGCAGAGGCATTCCCGAGAGAGGCGGACGGCGGCTACGTTGTGGACAATCCCAGCCCTCAGCTCCGCGTGAACCACATGAACAGCTCGGTGATCTGGGAGTGCTCGGCGTACATGATGGACCTCACGGAGCTCATTTGCGCCGACCTCGACGAGCTGTCTCAGCTGGAGCAAACGCTGCAGTTCGCCGTGATAAGACGGGAGACGTATCTCGGGAGAATGGAGGCGCACGTGCCCACCTTCGAGACGATGCCCATGAGACACTTCGGGCACAAAGTGCAGAAGGTGATCGACGACGCCCTGTTCGAGTTCAACGTGCCCCTGGGGCTTCTTCATATGGAGCTGAACCCAAACAACCGCACCCTGAACCTGAAGCTCCACGAGGCAGACAGGAGACCGCAGTACGGCATTCCCTTTGCTTTCGAAGTCTCTGTGTCACGCTCTTCAAACAAGAAGATCCTGAGCGTGACATCAATCGCCGGGCTTTCCAGATATCGCAAGAAGACAAAGAACAAGCTCCTCAAAATGACGTTCGAGATGCCATGCGTCTTGGGCAGTAGGGAAGACTATCCGCTCAAGATGTTCAAGATTCCGAAGAACGCCGCCGAAGAGATGGTATACCTGGGCATGCTGCTGTCTCCTGAATCGACGCACTTTATCAACTCCCAAGTCACGGAAGAGGACACGACAGTCGGGGTGACAACGCTCTTCGTACAGTTCATCAGTCAATCGGGGCAGACCATCTCGTTCAACTCGAACGCGTTCCTGGAGCTAAAATACACCCTAGAGAAGGAGGATGAGGCTGTCCATTTCAGATAACTGTCTGTTTTCAGAGTTTGCCTTGGCCAGCGGTCAAACCGTATCGGGAGAAGATGCAGTCGATCTCAGCTTTACGTGTTCCGTACCCGGCACAGGTGCAACAGAACGATCCCTGACAATCGACTCCCTCTCGCTCGAAAGCCTCACCGACCCCCTGACCGTCACCTTCAGTCTGCGATCGAAAGAAAAGGAATACACGCTTAAAAGCACTACACTAACGGATACCTGCCAGCATTACATGACTAACACCGTGGATAAGTTGAAGCGATTCGAATGGAAAAACATCCTGGCCTCTCCCGTGCACTTTGAGGTTGTTGCTGGCCCGAAGGAAGGATCAGTGAAAAAGACAGCAAGCAAAGGTATGAAGCCCCCCGCAGCAGGAAAGATCAAGTTTGTCCACAACGCACCGTCCAACTTTCGTCTTGTCGCGACGGAAAGTCCGGGATTTCTCCAGGCCTTGGGCGTCAAGGCGAGCACCATCACACTACTGGACAATCTTATGCCTCGTTGGAGGAATGAGAGCGGCTCGCCTGACCTCGGCTCATACGGTGACAGCTACTTCGTCGACTCGAAGCCGGACCGGGACCGGGACAAGTATGGCATGGTCACTTACGACGAAATCAAGGCGAGCTCGATTTGCAACGAAGTAATCTCCCCTGACGCCGTGAACGACGCAACTGCTCACGTTGGATTCATACAAATACCTCGGCTACTCGCCAACGGGGATGAGTACGTTGTCAACTTGGACGTGAACGACAGGGAAGAGGAGTTTGCGAAGAAGCTTACCGAGGTCTTGCACACGTTCCTAGACAAATACAACGTTCCAAGCAAGGCCTACTTCACCATATCGCAAGAGAGTTCAAACAAGAAAAGGCCCTCCACCTTGTTCTTCGTCAACAAGGGCCCAGGCGTTGCGTTCGACCTGCAGATCATGTTTTCCATCACCGGGACGAGCTACTTCAAGACCATGCGAGAAAGGACGAATCTCTCCCTGAGTGCCAAGGATGTGCTTGCCCTCGGCGTTGTCAAGTTCCCCGACGCCCCCGGTAACATAACTGATGACTCGAACTTCCCAGTCGCGATACTCTGTGACATGCAGCGACGAAACTTCGTGATTAACGGACAACTGCAGCCACTCATGGGATTCGCCCGATCGAAATCGCAATCAAATAAGCTAATATTGTACGAGACTGTACCCCTTTCTCTGCAGCACGGTCAAGGGGTACAGTTTCTCACATTGCAGTTTAGAGATAAGAAGGGAAATAAAATAGTGTTCTCTGAGAACATGCTTGTCACGTGCATTGTCAAACTACAGTCACTTGCAGCATGAAGCCCGACTCCCCCAAGACAAGCACAGAGGAAGAGGAAACTACCGGAGCGGACTTCGAAGCAATCGCCATAGACGAGCCCAGCGACGACAACGACGTGGTCGAAGCGGAGGAAGAGAACGAGCGCATTGACGACGACGACGACGACGACGCCGACGACGACGAGGAGGAGGAGGAAAACGACGATCTCCCGAGCGATATAGAGATCGCAACAACCGAAGAAGAAAGCGACAACGACGACGACGAGGAGGAGGAGGACGACGCAACCGACAAGCTGGCGAAGACTAAGAAGGGGGGGACCTCAAAGAAAGCCACCCGTTCGCCTAATTCCTCGAAGGGAGTGAATAAAGGCAAGGGCAAGGGCAAGGGCAAAGGCAAAGGCAAGGGCAAGGGAAAGGGCAAAGGCAAAGCCAAGGCGAAGGGAAGCGCAAGTACAAAAAAGAGCAGCGGAGGTGTGAAGAAGAAGAAAGGCAAACAGACCCCGAAGGAGAGGAAGCGCGCCGCTCGCCTGAGAGACAAGAAAGCCTCGTGCGCCCTATTTGCCTCCGCACTTCGTGACGCCTCAATTCAGGTTGTGGAGGGTCGCGATCACAGTGTGCTTAAGAAGCTCGCCGCTCTCTTCCTGAAGACGTTCTAAAACCGCTGCCGCAATGACCTCGCGAAAGAGGAGATCTCCCTTTTCCTCTAACGACACATCAGTGGAGCTCATCGAAATCTTTCCCCAGGAGGGCACCAGCTATGATGAGGGAAACACCATTCAATTCTCCTTCGTCACTCCGCCGTCAGACGATGTACAGTAAGTAACGCCAACACTTGCTTTCCCGCCGAGTATTGCCTAATATCAAGTGCATTTGTAGCTTCTTGAAGACCTCCGTGTGCATTAAGTACTCCGTGCAAAACAGCAACAACGACCTGACAAACGCGACGACCTACTACCTGGACCCCGTCGCGGGTGTGTGCAACTTCATCAGCGGTCTGTACCCATTATTATCACTAACTGAGCACGTGTGAACGTTTGTTTCATTCGAATAGGCTACGAACTGTTTATGGACGGCGAGCTGGTAGAGAGCAACAATAAGGGCGACCTTGGCATAATCCACACCATCTTTACCCGCGCACTGGACGATGAGCATCGCAAGCACGTGTTTCCCGGCGTGGACGTCCTGCACCACTCGGGCGAGATGGACAAGGATGCGCTCAACGACGACGCGAACAAGATGTTTGATCAGAAGCTCAATCGCATGAGAAGTAAGCTCACCGGAGGTCAACGACTTTACACCACCTCTCTCTTTACTTGTCCGTTCCTTGGAGTCTCCGTCAATCCTATTGACGAGACACTAAGGGGAAACAGTCCCTCAGATGTTGAACCCATGATTTTGCCGAAGAATGTGAACTTTGTCCTTCGCCTGAGTGTGAACGACATGCTGTCCCGCGAGATATGCATCATGGGTATGACCGGCGGTTTCAAGGGGATGCTCATGCCTGGCGCGATTCCACAGAAGCTGAGAGCGGAGGACGGTGCTTCTGCAGCAGATATCGCGGGGCGCGACGATATGATCAAGTACTACAAGGAGAACCTCGTCCCCGCCACCGTGTCATTCAAGATCCACTCGATCTCACTAATGATGGTGAAAAGGCAGCGCCCTGTGGGAAAGAAGAGCAAGGAGGCTTCCAGGTTCTTTTACGACAGGTAAAATGAAGCACATAGAATCTAATCTGGGAGAGTAATGAAAAGAAGACGCACGCTTTTGCTTGCAGATTCTATGTTCAGAAGAGGGACGTCATTGAGAACACGCAATCCGTGACCACCATCACAAACATCCCCCGCCAGTGCCATAGCCTTGTCATCGCCTTCGTCATCTCTCACCAGATTTTCCGAGCAGCGGGTAACGCCAAGCGCAGCCGCGAGCGATCAAAACTCTTCCTCTGTCCCAATCTCGAGGCCCTGCACTTCTTCCTCAACCAGCAGGAGATCTTGTTCCCTCACGGCCTCAAGTTCACCCCCACGCCCTGGACGTCCAGCACGCTCAAGCATTACTTCGACTTTCTTAAAGCCAACAACCTGTTGGCGTGCGACAGCTTCGAAGATTACGCCCCTGCGAAGGAAACGGTGAATACATTCTCCAATTTCATCATCATCCCCTTGGGCGCGTGGACGTTCACGGACAAGCAAAGCTTCTCGGTCAACATGACCTTCAACTCGGAGAAGCTTTCACCAAAAGGTTGGTACCAGCTGACTGCGTACACCGTCCAACACGAGCTGAAGAAGACGGCCGCCGTATGGCACTCTGCGGAGGCCACCAAGTAATCTCTCTCTCTCTCTCTTCCCGTCGTAA
>JAAUYK010034034.1_pt1 | contig 19361 bp, 17 predicted proteins | sample 7278021 | NCBI WGS metagenome assembly JAAUYK01 (sample SAMN14350223, study PRJNA611818) | marine sediment metagenome | isolation source: surface marine sediment (1.8m) | place: French Polynesia: Moorea | collected 2018-08
GTATTCCCGCCGTGCATCACGGGGCATTTAACTTTCGCGTCCATCTTTCTCTCCCAGAATGTCTGTTTCTGACCTGCGTCCCATGGCCTCCTCGATCATGGGGGAGGGGCGTGGCGCTGCAGGTATGATCCAACGTGAGCCAGTGTGCAGCAGGTCTCCGAAATTCCTTTGCGAGAACGACCTGCTGGCCCGGACCGGTGCTGCGGCGGCTGTCGTGGGCCTGGGCGCCTGCTCCATGGCACACGCTCTTATGGGACCTGTGCCGGGCTGCAAGCTCGTAGATGCGAACACCGGTAAACCCTCTACCACCCGTGATCTGGCGGGACGACTGAATTTAGAAACGTTCTAAATTCTATAATGGCTATGACAGCGACCCACATCAACCTAAAAATGCATCCGCCGTGCTCTCCGCCGCGATGCGACCGAGGGTGATCGCGGTGAGCAGGCCGTTGCCCGAGAGGTCGCCCTCGGTCGCCGGGCTCGAGACGCCGCCGGGGACGCTTGCGCTGAAGGATCCGATGTGGTGGCTGAACCGGACGATTCGCCGACCTCGCTTGGATGCCAAGAGATAGCCGAGAGCAGTCTTTGCGAAGATGCTGGTGCTCTAGCGAGTCAACGTGGCAGCGGCCTCTGATCAGAGTTTTGGTCTGATGATCGCGAAGTAGGCATAGTGATCAGACGCACCGCGGTGTTCACGCGGAACAATGCCGCCGTCGACTACGTGAAACTCGGACTGGCGTATGAGCACGTAGTCAATTCTGGTGCCGTGTCCGCTACCCCAAGTACCTTTGCGACGAGCTTCGATTGTATTCGGTGTATCAACGACCGTGGCGGTGTCTACAAAGTCATTACCCAGCAATTGAAAACGCCGATCACCGGGGTGCGCGTTAAAGTCGCCAATCAGTACTGTCGGTATCTCGGAGCCCTCAATCGCGGATCGCACTTTGCGGAACGAACCGCCGTCGCGAAGATCGACGTCCTTGTGGATCGAGGCGAAAAGCATGAGTCGACCTCCGATCTCAACCGTAGCAAGCGACGCGTTCTTGGAGTTGCCAATCCCGCTGCTGATCTGAACGGTTCTAGCATCTGTGATTGGGTACTTGGACAGAACTGCGACGCCCCACCAGGGTCGCCTGGCCGGGTGAGCAGAGAAGGCGTAGTTGAGGTTCAGCGCCTTGGCGATCCGTCGAGCCTGACCGTTGCTCAGGACCTCTTGAAGGCCAATAACGTCCGGATCAACAGAGCGAATGGCCGCAAGGATGGGCTCAAGCTGTTCTGGGCCATGGCGAAGCTCATAGGGGTCGGTGCCCCACTTGGAAGGGCCATATCCAACGCGGATGTTGAAGCTCATGATTGTGAGCGTGTCTCCCGGCTGGAAGGTGTCGTTGAGTCGCACATCGCGGATATTGTTCGCCGGCGTACAGGCGGCGACTAGGAACAAAAGACATAGGAATGAAACGCGTGGGTCGCGAATGAAAGGCATTGGATCCATCAAACAGAGATTCCTGGATCGGCCTCCCTTGGTACTGGGATGCTAGCATTTTATCAGAGTAGCGGGGTTACCGGTACGGCTCGAAGTAGGGGCTTCACGATACCGCCTTCTCTAAACCCGATTGGATGTTTGCCTCCGAAAGAACGGCTTGAAACTGATATTAAGAGCCTTTTGTGTTATCCTTTTCGGGTAGGGGGCGAAGTCAGGTGAGGAAATCCGACCCCCTTAGAGGAGGCTTTCAGATGAAACGTTCAGGCAGCATGCTCTCCATTATTCTAGCCGCAACGGCTTTCCATATTTCCGATGCGGATGCCGAGACCAAGACGATCAAGGGCACCAACTTCCACCACACAGTGGTCTGGCAGGGCATAGAAGTTGGAGACGTCGAAGGTCACTTGGTTGGGGCTTACGAAAACAAAGGGGTTTCGGTCTATGAAGACGGTGAAGAAGTCGAGCTCTTGATCAGAGGCACCCTTGACCAGGTAAAGGGAATCGGTCCAGTCGATGGCTATGATATTCGTATGTACAGCGATGGATCGACGATAACGCTCGAATACCATGGCGAAGCGAAAATGACGCCCGAGGGGCGTATCGTGTCAGGCACATACACTTCCTGTCGAGGGTCAGGCCAATTTGAAGGTGCCAAGTGTCAAGGTACCTGGACAGGCGGGAGAAAAGGAAAGAGCCTGAACGTGTTCGATTGGGAGGTAAAATACACTCTCCCCTAAAGACCACCGGCTCCAGAATTACCCCCAGAGACTGAAACTGTCTCGAGCGGAAGTTGCGCGGTCGATACCACAATCCGTAGGGCCGACAAGGGGTCATCTGTTGCAGTCGGCCCTTGGCCTCAAATGGTCGTTCTGAACCGATCACCGGACCTAGGCTCGGTCTTTGACACAAGACTCTCGGCTCGGCGGTCGTGGTCTCTCGTGGCCTTACCCCAAGGTTGCCGCGCTGTCCCCCGCGATGCGGCCGAGCGTGATTGCGGTTAGGCAGGCCGTTGCCCGAGAGGTAGCCCTGGATCGCCCGACCCAAGACACCGCAGGCCGCCCCGTCGCCTCGGAATGGCAGGGCGGCCGCGTCCTCGTGAGCAAGCCTAGGACGATCCTGTGCCCGCCTCGCTCGGCTTCGGAACAAGGATCTCCGCTATCCCCTTGGCCAAGCCCTCTTCGACGTCCGCCACATCCGTGGTCCCGCCGGCGATCCCGCCCAGGGCAAACTGCTTCGAAACCTCGTACTCGCCGAGCAGCTCGAACGTGGCCTTGTCACGCAAGGTCACGTCGGTGTCGATGCGGATTTGGCCGGCGCCTGCGATCATGAACCTCGCAAAGGCGCTTCCCTCGTCGTATTCGACAAAGAGGATCTTCATGACGGCGGTCTTGGGCTCGACCATCCCCGGCTGTGAAGACGTCGGTGCCGCCTCGCCGGCTTGAGCCTCTTGCTCCAGGAAAACGAAGCGCCCGGGCGCGCGGCGTTCAACTTCCTGTTTTACCATCGCTGCGACGCTCTCCTGCTCGTGCTTCGGGATCTCGACCCCCTGCATTGCCTCGCAGGTCACGATCATGTGCGAGTACCCCTCTAGCGGACGCTCGGGGTTTGCAAAGGCCTGAACGGCCGTCGGCTCGGGCGCGCTCGTCGCGCAGCCTGCGAGCAACAAAACCGCGGCAAAGACGGGTAGGACTGTCCGCCCTTTGTTCGCTATTTGCGCCATAACGAAACCTCCTCCATTTCGGCGAGCCCAACGTCGTCTTGCTTCGAAAGCCGAACCGACTGAGCCGCCGATCGATCAAGCCAGCCTCGAAAGAGGCGCGTGCGATCGAGGCTAGAACATTTGCTGAACGTCTATCTTGATCCAGTACAAGCCTTGGCCGATTTTTGGCCCGGCGCGGGGTCGCGTGTCGCTTGGGGTAGGAGCCCCTTGGGGGTCACCTTTCCCCATCCGGGCGTACCAACACCCGATACTGCTGTCGGAGAGATGGCGGTCAAAACTTCCGCGGACTTTCAGCTTTCGGTTTCTTTTCGAACCCGTTCGGCGGCGACTTCATTCGCGAAATCGGTCACAAGCAATCTTTCCGACTAGATGTGGCCGCGCGCTCCGCTGCAGTTCCCCGGTCACCACAGTCAAGCTGCGTGCCCTGCTCCTGAGCTGGGCTCCGGCTCAGTGGCGACGGCCATCAGGGGCGTCGCCCTCGGGTCAGTGTTCAGTCGTGGAGGTCCGAGCCGGGAACCTCTGGCGGCGTACCGGTGTCGAAGGGGGGAGGCAGCGTTTTCAAGGCAATTGCGATTGCTTTCCGAGGAACGATGACAACATTCGACCGATATCCAGACCCAAAGGCACCGCCTCTCACTTCAAGACAGATATCTTCAGGAGTTATCCGCAGATCGTAGGGCACGGAAACCTCCGGTCCGCCAGGAACGAGCATCCTGGGTCTTGTCCCCCACACCGCATGCAGAAACGTATAGTAGGTGAATGGTTCCGCATCGTTACCCCGTCGGATTGTCACAAAAAACAGTTTGCCCAAATCAAATCCCCGCCAAAATACAGTCGGCGATCCAATTAACGTGGCGTCGTCATCCCGCTGGTCGCATAAATAGAAAGAGACGCCCAAATTATAATGATTTTCTCGTGCATACCTGTGCAAATCCACTTTGCTCTGAAACTCAATCTTCAATAGAAGCCACTGCGGCATGAGCCCCCACTCATCTTTACTGTCTCTAATATTCGCGTAATATTGATCGATATCTCCCTCTGTTGCTGTATCTTTTTCGTCATTATTATTCAGATGGATGAGGTGTCTTATGATATTGTGAGAACTAATCAACTCATTCTGAAACGACGAATCCAGCTCTCGTTGATCCTTGTTGTTGACCGCTTGGACCGACACTAAGGTGAGATCAGTAGGATAATTGGAAACGCAGCCAACGAGTCCTAAGAATATCGACGGTAAGATGCACCACATCCTCAACATCACCACTAACTCTCATTAAACAATCCAACTTCTTCGCCTATCAGAATCTCAAAAAACGCCGGCCTGCGTTCGGACCATGCCCTTGCCTTCTCATGTGTACAGCTACAGCATAAATCGTGGCGCGCAATAGAAGGAGATGCTGTATGTAGCCATAGCGAAAGGTCTGCTCGGAGTCATCTCTCACCCTGTGGGCTTTGGGCCTTGAGGTGCCGTTGTGAAACGATCACCGGACGTAGGCTCGGTCTCTAACACAAGACTCTCGGGTCGGCGTCCGCGGGCTCACCCCGCAACCAGAGTCGCCGCGCTCTCCCCCGCGATGCGGCCGAGCGTGACCGCGGTCAGCAGGCCGTTGCCCGAGAGGTAGCCCTCGATCGCCGGGCCGGAGACGCCGCAGGCCGCGCCGCCGCCGGCGAAAAGGTTCGGCAGGCCGCCGCCCGCGCTGCGCTGCACCCGCGCCGCCTCGTCGACCGCCAGGCCGCCCTGGGTGTGGAACAGGGCGCCGGTCACCTTGACCGCGTGAAAGGGCGCGGTCAGCGGCGGCTTGCCGGTGAAGTCGCGGCCGAAGGAGTCGGGCTGCTGTCCGGCCTGGAGCCGGCGGACGCTGTCCAGGGTCTCGGCCAGGGATCCGGGCGGCAGGCCGGTCGCTTCGGCCAGCGCTTCCGGGGTCCCGCCCTGGCGAATGGCGCCGGCGGACTCGGCGTTGCGGAAGTCCTCGAACTCCCGGCCCAGGGCCAGCAGCCGCTCGTCGAAGACGTTCCAGGCGATGCCGCCGGGCTGGCGCAGCACCGCCAGGGCCTGCTCGGAATAGCCGAGGTGCTCGTTGGAGAAGCGCCGGCCCTCGGCGTTGACCTGGATGCCGCCCTCCATCATCAGCGCCCAGCTGATCAAGATGTTGTGCGGCGTCGCCACCGAGCCGTGGCCTTGGCAGGCCCCGAGTTGCCGGAGCTCGGCGCCCAGGGCTTCGCCCCAGCGCAGCGCGTCGCCACAGTTGCCGGCGTGGCCGAAGTATTGCGCCGTGCTCATCGCCGGGATGTGCCGGGCGACCAGCTCAGGATCGCCGCCGAAGCCGCTGCTGGCCAGGATCAGGGCGTCGCAGCCCAGCATTTCCTCACTGCCGTCCGGGCGCAGGAGGCGCAACCCGCGGACCCGGCCGTCCGGCTCGGCGAAGAGGTCCGTGACCAAGGCGCCGGTCATGATCTCCGCGCCGGCCGCCCGCGCCGCCTGCAGCAGCCGTGCCTCCAGGTCGGCGCCCGTGCGCGCTGGCGTCGCGTGAATGCGCAGGACGCTGTGGCCCGGATACTGGAAGCCGGTCACCAGGTGAAACTCCAGGCCGTGGAGATCGCTCAGCCATTCGATCGCCGGCCCCGCGGCCTCGGTCACGATCCGGACCAGGGGCGCGCAGGCCTTGCCCCCGGCCTTGGCCTGGATGTCGGTGGCGAAGGCGGCGGGACTGTCCTCGATGCCCTGCTGCCTCTGGAAGCGGGTGCCCGCCGCCGGCACGAAGCCCGAAGACAGCGAGGTCGAGCCGCTGGGCGAGGCATCGCGCTCCAGCACCACGACCTCGGCCCCGGCGTCGCGCGCGGCGATGGCTGCGGTCAGGCCGCAGGCCCCGGCGCCGACGATCACCACCGGGACCGTCAGTTCGAAGCCTTGGCCTTCGGCGGGCAGGACGGCGGTCATATTCGCTGCAACTTGCCAAGAACCTCGGCGCAGGTGGCGATCTGCGAGACCGTGGCGAGGTCGGCGAGGGCGGCCTCGTGGGCCTCCGGCCGGAAGGCCGCGCAGCCGTCGGCGAGCACGATTGTCCGCAGGTCGCGAACGTGGGCGTCGCGCACCGTCGAGGCGACGCCGCCGTTGGTCACGATGCCGCCGACGATCAGGGTCTCGATCCCGGCCCGGTGCAGCACCCATTCAAGGCGGGTCATGTAGAAGGCCGAATAGGCGACCTTCTCCACCGTCAGGTCGGCGGGCTGCAGCTCGTCGACCACTTGATGCCCCCAGGCGCCGGGGCAAAAGTCGCCCTTGCCGAGGAAGGGCCGCAGCTCCTTCAAATGCGCCGAGATGAAGGGCTTGCCGTCGCGCCCCGGCACCAGGGTGAAGAGGGTCGAGACGATCCAGCCGCCGGCGGCACGCAGGGCCGCTGCCAGAGGTGCCAGGCGGCCGGGAAGGGCGGCGATCTCCGGCGCGCTTTGGCCGGCGCGGCCGTAGGCGCCCTCGGGATGCAGGAAGTCGTTCTGAAGGTCGACCAGCAGCAGGCCGGTGGACTCCGGTCGCAAATCAGGAACCGCCATCTCAGGCCTCCCCCTTGCGCGAGATCACGATGTTGCCGAAGCGGTCGACCCGTCCTTCCAGGTCGGGGTCGATGAAGATCGTGGTGTCCGGCTGCTCCAGCAGCGCCGGTCCCGGTACCAGGGCATCGACGGGCAGCTCGAGGCGCTCGTAGACCTTGGCGTCCTGCCAGCCGCCTTCGACCCAGACCCGCCTTTCTTCCAGCAGGCAGTCGTCGAGCGATTTGTTTCCGCGCGGGGCCAGGATCTCCAGATCGAACTTCGGCCGCCGGCCGATCACCGCGATCCGCAGGTTCATCACCCGCTGGGGCAGGCCCTCCAGAAGGCGCCCGTAGGCGGCGCGGTAGGCGGTCTCGAAAGCCGCCCGGATCGCATCCCGGTTGACGCCGGTGGTCGTCTCCTTCGGGGTCAGCGGGAGCGGCACGCTCACCGTGTGGGTCTGGACGAGATAGAGCATGTCCAGCTCGAAGAGATGGTCGACCCGCTCGAAACCGACGCCGGCAGTTTCCAGGAGAGCTTCACCCTGACGCGCGGTGCGCAGCATCTCCCGGTCCAGAGCGTCGATGTCCAGTTCGTCCAGCAGTCGGTTCAGGGTGTGCACGAAGTCGTGGCGCATGTCGGCGATGACGCAGCCCAGCGCCGAGGTGACGCCGGGGTAGCGCGGCACCAGCGCCTTGGCGAGGCCGACTTCCTTGATCAGCGCCCCGGTGTGCAGGGCGCCGCCACCACCGAAGGGCATGGCGACGAAGCGTTTGGGGTCGTGGCCGCGCTCGACCGAGACCAGGCGGATCGCCCCGGCCATGCGGGCGTTGGCGACCCGGATGATCGCCTCGGCGGCGGCCAGAGGATCGAGCCCGAGCGGGTTTCCGACCTCGGTCTCGATGGCACGGGTCGCGGCCTCCAGGTCGAGCCGCTCCAGCTTGCCGCCGATCGGCCGCGCGGCATTGATCCGGCCCAGCACCAGGTTGGCGTCGGTCACCGTCGGCCGGGTATTGCCCTGGCCGTAGCAGGCCGGGCCGGGATCCGAGCCGGCCGACTCCGGGCCGATCTGCAGCAGCCCGCCCCGGTCGACCCAGGCGATGGAGCCGCCGCCGGCGCCGATGGTGGTGATCTCGATCATCGGCGTGCGGACCACCAGGCCGAAGTCGATCGCGGTCTGCGCCGCCAGCGCGCTCTCGCCCTCGGCGACCAGCGAGACGTCGAAGGAGGTGCCGCCCATGTCGCAGGTGATGACGTTGGGGAAGCCGGCGGCGGTCGCGATCTCGGCGCCGGCGATGACTCCGGCCGCCGGTCCCGAGAGCGCGGTGCGCACCGGCAGGTGCCGTGCGGTCTCGAGCGACATGACCCCGCCGTTGGACTGCACGATCAGCACCTGGCCGCCAAAGCCGCCTTCGGCCAGGGCCGCCTCCAGGCGCGCCAGGTAGTTGGCGATCACCGGCTGCAGGTAGGCGTTGAGGGTCGCGGTCGAGAGGCGCTCGAACTCTCGGATCTCCGGCAGGATCTCGGCGGCCGCGCTGACGTGCGGGTTGGGCCAGACCGCCTTCAGGGTCTCCAGGGCCCGGCGCTCGTTCTTGGCGTTGGCGTAGCCGTTGATGAAGAACAGGGTGACCGCCTCGCAGCCTTGTGCCAGCAGCGCCTTCGCTGCGGCTTCGACCTGGTCGCGCGCGACCGGGGTCTCGATCGTCCCGTCGGCCAGGGTCCGCTCGGCGACCTCCAGGCGCCGGTCGCGCGGCACCACCGGCTCGAAGCGGCCCCAGAGGCCCCAGGTCTGCGGCCGGTCGCGCCGGCGCATCTCCAGCACGTCGCGGAAGCCCTCGGTGGTGATGATCCCGGTCTTCGCACCGCGCCGCTCCAGCAGGGCGTTGGTGCCGACCGTGGTGCCGTGGACTATCGTACCGATCTCGGCGAAGTCGGTCGCGCCCACGCGGACGCCCTCGACGAAGCCTTGGGACTGATCGGCGCGGGTGGTCGGGACCTTGGCGACTTCGATGGTTCCGCCGGCCTCGTCCAGGAAGAAGAGGTCGGTGAAGGTGCCGCCGACGTCGACTCCGATGACCAGGCGCCCGCTCATTTGGCGTCCTTTCGCAGCTCGCCGGTCGCCGCCGCGTCGACCTTGCCGTCGTCGTCCAGCGCGACGCCGTAGTCCCGGGCCGCCGCCTCGGCACCGACGTAACCCAGGCGGACATCCTCTGCGACCGCCTGCGGGTCGCGCTCGAAGGGCGCGCCGTAGCCGCCCCCGCCCGGCGTTTCCAAGGAGAGGCGCTGGCCGCGCGCGAGCTTGATCCCGACCATCTTGGAGGCGAAGGGCGGCTCCGCCTCGCCGCCGTCCTGAGGATAGCGGAAAACGTTGCGCGCACCCGCCTGACCGCCGACCACCCCGGGCGGCGCGAAGCGGCCGCGTTCGCCGAAGAGGAAGGCCTCGGCCGACTCTTCGAGAAGCGAAATGCTGTAGCGCGCGCCCAGGCCGCCGCGATGGCGCCCCGGCCCGCCGCTATCGGGCCGCAGCGCCCACTCGGTGAACTTGACCGGATAGGCCGCCTCCAGGATCTCCAGCGGCGGGATGGTCGCGGTCGAGATCGGCGCGTTGCCGTGGTTCAGGCCGTCGCCCTCCGGATGGCCGCCGTGGCCGCCGCCGAAGAAGGAGAACATCACCCAGCGCCGGCCGTCCGCGCGATGCCCGGCGATCGACAGCGCGTTGATCGTGCCATAGGCGCAGCCGTTAACCCGCTCCGGCGCGACCTGGGCCAGGGCGCAGAAGACCACGTCGATGACCCGGAGGATGGTCTCGGTGTAACCGCCGACCGGCTTGGGCGCGGTGACGCTCAGCAGGGTGCCCTCGGGAATCACGAAGCGGATCGGCGTCAGCACCCCGGCGTTGGCCGGCACGTCGGGAAAGAGGTGCTTCAGCGCCACGTAGCAGGAGGCGATGGCGGTCGAGCGGGCGATGTTCACCGGCCCAGCGCAGGCCGGCGAGGAGCGCGAGAAGTCGAGGACCATGCCCTCTTCCTCGATGGTCAGGTCGAGGGCGATCTTCAGCGGCTCGTCGACGATGCCGTCGTTGTCCAGGAAGTCCTCGGCCGAGACCTTGCCAGCAGGCAGCTCGGCGATGTGGGCGCGCATCAGCTGCGCGGCGCGCTGTTTCAGCTCGGCCAGGGCCTCGGCGACCAGGTCGTCGCCGTAGTCGTCGAGCAGGTCGCCCAGGCGCCGGACGCCCAGCTCCAGGGCGTTGATCTGGCCGTTCAGGTCGCCGTAGAGGCTGCCCGGCAGGCGCGAGTTGGCCTTGAGGATCTCGACGATGTCGCCGCGCAGCTCGCCCCTGTCGAAGAGCTTCACCGGCGGGATCAGCATGCCTTCCTGGAAGCACTCGGTGGCGACCGGGTTGTAGTTGCCCGGCACATTGCCGCCGACGTCGTGCCAGTGGCCGACGGATGCCAGATAGCAGTAGACCTTGCCGTCGCGGAAGTAGGGCCGCACCAGCTTGAAGTCCGAAAGGTGGGTGCCGCCGTCGTAGGGGTCGTTGAAGATGTAGACGTCACCCTCGGCCGGCGCCCCCTCACGCGCGATCTTGTCGATCACCGCCTTGACCGCGAAGGACATGGCGCCGACGAAGACGGGCAGGCCCGACTTGCCCTGGACCAGGGTCTCGCCGGTCTCGCCGTGATAGAGCCCGTGCGAGGCGTCGTGGGCCTCGGCGATGATCGGGTTGAAGGCGCTGCGGAACAGGGTCGCGTCCATCTCGTCGGCGATCTGCTCTAAGCGGCCCTTCAGGACGGCCAGGGTGACGGGGTCGATCATGTCCGCTTCCGGATGGTCTCGGGGTCGTAGGCCTGGCCAAGGTCGAGCATCTCCGGGGTGCCGATCACCGCGTTGAGCTCGGCGAGGTCGATCATGCGATCGCCGAAGGGCCGGTTGCTGCCGTTGGCCAGCAGGGCGGCGAAGTACTCCTGGGCCATGGCCACGAAGGCCCGGACCAGGCCGCCCGGGAAGATCACCAGGTCGAAGCCCAAGTCTTCCAGCTCGGCCGCGCTCAGCGGCGGGGTCTTGCCGCCCTCGACCATGTTGGCCAGCAATGGAACTTGGCCGCCCAGCTCGGCGACGATCCGCGCCATGTCCTCGCGGCTCTGCGGCGCCTCGACGAAGAGCAGATCGGCCCCGGCCTCGGCGTAGGCAGCCGCGCGGGCCAGGGCGGCCTCCAGGCCCTCGACCGCGATGGCGTCGCTGCGCGCGATGATCAGGGTCTCCGCGCTGCGCCGGGCGTCCTGGGCCGCCTTGATCTTGCCGACCATCTCCTCGGCGCTGACCAGGCTCTTGCCGGCCAGGTGGCCACAGCGCTTGGGCAGGGTCTGGTCCTCGAGCTGGATCGCGTCGGCTCCGGCCCGCTCGAAGCTCCGGACCGTGCGGCGAACGTTGAGCGCGTTGCCGAAGCCGGTGTCGGCGTCGACCACGATCGGCAGGGCACAGCGCTCGCGGATCGCGGTCAGGGTCTGGGCGACCTCGGTCATGTCCACCAGGCCGATGTCGGGCCGGCCGAAGCGCGTGTAGGCGATGCTGGCGCCCGAAAGATAGACCGCCTCGGCGCCGGCCCGCTCGGCCAGCAGCGCCGACAGGCCGTCGTAGATACCCGGAGCGATGAGGATCCGGCGCTCCCGCAGGCGGTCTCGCAGCCTTTTACCGTCGGTCATGTCTTGGCCTCCTCACGCTGGGCCTTGAGCTTCTTCTCGAGGTGCGGCACCAGGCCGCCGTCCCGCAGCATCTCCATCAGGAAGCCGGGGATCGGCTCGCAGGCGAGCCCTGCACCCGTGGTCAGGTTCTCGATCCGCCCGGCCGCCGGATCGACCCGCAGCTTCTCGCCGAAGCCGATCCGCTGCGCCTCGGGACAAACCAGGACCGCCAGGCCGAGGTTGAGCGCGTTGCGATAGAACAAGCCGGCGAAGGACTCGGCGACCACTGCGACCACGCCGAGGTGCCGCAGGGCCTGGGCCGCCTGCTCGCGCGAGGACCCCAGGCCGAAGTTGCGTCCCCCGACCACCACGTCGCCGGGCGCCACCCCGGCCGCGAAACTCGGATCGATCGCCTCCAGGCAGTGCGCCGCGAGCACCTCGATCGGCGCCTTCATGTAGGCGCCCGGGGCCAGGGCGTCGGTATTGACGTCGTCGCCGTAGACCCAGGCCTTGCCAGACTCGTCGGTCATGCGCCTTTGCCCTCCGCCAGGATCTCCCGCGGGTCGAGGATCCGCCCGGCGACCGCCGCCGCCGCCACGCTGTAGGGCGAGGCCAGGTAGACTTGCGACGAGGCCGCGCCCATGCGGCCCTTGAAGTTGCGCGCGGTCGAGGAGATGCAGATCACGTCCTCGCCCAGCCGCGCCTCGCCGTAGCCGGCGCAGATCCCGCAGGCGTTGGGCAGCAGCTTGGCCCCGGCCTCGACCAGGATCCCCAGGCTGCCCTCGGCCGCGGCCGCCTCCTGATCGCGGTGCGATGCCGGCGCGACCAGCAGCTCGACTCCCGGTGCAACCTTGCGCCCGCGCACCACCTCGGCGGCCATGCGCAGGTCGTCCAGCTTGGCACCGGTGCAGGCGCCGATATAGGCGACCTGCGGGCGGATCTCCGCGAAGTCGGTGGCGGGCGCGGCCAGTGCCGGGCTGTGCGGCGCCGCGACCTGGGGCGCCAGCGCGCCCGCGTCGAAGGCGTGATGCTCCGCCACCGCTGCGCCGCCGTCGCCCTGCCAGGCGCCGATCTCGCCCGGGTCCACGCCGATACCCTCGAGATAGCTCGCCGTGACCGCGTCGGGCGCGATCAGCCCGGCCTGCCCGCCCAGCTCCGCAGCCATGTTGCACAAGGTCATGCGCTCTTGCATCGACAGCGCGGTCATGGCCTCGCCGGCGTACTCCACCGCCTGGTAGCGGCCGCCATCCATGCCCAGGCGGGTGCAGAGGAACAGCATGATGTCCTTGGCCACCACCCCCGGCGACAGGCGGCCGCGCCACTCGATGCGGATGGTCTCCGGCACCTTGAGCCAGATCTCGCCGGTCACCAGCACACCCGCCATCTCGGTGGCGCCGATGCCGAACATGTAGCAGCCGAAGGCGCCGCCGGTCGGCGAGTGGCTGTCGCCGCCGACCACGAACATTCCGGGCCGCAGGTGGCCCTGCTGCGGCAGCACGACGTGGCAGATGCCCTCGCGGTCATGGAAGGCGCGGATGCCCTGTGCTGCGACCCAGTCCCGGGTCAGGTCCAGGATCTCGCGGCTGCCGGGGTCCGTGGCCGGCACGAAGTGGTCGGTGATCACCACGACCCTGTCCGGATCCCAGACCTTGACCCCCAGGCGCTCCAGGATCGGCTTGACCCGGCGCGGCCCGCCGGAGTCGTGCATCATCGCCAGGTCGACCCGGCAGGTGACGATCTCGCCGGGCGTGACCGACTCCCGTCCCGCGGCCTTGGCAATGATCTTCTCGGCCAGGGTCAGCGCCATCGCGTCAGATCCCCAGATAGGAGCGCTTCAGCTCCTCGTTGCCCAGCAGCTCCGACGGCGGGCCGGAGAGCGTGATCGCGCCGTTCTCCAGGACATAGGCGCGATGCGCGATCTCCAAGGACTGCAGGACGTTCTGCTCGACCAGCAGGATCGACAGGCCGTCGGCGTTTAATCGGCGGATCATGACGAACATCTCCTCGACCAGCAGCGGCGAGAGGCCGAGCGAGGGTTCGTCCAGGATCAGCAGCCGCGGCTCCGCCATCAGGCCGCGGCCGATGGCCAGCATCTGCTGCTCGCCGCCCGACAGGGTGCCGGCCTTCTGCGTCGCACGCTCGGCCAGGCGCGGAAAGACGCCGTAGACCCGCTCCAGGTTCTCCGCCCGGCGCGCCCTGCCGCGACGATAGCTGCCGAGCTCCAGGTTCTCCATGACCGAGAGGTTTGGAAAAACGCGCCGGCCTTCGGGCACTTGGATCAGGCCGGCGGCGACGATGGCGTCCGGCGCGGCGGCTGTGATGTCGTCTTCGAGGAAGCGCAGGCGTCCCGCGAAGGGCCGGAAGAGTCCCGAGAGGTTGTTGTTGAGGGTCGATTTGCCGGCCCCGTTAGCGCCGAGCACGGCGACGATCTCGCTGCTGCCCACGGTGAGATCGATGCCGCGCAGCACCTCCACCGGGCCGTAGCCGGCGCGCAGGCCCGAGACCTCCAGCATCACGCCCTCCGTCATGGCCCCCTCAGCCATTTTGGGCCGCCTTGGCGCTCAGCCGTTGTGCCATGCCGGGGCCGAGGTAGGCCTCGATCACCTGTGGGTTCTCGGCGATCGCCTGCGGCGTGCCTTCGGCGATGATCGCGCCGTTGTTCAGCACGTAGGTCCGCTCGGACAGGGTCATCACCGCCTGCATCACGTGCTCGATCAGAAGGATGGTGACGCCGGAATCGCGGACCCGCCGGATCACCGGCAGGATCTGAGCGATCTCGCTCGGGTTCAGGCCGGCCATGACCTCGTCGAGCAGCAGCAGCCGGGGCTCGGTCGCCAGGGCGCGGGCGACCTCCAGCCGCTTGCGCCCGGCCACCGTGAGCGACCCGGCGGCCTGGTCCAGGGCTCCGGTCATGCCCAGCAGCTCGGCGACCTCCGCCGCCTTGGCCAGGGCCTGGGCGCGGCCGCGCAGACGGGTGTGGGCGCCGATGGCGATGTTCTCGCGCACCGAGAGGTTGGCGAAGGGCTGGACCAGCTGGAAGGTGCGCACCAGGCCGCGCTGGCAGATCCGGTGCGGCTTGAGGCCGGTCACGTCCTGGCCGTCGAAGACCACGCGGCCCTCGTCGGGCTTCAGGAAGCCGGAGATCAGCGCGAAGAGCGTCGTCTTGCCGGCGCCGTTGGGCCCGATCAGCGAGACGATCTCGCCGGCCTCGATCCTCAGGCTGGCGGCGTCGACCGCAGTCAGTCCGCCGAAGCGCCGGGTCAGCGCCTGCGCCTCAAGCATGCTGGCCTCCGGATCGCGGCAAGGCTCGCGTCAGCCGCCGCCAGGTCAGCTCCAGCAGCCCGACCAGGCCGCGTGGCAGGAAGCCCAGAACCAGCACGAGGATCACGCCGAAGAGGATCAGATCGAGGCCGGGGCGCTCCTCCCAGAGCAGCCCGATGGATTCCTTGGCCAGCTCGCCGATGCCGTGGATGAAGGCGGCACCGATCAGCGGCCCGAAGACGCTGCCCAGGCCGCCGATGATCGCCGCGAAGAGGGCCTCGACCGACTTGCCCGGGCCGTAGGCGATCCCCGGGTCGACGAAGAGGAACTTCTGTACGTAGTACACCCCGGCCAGGGAGGTGATCGCGGCCGAGAGGCAGATCGCCTTCATCTTGACCAGGAAGGCGTCGACCCCCAAGGCCTCGGCCGCATCCTCGTTCTCCCGGACGGCGACCAGCTGGGCGCCGAAGCGGCTGCGCGCCATCCACCAGGTGGCGAGGCAGGCCAGCAACAGGATCACTAGGATCGTGTAGTAGTAGCCGTTCGCGCGCAGGAAGGGGTCGGCGAAGTTGAACTGGAAGCTGGCCAGCGCCTGGGTTGGATCCTGGTTGAGGGTCAGCTGCACGCCGCGCCCGCCCTCGGTCAGGCCGATCAGCGAACGCGACAATACGTGAAAGGCCTCGGCGAAGGCGAGGGTGATCAGCGCGAAGTAGGAACCGCGCAGGCCGTAGCGGAAGCTCAGGTAGCCGACGAAGGCGCCGACCAGGACCGCCCCGGCGACGGCAAACCAGAGGGTCAGCCAGGGGCTCCAGCCGAAGCGGAACTGCAGCAGGGCCTGGATGTAGGCGCCGGTGCCGAAGAACAGCGCATGGCCGAAGGAGTATTGGCCGCCGTAGCCGCCCAGGACGTTCCAGCCCTGGCCCAGCACGGCGGCGAAGAGCGTCATTTCAAGGAAATCGATCCAGCGCCCGGAGCTGATGAAGAGCGGCGCCACGGCCAAGATGCCGAAAACGGCCAGCCAGGGGATCCAGGCGCGCCCCTCGGTCATCGCAGCCTCTCGCCGAACAGCCCGGTCGGGCGGAACAGCAAAATCAGGATGAAGATCACCGAGATCGTGATCAGGCCCAGACTCTCGCCCAGGTAGAGCCGGCCCAGCTGTTCGGTGATGCCGATGATGAAGCCGCCGACCAGGGCGCCGACGAAGCTGCCCATGCCGCCCAGGACCACCACGGTGAAGGCGATCAGGACGAAGAGATAACCGAACTGCGGTGACACCGCGTAGGTCGGCGCCAGCAGCACCGCGGCCACGGCGACGCAGGCCGTGCCGATGCCGAAGCTGACCGCGAATATGTGCTCGACGTCGATGCCGACCAGGCGGGCGCCCTGACGCTCCTTGGCGACCGCGCGGATCGCCTTGCCGGTGTCGCTGCGGCTCATGAAGATCCAGAGCAGCAGGGTGACCAGCAGCGATCCGCAGAGGGCGGCGAGCTCCGGATAGACGGCGTAGGTCACGCCCAGGTCCAGGCCGTCCAGGTCGTAGGGCACCTGGACCAGGCGCTCGTCGGCGGAAAAGGCGAAGAGCGCCGCGTTGTCCAGGATGATCGCGAGGCCCAGGGTGACCAGCAGGATGATCTCGTCGCGGCCGTGGCTAAGCTTGCCGATCACGCCGCGCTGCAGGCCATAGCCGAAGAAAAAGCCCCCCGGCACGACGATCAGCAGGGTGAGGTAGGGATCCAGGCCCAGGCCCCACCAAAGGAAATAGACCGCGTACATCGCCAGCATCAGCAGGCTGCCGTGGGCGAAGTTGATGATGTGCAGCACGCCGTAGATCAGGGTCAGGCCGAGCGCGACCAGCGCATAGACCGAGCCCAGGAAGACCCCGCTGATCGCCGACCCCAGGACGGTCTCCCAGCCGTAGCCGGGCAAGGTGATGCCGAAGACGTCCATGCCTCAACTCGCTTCGCGGCGCGCGCTGGCCTCAGCGTCGGTGCCGGCCCTCATGCCTGGACAAGGCACGAGGACGGGCCCCAGGTGTGCGGCATGCTTTGGCCGCCTGTCCACACCGGCATCCGTCGCTCCGCTCGGCCTCAGGCCGGGCGCGGGAAAACGGCGTCCTTGGTCTTGTGGTCCGCCGGCGAGACCACCTCGATCTCTTCGCCCTGGACCTGCATGACCAGGGGCCGGGCCCCTTCGTTCTGGCCCTTGACCATCTTGGTCGGTCCGTAGGGCATGAAGTGGCCGGACCAGGTGCTGGCGGCCAGGGCCTCGGTGATCTTGTCGCGCTCGGTTGAACCGGCGCGCTCGATGGCGTCGGCGACGAAGCGCACGGCGGTGTAGGCCAGGAAGACCTCGTAGGAATAGGTCTTGCCCGCCGCCTCGGTCTTGCTGCGCAGCGCCAGCGCGGCCTCGTTGCGCGGGTCGAACCAGTGGTTGCAGTCCAGCACGTACTGGGCCGCCTCGGGGAACTCGTTGAGGAAGCGGTACTGCGAGGACGCGCCGCCCAGCACCGAGTAGATCGCCTTGGGCGCGATCCGCTGGCGCTGCAAGGTGCGCAGGAAGAGGACCCCCTCGTTGTAGTAGTGCGACGGGATCACCAGGTCCGGCTGGATCTCCTTGATCTTCAGCGCGATGTTGCGGAAATCCTTGTTCGGCGTCGGATGCGGCAGGATCTCCTTGACCTCGAAGCCGGCCGGCTCCAGCCCGTCCTTCATCAGGCCGGCCATGAAGCTGCCGAAGGGCGTGGTGTTCTCGTGCACGATGACCACCGACTTGGCCGGCTTGCCGGCGGCCTCGTTGATCTTGATCAGGCTGTCGATGCCGGTCTTGGTGATGACCCCGAAGCCCGGGCCGAAGCGGAAGGTGTTGGCCAGGTCGCGCCCGACGATCTTGTCGTTCACGCCGACGTCGACGGCGTGGGGGATGCCGTACTTGGCCGCCGCCTGGGTGGTGGCCAGGCTGATGCCCGAGGAGAAGGCGCCGACGATGGCCGAGACGCCGGCCTCGTTGGCCTTCTCGACCTCCGCGGCGCCGACCTCGGCCTTGGACTGGGCGTCGCCCAGCATGGCCTCCAGCTTGGCGCCGCCCAGCGACTTGATACCGCCCTCGGCGTTGATCTCCTCGATCGCGGTCACTGCGCCGAAGCGGCACTGGGTGCCGGAGAACTGCAGGAAGCCGGTCACCGGATGGATTAGGCCCATCTTGACGGCCGCCGGCTGGGCGCGCAGCACGGCGGGAAAACCGAGCGCCAGTGCGGCGGCACCCGCGGCCGTTCCGGCGGCGAAGCTGCGCCGGCTGAGTTTCGGATTCTCTGGCTTCTTGGTCATTCTGCTTCTCCCTGTTTCTCGACTTCGCCGCGGCGGCGCGGCTTCGCCATCCGTCTCAGGCGGCCGGCGACCATCGCGTCTCGCTTTCGGACTGAACCCGCGACAACACCATGCGGTACTGGTAGCGCTCCGGCGGGTAGAGCGCGGTCAGGTGCTCGACCGGGCGCTCGGCCTGATCGGCCACGATTCGGGTCACCTGCAGCAGCGGCGCCCCGATCTCGACCTCCAGCAGCGGCGCCACGGTGGTATCGGCCAGCGTCGCCGTGATCGTCTGCTCGGCGCTGCCGATCTTGACCCCGCAGCGCTCCAGCAGGCCCAGCAGCGGCGTGCTCGCCAGGTCGTTCTGGTCGTAGGAGCGGCCGATCGCCTCCGGCACGTGGGTGGTCAGGTAGGACAGCGGCCGGCCTTCCAGGCTGCGCACCCGCACCGCCCGCTGCACCGGCGCCCCGGCCTCGCAGGCCAGCGCCCGGGCGATCTCCACCGAGGCCGCGACGTAGCCGAAGCCAAGCAGCCGGACCTCGGTCTGGAGGCCCATCATCAGGAGGTTCTCCAGCAGGCCCTCGACCGAGGAGCGAACCGGCGGCGTGGCCGGCTGGAAGCTGACCCAGGTGCCGCGGCCGCGCTGGCGGATCACCAGGCCGGCGTTGGCCAGCTCGTTCAGCGCCCGCTTGGCGGTGATCCGGGAGACGTTGTAGTCGCGCGACAGCTCCTGCTCGCTGGGCAGGATCTCGCCGAAGCGGTAGGCGCCGTCGCTGATCTTCTGGCGCAGGATCAGATAGATCTGATGATAGAGCGGCGCCCGCAGCCTGCGGTCGACCGCCGTGGTCTCGGGGAAGACGACGGATTGGCCCTGGTCCATGGGGCAGCCGGTCCCTGTTCGCTTTGGGCGGGCGCCGTCTTTCGCGGGCCTCGCCGAATCAAATGATATATTGATATGACATTTGCGATCTGACCAGACCCGAAATCGCAGGATCAGGAGGCGGCCATGCCGGTGGTGAAGGTGACCTTGATCGAAGGCTACGACGAGGCGACGCGGCGGCGTCTCGGCGAAAACCTGACCGACGCCGTCCGGGCAACCATCGCGGCCCCCCTCGACGGCGTGACCGTGGTCCTCGAGGAGGTGCCGTCCGGCAACTACCTGCGCGGCCGCGCGCCGCGCCGGCCGGGTGCGCCGCTGCCCGACCCGGCTGAGACGGTGCGCGACTTCCTGGCCGCGCTGGAGGCCCGCGACCTCGCCCGCGCCCGCGGCTTTCTCGCCGAAGGCTTCGAGATGACCTTCCCCGGCGAAGCCCGCTTCACCCGGCTCGAGGATCTGGTCGCCTGGGCCAAGGACCGCTACCGCTCCGTGACCAAGACCATCGAGGCCA
>JAAUYK010106923.1_pt1 | contig 19330 bp, 17 predicted proteins | sample 7278021 | NCBI WGS metagenome assembly JAAUYK01 (sample SAMN14350223, study PRJNA611818) | marine sediment metagenome | isolation source: surface marine sediment (1.8m) | place: French Polynesia: Moorea | collected 2018-08
CTCGTACACTGGGACTGCCAGCACCTACTAGGCAATCTGTTTTCCGTGCTGAGCTACGCACCTCTGGTGGTTGTCGGTCGCAGCTCCCTCAAGGGCGTCATTCTCATCTTCGTCTTCTACAACCTGGGTGGGATCGTCTGCGGAGCGGTCTTCTTCTCCAACGAGTGCGGAAAGCTGGCGGGCGCGAGTGCGAGCATAGACACCCTACTTGGATTTTGGACAGTCGACCTCGGTCACGAACTCCTCGAGCTTCTTACAATCGTGAGGAGAGGGCGATGGAACGATGATAACGTCGCCACTGCGATCCTCTGCTGCCTGGCAATTGTTCGCATCTACAACCTCGGCTCCATACTCAAGTACGACCTCGTGGGTCTCATCCGCGGCTCTGATACTTACCACAAGGGCCACCTGATCGGCATGGCCGTGGGGTTCGGGATCGGATGCGTATCCAGCTTCGTCTCTTACTGCTTCCCCGCCGCAATCACCTACAAGTCTTCTCTGGCCAAGCTCATTATGTCGGACAACGCGCCGCAGGTGTCAGAGGTTTAGAGGATCGACCACGGAGGGAGAAACGGTCACCGTAGTCGTAGCACTTTTACGTACAGTGTCACTAAATGCGCCAAATATATGGATTTTCCAAAGAAAATTGTGAACTATACGCACACGTACTATTGTATGTATGTACCTGGGCCCCCATAGGGCATTGTTTCAGATGCGTCATACTTAATCTCTAAGGTGAATTCCTTTATTGCTCGAAATAAATTCCACGCTATAAACGAAAATAGTTAGCCGCTATGTCGGGGCAGGCTAACGTATCTGTATAGTGGGGGCGGAGAAGGAAAAGTGCAAATCGGCCACATCGTTATCGGGCACACAAGTGACCTCCACCTCTCCTCTGACCGACCGACCTTGCTGTATACTATGTACGTACAGCGACAGTTCAGGCTAAAAAAAGTCAAAGTAAATAAGGGCTGATTTGGGCGGCTGACGTGCGAAAGTCTCCGGACACGCCCCTTCATTTTGGGCTGCTTACGCAAGTAGTGGACAAAAGGTGTTCGCTCCCTAATTGAATTCGCAATTAATATGTAATCTGAGAGCTAGGCGACCACATGGGGAAAAGATGACGATATCAGTCGGCACAAACGAACACACGCCCCGATCACCTGCGGCCAGGGTCGCCAAGAGCTTCTGGGAGGCGATTTGTCCCTACCGAATAGATTTCTCCATTGCCGAACCGGAGAGAAAGTTTGGGTTCACAGTATTCGTATACTCTCCACTCGATTCCCCCGGCCGTTGGATTTCGCCGCGCCGCGTTGGTGACGTTGAACGCGGCGCAGGCATGCTGAGACTTGAACGCGCATAGTACAGCATAACCTCTTCCTCCTCCGTCCGTCCCGTCCGGTCGCCATCGCGCGTGACGTCGGCGTGCCCGCCGTGCCCCCAATGTTCGGCCGATGCTGCGACCGCATTTACTATGTCGCCGCCGTCGTCTTCACCATATTTGGATAGCCTGCCCGTGCCGCGCTCAGTCAAGCAGATGATCTGAAGCTCGCTCGCTCGCTTAATGGAACTTGAATCGAGCGCACGCTAATTCGAATGGAACGAACAACGTACGGGCTGAAGCAGGCGGTCGGTCGGTCGGTCGGTCCGCGCCATGCCGTCCGTCATCATCTCCCCCTTGTCGCCGACGAACTGGCTCCAGCATGATGAAATTCCTAGCGCAACGTTGGGATTGGATGGATGCCGCCGCCGGGGCCATGGAGATAAAGATGATGGGGCATAAATGCTCCGGTCAGTGGACGGCGAGAGTCAGTGCAGCGAGAACAGTGATACAGTTAACACGTCCTATTTATATTGGAAATCGATATTAATCTAAGTCAACGTACGGACTAAAAGTACACCCACCTATTGGTCATACGTACTGTACATACAGTTCCCAAGTGCTAGTTATGAGCAGCCTCGAGTACCATCTGATTGAGGTCGAGAAGGAGCTCGAGTTCGTGGGCAAGCAGCTCGGCAGCGGCTACTCCCTCGCCAGGGGCCTCCTCTGGGACGCAGCGGCTTGCATTCCCTGGTCGGTGGTGGCGGTCAGCGTGGTGCAGGTGGCGGTGCAGTTCCTCTGCAGCCAGGACCAGAAGCTCGACCTGGCGCTATGGCGGAAGGGGGCGATGGCGGTGGCGGGGCACCAACAGCAAGAGCACCTGTTAGGGTCTCCGAGATGGACGGCTGGCTGAAGAGATACTTAAAGTAAGTCTCAATAAAGCCTCGTGCGCATCCGATGTACGTATCGCTACATAAAATGTTGCCGGCCCTCTTGCAGTTTCTTCTCCTACATGCTGGTGCACAAGGATCCTGCCCACCTATGGCCCAACATACTCATCCAGTTGGTCCTGTCGGCCATGGCCACCGTGCGCAGACCAGGCATCGTCGGCCAATTGAAGATACTCTTTATCTACGCCCTCGCCGGGTTCGGGGGCGGGGTGGCCTACACCGTCCTGGAGGAACGGACCAGCTCGGCACTGGTCGGCGCCTCCGCCGGAGTATTCGGACTGTGCGGACTCTGCATCGTCGACTTCACCGAAGACTTTTGGGAGTACGTCTGCAGCCTGAGGAGGAACAGACGGCTGGGCGAGGCCGAGCAAATGCAGCCCGCCATCGTGACGTTGAAGACTCCGAACCCACCGCAGGCGCCGCCTTCTCCAGAACCTGCGCCCAGGGGCCTTTCCGAGCAGACTGACCGGGCTGCGAGGGTGTTGCAGAGGGCGGCCAGTGTTGTCGCGGATGCCACTTACCAGGAACAGCAGCCGTCGATGGAGAAGAGCAGCCTCAACTATGCCTCCAGGACCATGTGGGCGTCAAGGAGCGACCTCACCGCGGTCCAGGACGCCGACGAGGAAGAGGAGAGCGAGGATGTCTATCTCATCGGCGGGCGCGAAGGCCACAAGTCAAACTTTACGAAGGCCGTCCGCATGTACCAGAGGAGCGCGAGCCTGTCGCCAGACTACGAATACGTTGCTCCGAAGGCAGTTCCGAAGCAACAGGAGAAGAAGCATCCGAAGCCGCCGACGTACACTACCATGGTATCCGTGGTCGAGACGGCCGACGGGATCGGCAAGAAGAAAGTGCACAGGACAAAGAGCCTGGTCATGCTGGTCGCCCGCGCGATGCTCATCGTCTGGATTGTGGTGTCCGATGTCGTCTCCTACCTTGAGGCGACGGCGGAGAGCAAGTCCGAGGAGACGTACGTGGCGCACTTTGCCGGCCTCTTCGTCGGCCTGGCCACGGCCGCCGTATTCAGATTGGCCAGAGTCGCCAAGTGGCTCGTCGTCGAGTGGACGGGCGGACACGATGCTCACAGTGCTGAAGAAGAAGCCAGTATTGCTCAAGTATAACTTAATTATCTATAACCACCTACAAATGGTATTCATTCAGTATAAAAGTGCTGCATTTATTGTATAGCATTTTAATTATACACACTACTCTCTGTAGCACCGGCGCGAGACGCTCCGTGCATACTAGTGCACTCTATAAATAGAAATGTGATAAGTAAGGAATTACGCACATTCTTCGTCTCATTTGCGCCACTCCTCGAAATCAAGACAATGGGAATTTTCCTCTGTAGTAGTGATCGATTGAATGCGGTCAACCGTCTCGTGCTCACTTTGTGCTCCTGCGGCTTGCAAAACTGTTTGCTCTTCGATCCGACGGCCGTGATAAGTCGCGCCATGTCGCCGCCGCCCGGCAATGAATTCCTCGATCTTGAAACAAAGATCGCGATTAATCCCGCCCTTCCTTCAGAAGCGTTAAACCGAATCAGCATATTGCGTGTGACGCTGAATTCTCGAGAAGCACGTTATAATTTATTCCGTGCATTTTGCAAGAAGTCTCTTACATCCAGGAATCCGTACCGTACCTAACGGTTAGGCCCAGCAGAAATCAGGGCAGCGCTGCATGCGCATGTGCATTGGCGTAGTAGCGTGATTTAGATGTGAAGATCGATCGATCGATCCATAGTCCAACGCCCTCCTCGCCAGATTTTTTTGCCGTCATTCGCGGTTGGAGACAGAAACGAGATCGGTAGTCAGGCAGACAGGCATCAAAGTATGATAGGGTTGAGCGGCCCGGCGCTATTTCCTAGCACGGAGGGATCGCGAGACACACACAGAAAGAAAGACGATCGCCTAGCAAGGGCAATGATTGCATGATTCAAAAAATCACTTAGAAACAGCAGCGGAGATTATCATGAGTGAGTCACGCTCGCCCGCCATGTCGTGTGCTCTATCTGACAGTCGGCGGCAAGGCATAGAAACAGCTTTGTGAGAGGAAAAGTACGCGAAATACGTATAATTCAAACAAACCTGGATGAGCGAGCGAGCACGTGTGACATATGGGGCATTTCCAGCGACCACAGGTGCCCGGCCGGCAGAAAAACTGCTGAAATATTCATTAACCCGCTTTATGTATAAGTGCCCACATATTAAAATTAAGTATGACTGTACAAAGAACCATTTCCGACGTATTTGGCTTCCAATAACCTTATTCTTTCCCGACCCTTCTTCCTTCTTTCTTTGTGCGCGCTTTTTATCCTTTCCCCGCCATGCAGCCACCAGGTTATGTAGGTTAACAGAATGGTGTCACTCAGGAGGAGCGATAGATTTAGCAGCGACACGATCAACGGCCGTGACTTTCCACCTTCCCGTCGACATTTTCATGCCAACTAGTTAACTCATAAAGTGCATTTTTAGGTGGCTATGGGGAGCTTCATATATAGGTATTGCCTGTATGCAAGTTTATCGCTTCAGGTGGACTTTATTAGCGAAGGAAGCAACACTGCATTTACGGAAGCCCGCATTTCTGGCTACCGTATCCTGCCCTGTGATTCAATGTGGCGTTCGAGGCAATTGGAAAACCTCCGCGTATATAGCACCTGTTTGAGTTAATCGAAAATGGAACGGCGTGGGAATGCCGCAGTCGGCACATCATTCTCACCGCGAATGACGAGGCGCCAAGCGAAAACAATTCTTGATGGTTTTTCTCAGTAAGTAGCGCCTCAATTTGCAATAAAATTTTGCTCGCCGCATTTTATTTGCGACGGCCACCAGTTGCCGCCCTCTCATTCGGTCGCTGACTGCGTACATGTGCCAACAAAGGCCATTATTATGCCGACTCATGCCTCATGTAGGAACGGCCTCGTAAGGACGCGCGTTGCATACCGCCACCGGTGAGCGAGCGAGCAAGCGAGCGCTTTGACAGGTAGCCTCCCACCCGCCCCCTTTCGCACGCGCGCGCTGCTTCCCTGCTTGCAGCATTCAATCGCTCGCTCACTCGCTTGGTGAGGCCCGCGCCTTGCCGCTGCCGTGTCCATTTTCTCAGAAAGCGGCAACGCGACCATAATAGCGTAAGCGTTCGTATATATATAGCAGGACTGAGCGCCGCACCTGTTGACAAATTGAATAATAGCGCGGTTCGGTCGGACGAAAAGCCCCGGATGAAAGAGAAGTCGCAGCGGAAGGAAGGAGGAAGGAAGGGCCCGTCGCGTCGCGTCACTCGATCATCGTCGAGTGAATGAAGCAGTGTACGTTGTGTCATACTACTGGACGGGCAACCGCGACGTGAGTGACGCCGGCCTCTTCGGTGAACATTCTTATCGCCGAATCTTGAATGCAAGTTAAATCTACGGGCGCGCGATTAAAGAGAAGAAGAAGCACGTGTACTATGTGATATCCATGCTTGACCAAAAGGTTTTTTTTAGGACTTTTACATCTTGTGTGCTGAGCTTAGCTCTTGAGGAAGGGGTACACTAATTATTATTCAACGTCCTAAAACACCCCCAAGCCAGCTTGCCAGGTGCTCGCGTAACCTGAGGAAGCGGAAATCGGTCGCCGTCGTCGTCGGCCAGCTCGCCAGCCGCAAGCGGCCAACTCCGAGCTGATAGAGCGAGCAAGTTCTGGTGCGAGGGAAGATTTTCATTTCTACCCCAGTGTGTAACGACGACCGACAGAATGAAGGTGGCCCTGATCGTGATGTCGATCGCGTCGATCGCGATGTCTGCGCCCATGTCGGACTCCGAGCCCGATCCCGACCCCGGGATGACGGGCGCGGAGAGACAGCAGGTGAGGACGCTGCAGCAGGAGATGGCGGCGAGGAAGCTGTTCGACAGACGAAGCGGGGAAAAGGACAAGAGACAGACGGACAGATTAAGGGTACGTAGTATTCATGGTTATTCGTACTTGCGGCGCCTCGGTGTCCCGTCGAGGCGGCGCTAGGTCGAATCTGGACACATAGGCGGGCGGCGCCTCTGGTCTGGCAGATAAGACAAATTACATCGGGACGTGCCCACTCCGATAACCGAGAACTTTTACTTCTGCGCCGAATTTAATTATAGCACATGATAAGTGAGAAAACCTCCCAAAACTTATTTATTTCGTTAGGTTCTTCAAGTGCCGATCGATGCCACGAACCTGCAGCAGTTAACCCCGTCGTCGACCTACACGTCGTACGGGACGGGGCCGACCGCCACCGGCTACTCGCACCTGGACGAGAACGTGTGGGTGTGGTCGACGGAGTCTCAGCGCTTCGTGAAGCAAAATGGGTGGCAGCAGGGCGAGAACACGAGGTCCGCGTTGCCTTCGTCGTCGTCCCAGTACATTGACCAGCCGGCCGATTCGAGGATCCTGCCCGGACCGCTGCCGGTGAAAAGCACGGATCAGTTCAGGCTCTACATCTCGCCAAACTCTAAGTTCGTGGGATATATTTTTTTTGGCTGACATGTTCGAAGTTGATGGCTTTTTTCGCAGACTGTCCGGATCGCCGAACGAAGCCGTGCCCATCGAGTTCTTTCTCGAGAACAACTCCCCCTCGTACGCCACCTTCTTCATGTCATTGCAACAACATCCCACCTACGAAGACAACGGCGGTGGAAGGTTTTCCTCGCGGCCGGAAGCTTTTGACGCGGAAATCAACCCGGAACGGCCTTACATCCCGTAAGTGCAACGACATTATTATTTATAGCGTTTAAGTGCCGTGTCTAAACTAACGTTGAATCTTCTTATCAGAAGCGGCCGCAGAGAGCGCATCATTGTCAATCTTCGTCTGCCTCGCAGCGCCAGAGCCCGCGACCAGAATTCGTTCACCATCGATGCCCACCTGCAAGGATCCAACGAAAGACTTTCGAGGAGATTTCTCTTCAACGTGACCGACCCCTCGCTCGAGGCCGATAATGAGAGGCCCACCTGCGAGCTTGTGGCTGGCGTGGGATCCGGGAACGGGCTCAACACCGCGGAGGAGCAGTGCTCGCAGTACCAAGGAGACTGCAGAAACCAAAAGTGGTCCGTGCAAATCCAACTTAAGGTGAGGAGGTCGATATAGCAATATACACATTTTATTTATTTTCTTTTCTTTAGGATCTCGAATCAGGGCTCAGAAGCGTGTATGAGGAGCCAGCGGTCCCCATCGACTCCTCGGAGACTCTCTACAGGGCCTACTACCAGCACGACAACTTCAAGGTTGGCACCCGCGAGGCCCAGACCTACTTCTACACGGCCACCTGCTGCCAGAAGAACGTGGACCTGCGGGTGAGCGACGTGGCCGGGAACACGGCGACCTGCAAGATCGGCCCTGGGGACGCTGACGACACAGGCGACCTGAACGCGTCGCCGCAGGTTCAGTCCGCCGGGCTGGACACGCTCACTATCGTGATCATCGTGGTCGTGGTGCTGCTGGTGCTCGTCGTCGTGGGCGCCGTCGCCGCCATCGTAGTGATCAAGAACAAGCGGAAGGCGGAGCTGGAGGAGATGCGACAGACGCCTCAGGCAAGATGATCCATCGATCGCAACTAGCCGAAACGATAGAACTCTGAACCAATGCAGGAATGAATGGGTGCTGCGATACAGGAATCCTCAAATAGAAGAACATTATTCATTCACGTAGTACTAGAGTAAGGAGTATACGCATACCATGTACAACGAACGTTCAATTTCTCAAAGTATGGAAGCGCTGCCATTTCGTACCTACTTGTAGTATAAGCCGCTGTATGCCACATATTCGACAATTTATCACAATATACGCTAGTCTTGAATCAAATACTACGGTACACTGGCTTCTTCAATTGCCTTGCTACATCGTGTCGTGTCCGTGACTACGTGTCCGTGCTTGAGGTCTAATCAGTGCTGGTGCTTGACAGTGTTCGCTATTTGGCAGTTGACGCACGGCGCGCAGATCCACGACGCGACGGCGTCCCCGCAGAGTCCGCCGCTGATGTTGTACCTGGACCTGGCGTTCCCCCTCAGGATGGTGAGGGCGATGCAGGGGCAGAAGCAGGAGAGCGTGGCGAACAGGCAGCCCGACTCGCCGAGGCCGTTCGCGTTCTGGCACACCAGGCACGTGGGGCAGAAGGAGCCCATCACACCTGGAACAAATTACGTGCGTATATATATATTCACAACTCAATTATCTCAACATCAACGAGGCGATCGGAAGCAAGGTTCCTGGAGGGATCGGGTGGTGGGTTCAAGAGTGGTGGCCGGTAATTAGTTCGGGCCCGGGGCGGGGTGGATGAGGCGATGAGCTAGCTTAATTGTACGGTAGAAAATCAAACGAACGGTCGCGGTCGGGGGAACTACAGATGAGTACAAATGTTATTTCTTACATGTTCCGCAATGACTTGTGCACCCGCAGAGTCCGTGCGACCACTGCCCGGGCCTCCTCCGGTCTCCCCTCGGCTGCACCGTGACCGCCTCGATCTTGACCTGGTCGCCATGAAGCGCGCTCTTCTCGGAGCTCATGATGAAGGAAGGAAGGATCGAGAGCTACTAGGAAACTTCGTTCTGGATCTGGAGTTGAAGTCTTGAAGATGGAATGCACTTTAGCTGCACAACTCGACGCGAGAGTGAGGATGGCTGGCTGTGAGTGTGAGTGAATCGAGCCCCTTATCTCCGGCCGGCGGTCTCGTCTCTCGTGTAGTGAAGTGGGCTGCGCTGCGCCGCTGCGGATATTAGGGTAAACTAAACTAAAGGCCAGGGATCCTGATCGTATAACATATTTAAATGGTATAGTAGGGTAAAAGTATAGTGGCACTGTGAATAAAGATTTACTGACAGATTTACTGGAAATGGTGAACTACGTACAAACCTCCGCTCCGGGTATGAATATTTATAAATGCCCCGTGTGAATCATCGAGTCGAGGGTGACTTCAGCGGAGAGGAAGTGGCTGGCGATAATCGCCGCGCCGCGCCGGCGGCGGGTTTTTCTTATCTCTGATATATCCGTAGTTTGGGGTCACGATTCTTTGTAAGGTAGGGCAGTTACATCATCGCGTCATCTTTCCTTCCGTGGGGGCTGCGATTAAAACGTACAAATACTATGTAGTTTGTAGATGGATTGGCAAGAATTTAATATATTTACATGCTTTCGTAAAACAATGCATGCTACATGGTCATTTGCTTTGGTCTAATGCGGTGTGTGGGCTTCAATGATCACTAAGCAATAAATTAGGCGACAAATGGCACACACACCACGACCACAAATGGCGCCAAATCTTTATAGTTTATATGGCATAACATCGAGGAAACATGAAAATCGCGTCAACAACAACGTATATATATATAGCTAGGTTAAGTTTTTATATATTATAACCGCCTCCGCCGCCGGGCCGGCTACGGCAGTACGGCTAGCTGCGCCCGAAACGAGTACATCATTGACATTGAGTCTTATTTCCTTCGATTACGACGCGATGGACCTTTCCGGACTTCTCCGCCTCCGTCGGCGCCACCGCGGCCTCTACCTCGACCTGCAGCTCGCGGTGCAGGAACAGAACTGGGAGGCCGCGTTCGAGGCCGCCGCCCTCGCCGCAAAGATCGACGACAGGACGGAGACGCACACCAGGTACATCACGAACGTCGCGGCCATCGCCGTCAAAAGAGCGTCGCCGGAGGTAAGAGAGGGATTGCATGGAACCTTCGCGTCTAATTCATTCACTGCCTGCCGTTATTCATTAGACGTCGGAGAAATGGGCCCGACTCGGCTCGACCGTGGCCAGAGACGCCGGCGACGTGGAGGCGGCCGAGAGGCTCGCCATCTCCGAGGCCAAGGTCGCCGTCCTGGGGAGGCGGTGGGAGGCCGCGATGCGGGCGGTGGACGGCGTCGACAGGAAGAGGGTGGAGCGCCTCCTGCTCTCCCTGGTCGCGATGCGCGAGGTCGGCGCGTCAGCCAACACCATCGTGGAGGAGACGACGCTGTGCGCGGCGGCCGTCAAGAGGCCTGTGACGATCGAGACCGCCAAGAGGGTTGCCTCGGCTGCGGGGGACTGCGTCGACGCCACGATCGCCTTCCTCGACGCCGTGGTCGACGTGTGGGCCGAGGGCGCGGATGTCAAAGCCGGAGAATTGCTCCTATTCAACCTCTCATTTCGGTCAGCCAAGCAGCTAGACGAAAGCTCGATCACGACTAATAGCGCGTATCCTGTCCTCTTTCAGGGTGACTCATCGCCACCGCTCCTCCTACGACGGCCTGGCCTCCTACATCCAGTGGTTCGTGGCGAGCGGCCGCATTCGCCACGACGCCATCCACGTGTCCGTTGTGCAAACCAGCTGCGTCGTCGTCGACCGCCTGCTCGCCAACTTGGACGACAACGACTGTGCAGAGGCGATCAAGTGGTGCGAGGCCGCCATCTGCCTCTGTCAGCAGGCCGGGGACAGGTCGGGAACAGAGACCTTTCTCGCCAGAAAGCTCAAAGCACTGCTCAGCAAGAGAGACTTCCTTGCTGCCCGAAGAACGGCATCCGACTTCAAAAGCTTTGTGAACATTGAGGTAGTGATTCCGAACCCTGGGATTATAGCTAGGAGTAGTAAGTAACCTACGGCGATCACGTTGCAGATTCCTATGTTCCTTCCGTTCCTACTGAGGCTTGCCGCCGAGGAGAAGGACTTGGACACCATAAAGTCCGGCTTAACCAGCCTCGTGTGGAGCAAGGACATTTCCTCAGACGACTGCGCCCAGGCGCTGGTCACATTCTTCGTCGAAGCCTGCGGCCGGATCGACATCGTCGAGATTATCCGGCTACTCGAGAGAATGTTCACAAACCTGAACGCCATGACATCAGGTGTACCTAATTAAGCACACCAAACAAGCGCCCATTAATTACGTTATCTTGAAACTATGTAGACTTCGCCGAGCTCGTCATCAGACTCCTGATCAGGATGAAACTCCAACAGTGGATGAACTCGAACGAGGACGGCCATTGCTCGGCGAGCGAAGACGCGGCCTGGTCGGTGTCCGTGTCGAGAACTGTGGACACCCTGCTCGGTGCGGAGAACGCCGGCCTGCATGTCTGGTCGACGGAGATCAAGGAGTGGCTGACCCGAATCACGTGGAACATGATGGTGCACACGAAGAGCCACCTCGCCCGCTACACGCTCCTCGCAGTTGCGTCCAGAATCGTCGTCGGCGAAACCGTAAGCTGCAACGTCCGGCTGAACAACCGCATCCTGCAGCTGGCCTCCCTGCTCGCCACCGGCGGAAAGGGAGTCAGCGAGGGGATGAGACGCGACGCGTCTGACGCCATCACTGACAGCTTCGCCATCCTGGCCAGGCTCATGGCCGACGTCAAGAGCGTGAGCGCGGTAGACTGCGACCTGTCTAGCAGAAAGAGAATCGTACTCGTATACAGGGTCAAGTTGGCGCTCAGCATGGAGGGAAATCTCACGGTGAAGACGGCAGTTTTGCAACAAACGAACTCCCGTCGTACTATTCCCCATATCTTACAGGTTGTTCATACAATCATCGATCAGTGCATTGGAGACCCCAGTATAGATTCAACCGCCATGTCCCTTCTTCTGTCGTGCTTGGAAGACATAAGAGGGACTGCTCCCTCACCGCAAATGAACTCTCTCTGGGTGCTGTGCCTTAAGGGTACTATAATCAAGGAAATTCAGGTACGTATTATCATCAGCCCGAACGTACTAAAAGAAGACCCACTGACTGCACTGCTCTTAGGAAGCGAGAAGCGAGATGGAAATTATCGACGCCCCGAGAGCGTGCTCGGTAGCCAAGCTCTTTCACTGTCTCCTGTACGAGGTCCTCACGGCGAGCGTCGTGAGCGGGGCGGAGGTGGAGCGCCTCTGCGACGACCTCGCCGACTATATGAGGAAGGTCGGAGAGACGGAGCTCCCGCAAGAGGAGTGCATCCGAATCGTGGCTCTCGTCTGGAACCGGGGCGTCGAGCTGACGCTCAGCAGGAAAAAGCGAGAGGGCGACAAGATCAAGAGGGCCGGGCGCCGGATCGCCCCTTTCGCCAAGAACTACAGCCTCTTTTTCGCCGACAAGATGTTAGAAGGTAACTAACGCCTGGCCGACTCGGTCGATCGATCGATCGATCGATCGAGATAGAAATTCGCAGTAGGTTCAAGAATGTATCTTTTATTCCAAGTATAATAGGCAAAAATGAAAATTACTTGTAGGTCTCATCTCCCTGCTCTGGCTTCTTTCCTCTTTTGTCCGTGTTCGTGTGTTTGCGTGTGTTTGTGGCCTGTCTGCATGTTGGGTGAAGGTGACGCGTATAACGCGCCGATAATTAACGCAGGAATGAACAACCACCCTATTCTCTTTCTTCTTCTGTAGCGTGTTAATTAATTGCAATCGTCTGTTAATTTTGGCCGATGGTTCGTTTATTTGATTCCGCTTTTTCTTCTTGCTTGCTTGATTGCACGTGCGTGCAACTTAACGAATGTGGTTTAACGTCGAGTGGACTAAATTTAGCAGATAGTGTATCGGCTTCGGATTGGTCGCGTTAAGCAAGGAAACAATACTCTCGGTCAGTCTGAGGAGGACCGACTGACCGAACGGGGCAAGTAAATGGGGAGGAGCTAGGCTATATAGGGAGCTAAGGGGATGGAGAGGGGAAAGGAGAGATTTCGGCTAATTACATAACATGGCCTCTGTCTGCGGATTTGCATTGAGACTTCTTCTTCTTCGATTGATCGATCGCTTCGTCAGCAGCAGGTCGTCGGGGCCGTCTACCCACCAGTGTCATTAATTGGAATTAAACTCTGACTCCTTCCTTGTATGGATTCGGGAAGGTCGATCGCGATGCGTGGTGGTTGTGGGGGGATCGAGTCGTCTAAAGAGGACTTGAAAACAAAGGTTTGGGGGGAGGGTATGGGAGGGCGCGCGCGGCGGGGCAAATTGTCCTAATCTCATTCTAGCAGTGTGCAATGAGTGCGACGGCGACGCGACGACGCAGCAAGATCGCATGTATCCTTCGCGCTGGGGCGTGATAGCAGCTAGGAAAGTACGTAGGTAGGTATAGGGGTAGATCGATCTTTGTCTAATGGGATAATACGTAACTACAGCAACGCTACACGCCTGCCAACCATCACCGAAGGAGATCAATATTATTAGTTTTAGTATTAGTCGTAGCTGTTGATAGTCTGTGTAGTACTCGTACTGTCGCGATCGTTCAATTTGTCGCCTAGGCATCTCGAGGGAGGGAGGTCGGGGGTGTCGAATTTAATTGTAAGCTAGTGGGGCAGGGTCCACCTGTCTGTCGCCTCTGGCGCGACCACTCAGCCTCAACAGTGGATCGGGGCTCGGCCGCCAGATCCTCACCGGTTTGGGGAAGGACTAATTGTGTGTATAACGGTTGCATTTGGGGGCTGGAAACAAAACTCGGCGGCCAGAGGCGGCAGCAACGGCTGGGGACTAAGAAATGCGCTCACAATGTATATAATAACGGAGAGGGCCGGGAGGGACTCGCTTCGAACATCATCCTAGCGTTGTCGTCGTCGTATTCGTTAGTACTAATAGGAAAAAGTCCCGGAAATATGACGTACACGTTGCCTCGGTTGATAGCAACTGCGTTCAGTAGCAGAAGTAGTAATCGTCGGTGCAAAAAGGCAGGTTTCGCTTATCAAGTTGGCAGCTCTCGCTTTTTTCTCGTGTGTATAAACGTGCTTTCTCTCTGATGGTGGGATCTATAGTACTGCATACGTTACGTACGTCGTAGATAGTAGGTGTAGCTAGTGGTCATAGGGAGAGTTTGTAGAGTCACTCTAGAAAGTGGCAGAAGTACCGAGACTCCGGAGAGCCTCTGGAGAAAGGAGAGAATAGAATACGTTGGGGGCTAACAGCGGTAGCTCGATCTTATTTCTTTGTCCTAAGGTTGGGAGGTGGGCTTTGCAAACGCAGAAGATTTGATGTTGGCAGTGATGACAGAAGTACAGTACAGTAGTTGAAGTAATATTGTACAGTGGCGTTGGATGTTGTATGAGTGTTCGTTTCTCGCTCTCGCTCGCGCTCTCGTTCTACGAATAGTATGTGTCTACGAGAAGCTACACGGTTGTTGTAGTATAATAGTTGTAGCAACAGCAGTATGGTGCATAGTGTTGTAGCTGTGGTAGTACTACAATGGTCAACTAATATGATGCAAAAAACATATGTATAGCAAAACAAGAAAGTACATACGTAAGGATGGGGCCGTCTCAATGTGGAGGCGGGTAGATGGGGTGGGGGGAAACGGGCGCGACAACAAGGTTGGGCTTCAAGTGTTGTAGTAGTAGCGTTGCACCTAGTAAATTATAATATAACACTGTAGGTCCGTCTCTAGGAAGAGACCGCCACGTCCACTGGCGCGGATGTGGCCACGTCGTCTTTGTCCTTTTTGCCGCTGCCGGGAGGAACCGCCGCGCTGCCGGACGTCGGCGTCCCGCCAGTCCGCCTGGACTTTCGCTTCGGCGGGGTGGATTCCTGCTGCTGCTGGTCGCTGTTGCGACTGTAGGCAGATCGGGTTCCCCGAGCTGATGACGCCGGCGGCTCCGGCGCAGCGGGAGCCGTGGTGTACGTCGCCGCAGAGGTCGCCGCTGCTGTGGTTGACGAGGTGCTCTTCGCCTTCAGCACCTTCTGCTGGTAGCTGTCCAGGCTGAGAGCCGGAATGGCGTTGAGTTTGGCAGTGATGTCAAACGGCGACGGCGGGGACTGAGTATTTTGGTCCTTGGACGCGGTGGCGGAGTTCGGCGCGTCGGCTGAGGAGTTGTTCGCAGACGACGAGTTCGACGAGTCCCCGCTCTTGTGCGCCTTCCGCGTCGAGCCGCCCCGGTCGGCGCTGCCGCCGCTCTTGCTCCTGCCCAGCCGGCCCTCGTCTTTGAACTCCTGATATCGCTTGCCTTTGCAGCTGCGAGAGCTCCTTCGCACTTCGTCCTCCTCCTCCTCGTTGCAATTGTCCTCCTCCACCAGGAGCTTTCTCTTTGCCGGGCTCGAGGACAGCTCGTCGTCGATCAGCTTGCGCTTGGGCGGCGTCGGCGCCGCGGGCAAGACGTGGGCCGCGGTGGCAGTGATGGTCACCACGTTGTTGGAGGAAGACAGCGGCGTCTGCGGCGGCGTGGTGCTCAGGTTGACCGGCTTGTCGTCCGATGAGGCCATGACCTCCGCGGCCAGAATGCGACTACTGTTGCTCACCAGGGTAACGGAGACGCCGCCAGAGGGCGACGCTGCAGAAGAAGACTTGGAAGAAGAGTTGCCGCTCTTGGAGCGGGGCGAGAGGGGCGCCGGAGATTGCGCCAAAAGGTGCTTTATACTCAGCTTGGTGGAATCGTCCTCCTCAACCGGTGGACGGGGAGGAAGAGGCGGAGGAGGAGCGGGAGCGGGAGCCGGAGTCGGAGGCGCCGCAGCGGCCGCGGCCGCCGCTTTCGCCTTCGCTTTGGCCTTCGAGTCGGCCTGCTCCTGGGCGATCTTGATGTGCGGCAGGAGATTCCAGAGGGAGCTCGCCTCCTTGCTGTCTCTCTTCTCGCCGCTCCTCTTGCTGAGCAGGTCCTGCTTCAGGCCCTGGTAGATGCGCTCCTTGATCTCCTCCGCCGACGGCGAGTTGGCACCGGAGGCGCTGACGGCGACCTGGGCCGCTGCGGCCGCGGCCGTCGCCGTACCGTTCATCCCGTTGTTGTTCAGGTTGAGGGCGACGGTTTGTTCGTCGCCCACAGTGCCGTTCGCGGCATCAGCACATGGCTTCTCCAGACAGTTCTCGATGATGTGCTCGATGATGGTCTGGCCCCGGATGGTGCACTGGCTGCTCAAGTTCAGTGGGGCGTCGTCGCTCCCCCCGTGCACGCCCTTCTCCTCCTCCTGCTTCAGGAGGGTCTTGGCCACTCGGCTCCAGACAGCGTCGCGCAACGTCTTAAAGCCGTCGGCGGTCAGCTTGCCCTTCTCGGAAGAGTCCGGAGGACTTGCCGTCCCGGACCTGGATCCGCTGCCGCCACCATTACACAGCAATTCTGCGGAGGCCTTCCTCCCCTCCGACGACGCCTTGTTCGTCGTGGGACTCGACTCGCGCACTCCTGCGAGCTGCAGCAGGGCCTTGCATGCGTGCTCTGCCTCCGGGGACACGGACAGCGAGGACGTGTCGATGTTGGCCAGGAACCGCTTCTTGAAAGGCTTCGGTGCGGAGGACGAGGACACTACAGAGGACGCTGAGGAGGACGAACCCGAGCTCGTCTGAGAATGGTTATGATGGTGGCCGCCGCTTCGGCCGCTCGCCGTCGATGCACCGGGAGCGGTTTTGCTGCTGCCGCCGTGTTGGGCCGACGACGACGACCCTCCCACCGGGGGCTCTGGACTAGAACTAACGCTGCTCTGGTTGCTGCCGCTGCCGCTGCTGTTGGAGCCGTGGTCGCTGTTGCCGTTGGTCATCGCCTTGGCCACGTGGTTGTTTCCCGCGCCAGTGCCCGCTGCGGCCGCCGCTACCACCCGCTTCTGCTTCGGACAGAATGACTCCCTGACCACGTGTTCTTTGAACTCGGCGGCAAGGGTGATGAAGGTGGCCTTCTCCTCGTCGCCCAGGCTCTGCCACCACTCGCCCAGGATCTTGGTGATGTTCCTGTTCTCCAGGTTGGGGTAGCGCTCCTTGACTATGCCTCGGTGCCGCTTGCAGAATAGCAGGAAAGCGTTCATAGGCCGGCGGCCGCCGGTGCCGCCACCGCCGCCGCCGACTCCGACGGCGGAGGAAGACCCGCCGCCACTCAGGTCGTGATCGGAATTGTCCATGATGAGGAGGACCGGGCTCGTCATTCGGAGTCGGGTCGAGTCAGTCCCGCTTGCTGAGAAACACCCTCTTCAGCTGGAGCTTCCGGTCCGTCTGGCAGAGGAACTCCAGGGGCTCGCTCGACTTGTTCGAGAAGACTGGGTCGCCTGCTGCCGCCTCCTCCTGGTCACTCGCCTTGAAGAAGACGGACGTGCCGACTGTTTCGGTGTACTTTCCCGCAAATATCTGGTTGCCGAGCTGGACTATCGGCTGGTCGGTGTCGAGTCCGACGAACTTGGCGTGGCCGGCGGCGAGGTTGTTCCTGAGGTCTTCCTGAAAGAAGCCGGATAGCTCCACCTGCACCAGCTGCTCCTCGTCTGTCTCCCAGCCGTCGTCGTTGTTGTTGCCGCCGCCGGCCGTCGCGGGGCCGACGCTCAAGCCTTCCTTGCGCGACCGGTCTCTCTGATCTGAAGTCTGTTTCGCCATCCCGAAGGGATCATCTTTCAACTAATAAGTAGTAGTAGCTGCAGCGAATCTTCGCCGATCGAACCCTCAACTGAAAGGGAAGCAATGTGACAATTAATTAACGTAGAAGATAGTAAATGCAATGGGTCTATTACTTTTCCACTATGTTAACCTGACTGCACGCACAGCTAGCTGTCCTCAATGGAAGTCATTGCCTGTGTCGTGTCAGACGTCTGGGCGGCGAATCTAGAACTAATGGCGCGGCGACTTTCCAAGCCAGACGAGAAAGACCGAATCGAAGAGGAGAAGGAGGATGCCTTTCCGGAAACAGAGGAGAAAAAACTTGCTGCCGGCCGGCCGTCGACATAGCAGCCAGACCAACCGCGAACGCAACGCAAAACTGAGCTCGAAGCTCGGAAAAAAGGACAGCAGCAGACTCGCTATCGAGCTACATAGTCCGTACGTATTAGGCCGCCGACGAACGGACTTGACCTATTTAGGGCTGTGCTCTTTTTTCCATCTTATCTGGCCTTACTTGAAGCTGCCCGCCGCCGCTGCTGCCGCTGCAATAGCCGGCGTCGTCGGCGCTCCCGCTGCTGCCGCTCTCGTGGCCTCGAATCATTCGCACTTGTCGGATCGACCGACGGAGCAACTCAGGTTGGCGTTGGCCTGGCCGCCGCTGCGTGAGCGACGTTGTCTCAACCGCCCACAACGTCCGCGTCTGTCGCCCGATCGATCGTGCGTCCGTCGTCCGGTCGGCCAGCTAGGCTCAGCTGGCTTCGTGCGGCCTGTTTTCCGACCCACTTTCAAAAGCGAGAAAAAATCACCACGCACTCAATGGACGCTAGGCTGGCCCCAGTCAGCTGAGGAAGCCGGTGGGCTGCATGCAGCGGTAGGTAGCTAGGTGCATGGGCCTAACTTATACACATGGTTACTGGACGATTAATTGTGATTACAGCCGTGTCCGCCGAAACACTACAGACACTGGTGGACCTTCTTCCGGAGGTTCCGTTCGCCGACCGGGCCCCAACAGCTCTTTATATCACAGCTCGTCGATTGTACGGAGTGCACTGCACGCAGCGAGTTTTCACTCGGAATGAAACGGGGCCGGTCGCTGGGAATAGATAAGCCGAATTGAGGCCTCGATCGCTGTTAAAGGTCGCGCACTTATCGTCTGTTCACCTACGTCGAACGTACTACGTATACACGTCGTTGTGCCGCTTATGTGTCTAGCGACGAGCCGCTCGATCGCTGCAATAGTCTTAATTCTTCTAGCCGCGACTGGGACTGGCTAGTGAATGAGAGAGCGAGTGAACGGAGAGGCGAGCTCCTCTCTGCTCTCTCTCTCTCTCTCTCTTTTCTCTCTCGAGCTTCGCTTCGCAGGCCGACCGACCGACTGACTGGCTGCTGCCGCGAGCTGAGCTAGCTAGCTGCCGGCCAAAGGACTGAAAGCGGCGGCGGCGACGGCGACGGCGACCGACGTACGAACGCCGAAGCCGCAGCAGCGCCGGATGATAGAGAGCTAGCCGAGGTTACTTAGAGCATTGACTCGATCGTATAAGGCGCTTTGTTAAATGGGATAACCTGAATCAAGATCTACGTATTAAGGGCACAACGCTCAACTAACGTAACTGTTATACATATGTACATAGATAATGGAAAATGAGAGGCAGAGAACTCGAGTGGCGGATAGCGAGCGAGCGCGAGCGGACGACGAGCAGGCAGCGACAGCCAGCTGCCTTCCCTCTGAAGGCGCACTGCCTTCGCCGACGCCGCCAAACACTCGCTCGGTCTCGAAAGGAAAGAGCCTAAATGAAAGAAGTCATCCGTCGCTCACAAATTATCCCTCTTTTATGTTACAAC
>JAAUYK010142882.1_pt1 | contig 19329 bp, 15 predicted proteins | sample 7278021 | NCBI WGS metagenome assembly JAAUYK01 (sample SAMN14350223, study PRJNA611818) | marine sediment metagenome | isolation source: surface marine sediment (1.8m) | place: French Polynesia: Moorea | collected 2018-08
CATCTTGTGACCGGCGCTCACCATCTGCGGGAGTTCGCCCGCGCCGCCGCCCTGCGGGTGGCTGGCAATGATGCGCTCCATCAGCGTCGTGCCCGACCGCGGCATACCCACGATAAACACCGGTTTTTCGGAGGGGTTGCCGTTCTTGGACAGTACCCCGATGTTCTTGGCCGTAAAGGCACGGTGCAGGGCTTTGACGAGATCGCGGTCGCTGTTGATGTCGTAACGATGCTTGCGCAACAGGTTAGCCTGCTCGTAGCTGGCGAAGGCGTCCTCGTACTTGCCGCAGTCGTCGTACATCTTGCCGATGGCGAAAAGCAGGTTGCAGCGCTCCTTTGGAGGCATGCCATGTTTCAGCGCCTTCTCCGCCTGCCGGATCAGCGGCAGGTCGGCGTCGGTAAATTTGCGAATGCGTGCCAGCTGGTCGTAGGCCGCGCCAAACTGTGGTTGCAGTTTGACCAGTTTCTCTACCTGCTTCTGCGCCCCGTCCATGTCGCCGGTGCGTGACAGGATTTCCACCATGACGAGATGCCCGTTCGGACTCTTCTTGTCGAGCTGCAGCGCACGATTGATGTTGCTGAGCGCTTCATCATGACGGTTGAGCTTTTCCAGCGTCGAAGCCAGGTTAATGCGCACGCCGACGTCGCGCGGGCGGAGTTTGCACGCATGCTCGAGCGGGCCGATAGCGTTCTCGTAGTCCAGCCTGCGCATGTAGTAGGCGCCGAGCCCGTGCTGCGCCTCGACAATGTCGGGGTCGAGTTCCACCGCCTGTTCGAGCACTTCGAGCGCCTTGTCGAGTTCATGAGCGTGCAGGTAGGCCCTGCCGAGCACGCTGAGAAGCTGTGCGCTATCAGGCACCTCTTCAACAACGATTTCATAATGCACGATCGCCTCGTCGATATCGCCGAACTCTTCGCAAAGATGGCCGAGCTGTAATTCGACGGGCGGGCAGCGCTCGCTGAGCTCCTTGACTTCGTGGTAGATGAGCAGTGCTTCGCTGCGGTTACCGCTACGCAGGAGTTTCGCGGCTTCCTGGATCTGTTCGATGAGTTTCTTCGTCTCGGCTTCGTTCATCGTGTCGCGCTACGCGTTACTGATCAGGAAGTTCTCGGTAATCTTGTTGACGATCTCGACCTCGTACCCGAGTTCCTCGAGCCGATCGTTGAATTGTTTCATGAGCCGCGCCTTGCCGTAGACGCCGAGTGAATTGGCTTCGCTGAATCGTTTGATCTGCAGCCGGATGTCCGTGAATTTCTGGTCGATCTTGGCTTTCTTCTTCTTGGATACGTCACCGCGCCCGAGAACATGCTGATGGGCAACGTCGGGCTGGACATAGCTAAACAGGTCGTCGGCAACAGCCTGCGCAAAGTTGTCGATCTTGCGGTTGTTTTTCCAGAAGAACAGGCCCATTGGCGAACAAAACCGAGTTGCAAGCGATAGCTGCGGAGTATACCCGCAGCAACCCTGCAAGGTCAGGACCGGTTCACAATTTGGCGGCGGCGAGTGTGCGTCCGCGCCAAATCAGTTCTGAACGAGTACGCCTGCCGCGCCGTGACACCCCTGGCACTGTGGCGAGATAGCCTCGGCCGCAATGCGGGCCGATTCGATGTCTACCGCACCCTCCACGCGGGACGCCGCCTCGCGCATGTTGGTGACATACATCTGCCACTCGTCCGGAATGCCCTCGACAGTCTTGTGTTTGGCGAGCCAGTAAGCGGCCGCCTTGGCCGTGTCGAGGTCGCCATCATCAAGGGCGTACATGACCTCATCCACGCGCTCAGCATGCGCATGCATGTGATCCAGGAATTCCTGCCCAAATTCGGGTTTTGCGGCTTCGGGTTCGACCGCTGCTGGCTCTGCCGGCGCGGGCTCGACTGGCGCGGGCTCGGCGGCTGCCACCGGCTCCTCGGCGGCTGTTTCGACCGGGGCCTCGTCGGCGGGCGGTTGCTTGCCACAAGCGATAAGGCAGGAAGCAAGCGCGAATGTCCAGAACATACGTGATTTCATAATGACTCCTGCAGCTGCTCGGGTTCGGATCACCCAATCCCCATGATAGTCGCAGGTTGGGTTGCGGGGGTAGTGAGGGAAACCCGCAATGTCTGTGGGCCAGCCGTTTGCCCTTGACTGCCGGGCCCTGCGCCGGTCTAATAGCCCGCCGACCTAGATGGCCAGGTAGCTCAGTTGGTAGAGCAGCGGATTGAAAATCCGCGTGTCGGTGGTTCGATTCCGCCCCTGGCCACCACTACTCTTCGCCAGTCGGCCGATAACGCAGCGGATATCGCGCCGTTACTCGGAGGCGGGCACCTCTCCAAGTTGAATGCGCTCGGTTTGGTTGACGGGGATCCTCCGCGTCGGGATCGATCGCGAGTTCCCGGGCATGATGACATTCACTGAAACATCGCGGTATTCCGGCGCTCCTGAGTAGCTGCCGTCCGCGGCCTCTATGGTCAGCTCCCGCTTACTATCGTCGTAGCGCAGCCACGTGACGCGGCGTTCCCCGTCTCGGTAAGCCTCCGTGCGATCGTCGTCCTCCACCAGGCGAAACTCGCCATCCGCACCCGCATAGATGTCGATGACGAGCCTGGTCTTGTCGATGAACGCCGTGCTCTTCGCATACTCGCGTCTGGGGATAATTGCCCCGCCGCGGGCCAGGATCGGCATCACGTCATTGTCGTTGCGCAGGTCGAGAACCTGATCGCCAGGATAATGACGCCCGTCCCATATCGAATACCAGTGACCCGTGGGGAGCCAGACATGCGTATCCGCATCGTGGACTGGGGGCGCAACGAGCAGGTCCTGGCCGAAGAAATACTGCAGGTCGTGCTGCCAGGCTTCGTCATATTCCGGGTATTCGAGCAGCATTGGGCGTGCGATCGGCAGACCCGTCTCAGCGGCTTCGTGGGCGGCCGAGTAGAGATACGGCATCAACTCATACCGAAGGCGTGCAAAGGCCTGTGCCGTAGCGAGGCCGATATCGCTGCGATCGACCGGCCAGCGGGATTCGCCCATGCCGTGCGGTTTCCAGATCGGCGCGAAGCTGCCAAGGGCCATCGCCCAGCGCCTGTACAGTGACTCATTTGGCCCGGCTTGTTCGTCCCAGTCGAAAAAGCCGCCTGCATCGTGCCCCCAGAACGGAAACCCCGCCAGGCCGGCCAGTTGCATCGCGCGCACTTGCGCCGCCATGTCGTCATCGTTGGGTTTCGTATCGCCACTCCAGAGTGTGGCATAGCGCTGCGCTCCGGCCGTCATGCCGCGCACCCAGACGAACGGTCGGTTTTCAATGTCGGATTTGTCCCAGCCGTCCGCTACGAGCGCCTTCGCGATCAGGAAGAACCAGTAATTGCGCATCTCGGCCGAGCTTCGCCCGTTGGCGAGCACTATATCCCTGGGCGCCGCACCCTGCTCGTCAAACTCGTCAATCCACAGCGCATCGCCAGGGTAGGCGAGTGCCGGATTGAGCGATTTCTCGTAAAAGATCCGCCAGAACCAATCGCGAAAATCAGCATTGGTGAGGTCGGGTGCGCTGTCTGCGAACTCGATGTTGTCTATCGGTGGCAGGTTGAACGCCGGCTCCCAGCCGTCCGAGAAACGGGCGATGCAGCGATTAAAGTCCAGCGTCGAAACAAGACCCTCGGCATCAAGCCACCGTTTCCAGGCAGCCGGGTCAGGATAGCGTTCGTCATCCCATTCGATCTTTGACTCGCAGCGTTTGCCACCGGCAGCACGCCATCGATTGTCGTTGACGACGTGATCAAGTGGCAGGCCGGCATCGCGGTGCTCCGCTATCTTGTCCTTCCACCATTGCTCGTCCGACGGCGTCGCGGAATTGTGATCATGACCCTTGTCGGATAGCTGCAGACCGAACATGGCTTTCGTTGGCAGCCTTGGCCGACCCGTAAGCTGCGTGTAGCGGTCGAGCACATCGACCAGCTTCGGGCCACCGATGAAGAAGTAGTCCATCTGGCCATCGAAGCCGTACGTGTCGATGGCCATGCTGTAGTTACCATCGTCATTCATGACAAAGCGGTTCGGGAATGTGCTGTTCAGGAAAACGCCATACCCCAGGCTGGAGAGATAAAATGGAACGATGAGCGGAGCCTGATCGATCGGCTTGCTGCCGTAATTGCGCTCGATAATTTCGCCGGTGAGTTCGATACTCGGTGCCCGCGCAAAGTAGCCGTGGCCCAGGCCCGTAAAGCGCTCCGAATCGTCGGGTTCGAAGCGGACGATGCGCACATTGCCCTCCAGGCGTGCGCCGGCCTGTTCCCGCAACACCGGCGCAGCATCACCACGCATTGTGAATTTCGCAGCGAGCGTTTCGCGATTGATTGCGACTTCGAGCTGCGAGGATTTAAGGACGATGTGCGTGTCTGAAACCTCGGAGTCGATGTCGCTGGTCCAGTCATGACGCTGCACCATTTCGTAATGTTCATCGGGCAGCCACGTTTCGCCGTCGTGCGCGGTCTGCAGGCGCACCATCGTGTCGCCATACCATGCGACTCGCAGCGCCCGATCCCCGTCGGGCGACTCGATGTAATAAGCACGATCATCCATGCGAAACGCGTGTCTGTCGCACGATGCGGTAAGCCAAACCGCGAGCAGAACCAGGAACAGGAGTCGTAACACACGCATGGCCCGATCAGATCTCCCTGGTCAGACGCTCGACGAGGGCGTTAGCGCTGGAGAACGCAGCCTCCACTCGGCCTCTGACAAACCAGTCGCCGCACACGGCCAGCGTTCGCCGCGGATCGATCGCGAAGCGGTCGCCGCGCTGCCGGTCGACGTTGGCATAGCGCCACCGATGGACCGAGCAATGCGCTGCGCCCGCAGCATCGATTCCCGCCACGGTACTAACGACCTCGCAGAGGTGTTGACGCACTGTTTCGATATCGTCGTCAATGTGCGCGTTTGCCCAAGCGTTAGTCGAGTGAACGACGAGACTCGTCGCAGCCGGGCGGCCAGGCTTGCTGCTGTTGACGGATATCCAGCTTATGTCGGCATCGCGAACCAGGGCGGCTTGCCAGGGCAGGTCAAGCGGCTCGTTGCAGCCGAGCAGCAGCGCGAAACACGCATGCATCGCAACTTCGGTGCTGGGCGCGAGATCGGTGTCGGCAAGCAATTGGGCAGACTGTGCGGCTGGCGCCGTAACGATCACCCAATCGAATTCCCCCAGCGCTGCCCCGTTGTCATCACTCAGACGCCAGAGCTGGCCCTGGCGCGCTAGCGATCCGACGGTCGTGTCGAGCCGAATGTTCAACCCGGACGCCAGCGCCTTGCCGACGGCGTTCATCCCCGGCACGCCGACGTAGTGCGGGTACTCCTCTCCCCAGCGCCGGTCCGCCGTGATGTCGCCGTTCCGCATTTCTACGAAGGCGGCCTGCCAGTCGGCGATAATGCCGGTATCGACGAGTGGCTGCAGATACTCGCGAAAGGCATTCGTTCGCGCCGTGAAAAACTGCGCGCCGTGATCGAACTCGTACGGATCCACACGGCGAGTCGCCATGCGGCCGCCGACGCCCCGTGACTTCTCGAAGACCGAGACGTCGTGCGACCCCGACAACCCGCGCGCCACCACCAGTCCGGCCAGCCCGGCTCCGATAATGGCGATCGCTGCCATCGCGAGTACCTGCCGCGACGCTAACCCGAACTAGTCTCCCTGCCAGTCCGGCGTGCGGCCGGGCGTCCACGGCGCGCCCAGGGTATCGAGGCGCTCCTCCAGCGCATCGAGATCGCGGCTGACAGCCTGCAGGTCGCGCAGGGCTGAGGCGAACTCGTCGGCGGCAACGGCGTACGACTCCTCGTAAAGCCCTGGTACATCAGCTCTCGAATCCAGTAGCCACTGGTAGACGATGCCGGAGCGCTGCGCTATCGACCAGGGTGTCGGCTCGTTGCGCGATGCGACGGTCGTATCGCCGGCCAGCGCCACGCTGATGTCCGCCAGACGCGCGGCAATCGCTCGCAGCGCCTGTTCGTCAGCCTCGGTGGCGCGCGGCGTATCGCGCAGGCCCGCCTTCAGGTGAGCGATGCGGTTGTTCAGTTCGGCGCTGTGGGCGATCGCACCCTGCACGGCGCGATAGAGTTCGCCGGCCTGCTTCTTGAACGCCAGGACGCCGCCAGGGTCGCTGCTCGTTTCGGGGCTAAGCGGTAACGACTTGACGGTGAATGACCTTGGTTCGCTGAGGTCGACAAGCTCGCCGTCTTGCCGCTTGGCAAGCGTCACCGTGTACGATCCCGGCGCCGCTAACGGTCCGCGCGGCGGCTGATCCCAGTAGGGCCGGAACGCTGGCTGCTCCAGCACAACCGGGTCGGTAGCCGGCAGGCGAAGATCCCATGCTGTTCTGTGCAGTCCCTCCTTGGTTTCGCCCTTTACCTGGCGCACGACGTTGCCGCCCGAGTCCTTCACAACCAGCAGCATCGTGGGCGCTTCTTCGCGGTCCTCGGTGCGCAGCGTTTCCCAGGACGGATAGGGTGTGTCGCCGTTCTCTTTCTCGATCTCCTGTTCGGCGGCACGACGCGTCTTCGCGCGGGTCTTGATTTCCTCGTCGACGTAGTAAGTGAATACTGCGCCAAACGGCGGGTTCGGCGCCGTGAAAAATTCCGCACCCATGGAGCCCTTCTCACGGCCGTCCCAAAGATCGCCTTCGACATACAGCCATGGGTCCTTCACGGCAAACAGGTGTGCGTCCCTGTCCTTGACGTCGCCGGCCGCGGTTCGCAGCGGCGAATAATCGTCGAGTATATAAATGCCGCGACCGAACGTGCCGACGACGAGGTCGTTCTCGCGCCGCTGGATCTCGATGTCACGCACGGAAATGGTGGGGAAATTGCCCTTGAGCTGGCGCCAGTTGTCACCGCCGTCCTGTGTGAAGAACAGGCCGAACTCGGTGCCGACGAACAGCAGGTCGGGATCGACGTGGTCTTCGGCGATTGTGTGCGCCGTACCGCGTTCCGGCAGGTTGCCCGAGATCAGCGACCAGCTACGGCCGCGGTCATCGGTGCGCAGTACGTAAGGCTTGTCGTCGCCGCGTTTGTGATTGTCGATGGTGGCGTAGGCCACGTCGGCGTCGTGGACTGACGCGATAACGTCCTCGATCAGCGACATGTCAGGAACGCCGCGGAAGCTGTCCACGCTGCGCCAGTTCGCGCCGCCGTCTTCGGTAACGCTCATAACGCCGTCGTCCGTGCCGACGTAGATCAGTCCTTCGACAATCGGGCTCTCGGAGAGACCGATCGCGGCGCCATACATCGACGTCGAGTCATTCTTGGCGATAGTGTCGACGCCCCAGACACGACCCATGACCTCGAGCTTGTTGCGGTCGAGCTGCCGGGTCAGGTCCGGGCTGATGGCGCGCCAGTTGTTGCCACGGTCATCAGACTGGAACAGCTTCTCGGCCGCGTAGTAGATGCGCTCGTTGTCGTGCGGACTGATCAGCAACGGCGTGTTCCAGTTCCACTTGTACTGGTTCTCGCCGCTACCCGGATGCGGCGCAATGAAAACCCGCTCCTGTGTGCGCCGGTCGTAACGCGCCAGGCCACCGTACTGGTATTGCGTGTAGATGATGTCCGGATTCTCCGGGTCGCTCTGCGGCTTGTAGCCGTCGCCACCCAGGATCAGGGTCCAGTCGGAGTTCGTGATGCCGTGGATGACGGTCGTCCGCGACGGTGCGCACAGGGAGTTGTTGTCCTGGGTGCCGCCGCACACGTTGTAGAACGGCTCGTCGTCATCCGGCTGGATGCGGTAGAACTGCGTCAGCGACAGGTTGCGCACGTGCCGCCAGGTATTGCCGCGGTCCCAGCTTTCGTAGATGCCGCCGTCGCCACCGATGATCAGGTGCTCGGTGAAGTCGGGGTCGATCCAGAGGGCATGGTCGTCGACGTGGCGCCAGTCGAGGCTCAAAGCAGACCAGGTCTTGCCGCCGTCCTCGGTCATGTTGGTGAACGTGTTCATGGCGTAAACGCGCTCGGAGTCTTTAGGGTCTACGATGAGCTCGTTGTAATACTGCGGGCTGGTGGTCATGTAGTCAGACCGTTTCTCCCAGGTAGCGCCGAAGTCGGTGGAGCGGTAGACGCCTTTCTCCTCGTCGCTGGCCTCGATGATGGCGTAGATCATGTCCGGGTCGGACGGCGCGCCGGCCAGGCCGATGCGGCCCATGTGGTCCTTCGAGGGCAGGCCGGCTTTGACTTTCGTCCAGGTCTTGCCGCCGTCAGTGGATTTGTGGATGGCGCTGCCCGGGCCGCCATTGATCAGCACCCAGACGTGGCGGCGGCGCTGATAGGTTGACGCGACGATGTTATCGGCGTTTCGCGGGTCCACGACGAACTCGTTGACGCCCGTGTGTTCGTCCACGGTCAGGATGGCATCCCAGGTCGCGCCGCCGTCGGTGGTTTTGTACAGGCCGCGGTCGCCGCCCGAGTTCCACAGCGGTCCCTGCGCCGCCACGAGCACCGTGTTGGAGTCGTTCGGGTCGACCCAGATTTGGCTGATGTGCCCGGAGTCTTTCAGACCCATGTTGGTCCACGACTTGCCGCCGTCGGTGGACTTGTAAACACCATCGCCATAACCGACGCTGCGCTGCGCGTTGTTCTCGCCAGTGCCCACCCAGACCGTGTGCGGATCGCTAGGGTCGAGCGTCACGACGCCGGTCGCGTACGAACCCTCGTTCTCGAAAATCGCCTCCCAGGTTATGCCGGCATTCGTGGTTTTGAATACGTTGCCCGATGACACGGCGACGTAATACTCCTGCTTGCGCTCGGGATGGAACGCGAAATCGGAGATACGTCCCGACGTGATGGCCGGACCGATCGGCCGCAGCGCCAGCCCGGCAAACGGGTGATCGGTAAGGGCAGACTTCTCGTCGTTGTCCGCGGCATGACCCGTGGCTGTTGCGAAGGCGAGTGTGACGAGGAGGAGTGACAACGTTCTCATGGTGGATACCCTTCTTGGTCTTTATTTGTAGGGAGGGCGCCCAGTCTAAGGGCGCGGCCCGGCAGTGGCAATCACAGCGCCGTATCGCGCCTCGCGTTATACTGTCCCAAAAGAACAATAAAAAATTGGGGGTTCCAGCGTGCTTTTTAACTCGCTGACGTTCGTGGTGTTTTTCGCCATCGTGCTGGCGCTGCACTATTCGCCATTTCCGTGGCGCGCCAAGAAAATCAACCTGCTGCTTGCGAGCTACCTGTTCTACGCGGCGTGGAATCCGCCGTTCGTGGTCCTGCTGTGGATCTCGACGCTCGTGGACTGGTTCGTCGCGAAAAAGATGTTCGTGGAGCAGCGTAAAGCGCGGCGACGCATGTTGTTGATCCTGTCCATCATGGTCAACCTCGGCATTCTCGGTTTCTTCAAGTACGGCAATTTCCTGCTCGAGAACTGGATCGGGCTGATGTCGCTCGTCGGTGTCGAGTGGCAGGCGCCGGGCTGGGATATCGTGCTGCCAGTCGGTATCTCGTTCTACACGTTCCAGACGATGGCCTATTCACTGGACGTGTACCTGCGGCGGGCCGAGCCATCGAAGTCGTTCCTCGACTTCGCGCTGTTCGTGACGTTCTTCCCGCAGCTGGTCGCCGGGCCGATCGTGCGCCCGACGCACCTGATACCCCAGTTTGCCGTTCCTCACCTCGCTACGCTGAAACAGCTCGGGTGGGGCCTGGGGCTGATGGTGCTGGGAATCTTCCAGAAGGTGGTGATTGCCGACGGTTTGCTGGCGCCCGCGGCCGAAGAGGTGTTCGGAGCCAGCGAGCATGTCAGCTTCTGGGATGCGTGGCTGGGCACGCTGGCATTTTCCGGGCAAATATTCTGCGACTTCGCGGGCTACTCGACGACGGCGATCGGCGTCGCAATGACGCTGGGCTTCTCATTGCCCGACAACTTCCGCTTCCCGTACGCGGCGATTGGATTCTCCGACTTCTGGCGCCGCTGGCACATCTCATTGTCCACCTGGTTGCGCGACTACCTCTATATTCCGCTCGGCGGCAACCGGCAGGGTCCGGGACGGACCTACGTCAACCTGATGGTCACGATGCTGCTCGGCGGCTTGTGGCACGGGGCCAGCTGGACATTCGTCGTGTGGGGCGGGCTGCATGGCCTGTATCTCGCGGTTGAGCGATTCCTGCGGGCGCGGTTCCACGGAGTCGCTTTTGCGCAGACCTGGCTCTACCGCGTGTGGCTGGGGCTGGTCACCTATCTGCTGGTCAACGTGACCTGGGTGTTCTTCCGCGCCCAGGACTTCGGCACGGCCTGGCGCATGATCAGATCGATGTTCGGATTTGCACCGACGGACGCCGGGACCCCACTGCCGACACTGTGGATTATCCAGGTCGCGGTGACGATTACGGCGCTGGTCGGTATTCACTGGCGCATGCGCGACACCAGTATTGAAGCTGTCGTGAGCAAAGTACCGTCATGGCTGCTCGGCTTCGCGCTCGCCGTCATGTTATTCCTTATCATTATCACTCAGGGTTCGGGCAATGCCTTCATCTACTTCCAGTTCTGATATTCCGTATCGCGACGTACCGGACCGCAACTGGGGTCAGGCGTGGCTGATCTGCGTGGTGCTGGCGGCCGCCGCCGTCGTGGGCTGGGAACTCAAGGCTCGCGAGATGCAGCACCTTCCCGGCGATTACGATGGCTTCACCAATTTCGTGTCGCAATGGGCCGAGGAAAGACGCAAGCTCGACGAGCCGGGCCATGGCTATCGTGTCGTGTTGCTGGGATCCAGTCGCCTGCTCTGGGCGGCGGACCTCGACATCCTCGAGCAGGGCCTGGGCACGCGGCCATTGCAGCTGACTATCGCCGGCACCGGTCCCGCACTGTTCCTCGAGGACATCGTAGAAAACACCGACTTCGACGGACTCGTTCTCATCGGCGTAACGCCGTTCCTGTTCAACCGGCTCAATGAGGGGTTTTTCGGCGCCGAGTCGCTGCGCTGGTACCGAAGCCCGTCGCCGTCGGAGCTCATCGGCCACCGGATTCACGTCATGCTGTCGCATCACCTCGGTTTTCTCGATGACGGATTCAAGCTGTTCGAGCTGATCGACCACTATTCCACGTTCACCGATCGCGAAGGCGCCTTGGATCTCAACGCCGGGGAATGGAAGCTGGGCCATCACTACGCCGATCGCCAGACCGACATGTGGGGCCCGGTCGAAGTCGAGGGCAGCTTCGACAACGAGCAGATGCTGGCGTTCTGGATGCTCGGGCTGAGCCGCCCGCCGGAAGACGAGGAACGCATGGCCGAGATGGCCGGCGCCGCTGTCGAATTCTTCGCACCGCTCGTTACGGCCATGCGCGAGCGCGGTGGTGACGTGGTATTTATCCGTATGCCCGGCAGCGGCAAATACCTGGAACATGATCTTGCGACCCGTTACCGAGAACTCACCTGGGACCCGATGGCGGAGGGCATCGACGCCGTGTGGATCAATTCGATGGATTACCCGGAACTGTCCAGCGACCTGGAGATTCCCGAGTGGTCGCACCTGAGCCGCAGGAGCCAGGACGATTTCAGCCGGCGCATCGTGCCGATTCTCGAGCAGCGTTATCTCGAGGAAAGAGGGCAAAGCGTCCGGAGTGTTATTGAGGCGTCCGATCGGACCGACTGAGAGGAGAACTCCATGAAGCTGTTAGTGGCAATCGACTTTTCGGATCCGACCGACCTGATCATGCGCGTTGCCAAACGCATGGCGGCGAGCCTTGATGCTTCTGTCTGGATCGTGCACGCGGCCGAGCCGGAGCCGGACTTCGTCGGCTATGACGCCGGACCCGAGGTCGTCCGGGGCCAGGTGGCGAAGGAGCTGCGGGATGAGCACCGAAGCCTGCAGAAATACGCCGACAAGCTGCGGGATGCCGGTATCGAGACCAAGGCGATACTGGCCCAGGGTCCGACGGTCGACACCTTGCTCGAGATGGCCGAAAAACAGGGCAGCGACCTGATCGTCGTCGGCAGCCACGGGCGGGGGATGGTGGCCGAGATGTTCATGGGCAGCGTATCGCAGGGCCTGATTCGCGACGGACGTTATCCGATCACGGTAGTGCCTGTCGGTCGCGACGAGGACTGAAGCCCGTCAGTTAGCCAGGCGAACCGGTACGCGCCTCGCGCCGAATTGGCCCGGCGTGGCATCGAAACGGCCCGGAATGGGGATGCCACAGCTGGCGCAGGCGCCACTCGCATCGATGTGCCATGCGCCCAATTCATACCAGTCCCTTTCGATCAGGAGTTCGTTACAGCCCGGACACCAGGTGCTGTCGCCGTCGGTATCGTGGACGTTGCCGGTGTAGGCAAAGCGCACGCCGTTGTCGAGCGCGATGCGGCGGGCGCGCCGTAACGTCGCGACCGGCGTACTCGGCACGTCGCGCATTTTCCAGTCCGGGTGGAACGCCGAGAAATGCATCGGCACGTCCGGACCTAGGTGCTCGACGACCCACTGCGTCATCTCGTGGATCTCGGCGTCGGAATCGTTATGCCCCGGGATCAGCAACGTCGTAGTCTCGAGCCAGGCGTCGGTTTCGTGGTGGATGTACTCGAGAGCCTCGAGCACGGGCTCGAGATGTCCGCCGCAAATCTTGTGATAGAAATCGTCGGTGAAAGCCTTGAGGTCGACATTGACAGCGTCCATCGCCTGGAAGAACTCGACGCGCGGCTCCGGGTCGATGTAGGCGGCGGTCACTGCGACCGATTTGACCCCTTTGTCGCGACAGGCTGCCGCAACGTCGACCGCGTACTCATGGAAGATAATCGGGTCGTTGTAAGTGTAGGCAATGCTGCGGCATCCGAGTTCCGCTGCTGCCTCGGCAAGCCGCTCGGGGCTGGCGCTGTCCGCCAGCGTGTCCATCTCGCGCGACTTGCTCATGTCCCAGTTCTGGCAGAACTTGCAGGCCAGGTTGCAGCCCGCGGTGCCGAACGACAACACGCTCGTGCCCGGGTAGAAGTGATTGAGGGGCTTCTTTTCGATGGGGTCGACACAGAAACCGGAAGAGCGCCCGTAGGTAACGAGCTTGATCTCGTCGTCGAGGCGCTGGCGCACGTAGCACAGTCCGCGCTGGCCCTCGCGCAGCCGGCAGTGCCGCGGGCAGAGGTCGCATTGCAGGCGGCCATCGGCCTCGCGGTGCCAGTACTTGGTGCTGACAATGGTTTCCTGCATCCTTGAGATATGGCGTTTGATCCCCAGATGACAAGCATGACACAACGGGAATGCCGATGACGATGTCAGCCCGACAGGCGGCGGTCGCCGGGCTTTTCTATCCCGGTGATGCGGCCGTGCTGGAGTCCACGGTCACCGAACTGTTGAACGCGGCGCCAGCTGACGACTTGCCTGCAAAGGCCATCATCGCGCCTCACGCCGGTTATCCATACTCAGGACTCACGGCCGCGCATGCCTACCGCCTGCTCGAGAGTCGGCGGGACCGCATTCGCCGGGTCGTGCTGTTAGGCCCTGCTCACCGCGTTTACCTGCGCGGGATGGGGCTGCCGTCGGTGGAAGCCTTCGCAACGCCGCTCGGCGATGTGCCGGTCGACCTCGATGGCGTCAAACTCGCGCTTGCGCAACCGCAGACCCAGGTTTCCGACAACGCTCACGCGCTGGAACACAGCCTCGAGGTGCACCTGCCATTCCTGCAGTCCGTGCTCGGAGATTTTCGACTGATCCCGATTGTCGTTGGCGCATGCTCTGCGGACGAAGTTGCGACCGTACTGGAGGTGCTCTGGGGCGGTGACGAAACCGTGATCGTCGCCAGTTCCGACCTGTCGCACTTTCACACGTACGATGATGCGCGGGCGATCGATGCACAGACAACCGCACGCATAGAGGCCCGCGAAACCACGTTGCAGGGAGAAGAGGCCTGCGGCGCCTATGCGCTCAACGGCCTGTTGCTCGCGGCGAAAGCCCATGATCTCCAGGTGCGCACCCTGGATGTGAGGAACTCTGGGGACACGGCCGGCGACCGACGTCGCGTCGTGGGCTACGGTGCTTATGCGCTCACCTGACCGACAGGACTCGCATGGCCTCGAGCTGCTGCGCCTGGCGCGTGGCTCTATCGAGCACGGCATCCGCTTTGATGAACCTTCACCGATAGACGATGCGGGATTGCCGGCGGAGCTGGCAGGGCCGGCAGCGACGTTTACGACGCTGCGCCAGGAGGGCGAACTCAGGGGCTGCTGCGGGTCGCTCGAGGCTCTGCGGCCACTGGCAGTGGATGTCGCCCACTCGGCATTTCGGGCGGCGTTCCGGGATCCGCGCTTTGCACCGCTCGGCGAGGGCGAACTCGCAAGGATCAGGCTCGAGGTTGCCGTGCTGTCCCCGCTGGAACCGGTTGTCGTTAGCGACGAAGCTGACCTGATCGATCAGTTACGGCCGGGGGTCGATGGTCTCGTCATGCAGGCCGGCCGGCGCCGCGCCACGTTTCTGCCCAAGGTCTGGGAATCGTTCCCTGAGCCGCAGCGGTTTATCGCTGCGTTGAAGGTCAAATGCGGCCTGCTCGATGACGACTGGCCGGAGCACCTGGAGTTCCAGCGCTACCGCACCACTGCGTATGCTGAACCGCCGCAGCCGGATCAATCGTCGGCCGAGCGAACGGCGTGACCGCCAAACTGGTTGCGCATCATGGCAAGCAGTTTGGCTGAGTAGTCCTGCTGGCCCTGGCTGGCGAAACGAGCCATCAACGCGAGGCTCATGACCGGCGTCGGGATGCCCTGTTCGATTCCCTCGAGTGCGGTCCAGCGGCCCTCGCCGGAGTCGGCAACAAAGGGCTCCACGTCTTCGAGCTGTTGATCGCCCGCCAGCACATCGGCGGTGAGGTCGAGTAACCAGCTGCGTACCACGCTGCCGTGACGCCAGGTCTCGGCAATCGCCGCGAGATCCAGGTCGAAGTCATCGCGACCCTTGAGCAGCGCGAATCCCTCCGCGTAGGCCTGCATCATGCCGTACTCGATGCCGTTGTGAATCATCTTGACGAAGTGGCCGCTGCCCGCCGGGCCAGTGTGAATCCAGCCCCGGTCGGTTGCCGGCGCCAACGCCTCGATAATCGGCTGGACCCGCGCGAACGCGTCATAGGATCCGCCGGCCATGATGGTATAGCCGTTATCGAGACCCCAGACCCCACCCGACACGCCCGCGTCGACGAACAGCACGCCCGATTCGGCAAGGAACGCCTCATGGCGCATCGAGTCTTTGTAAAAAGAGTTCGCGCCATCAATTAGCACATCGCCGGGTTGCAGCAGTCCGCCAAGTTCCTGCACGGCTGACTCGGTAATGTCGCCTGCCGGCAGCATCAACCAGACGAGCCTCGGGGCATCGAGCTTCTGGACGAGTGCCTGCACCGATTCGGCGGCGACCAGGCCGCATTCCGCGGCGAGCGACTCCATCGCCTCGGTGCCCTGGTCGAAACCGACCACGTCGATCCCTGCGCGGCGCAGGCGCCGAGCCATGTTGCCGCCCATCTTTCCCAGGCCGATTATCCCGAGCTGCATTCCGAATTCTCCTTGTGACCGTCAGTACAACAGGCTTGCCATGCGGCTGCGATAGCGACCCACGCGCGGGTCGTCACCGAGCAGCTCGAACACTTTTAACAGCCCGATACGAGCGGCGTCGTCGCCGTAACCACGATCCTTCTGCATCAGCTGCAGCATCAGGTCCATGGCCATGTCGTAGTCTTCGTCGACTGCCTTGCGCAGCGCCAGTTGATGCAGTGCCTCGAGGCTCCCCGGGTCTGCTTCAAGCGCCGCTTCGAGTTCGCTTACGTCGGGCGCCTCCGCGACCTGCTCTGCAAAGAACAAGCGCCCGCGCAGTGCAGTAACCTCCGAGGTGCCCTGCTCGTTGGCGGGCAGGCTGTCCAGGGCGGTGGCTGCGCCAGTCGCGTCGCCTGCCTGCAGGAGTTGCCGCGCCTGCTCGACGGCCGGGTTCGGTTCCAGCGCTATGTGCTTGTCGAGGAACTGCCGAACCGCCTGCTCGGGCAGCGCGCCCATGAATTCGTCGACCGGCTCGCCGTTCCGAAACAGCTTGCAGGTCGGAATACTGCGAATACCGAACCGGGCCGCGATTTCCTGTTCCTGCTCCGTGTTCAGTTTCGCGAGCAGAAACTTGCCCTGGTAGTCATCCGCGAGTTTCGCGAGTACGGGCATCAGCATATGGCACGGCTGGCACCAGTCGGCCCAGAAATCGATCAGTACGGGGACCTCGAACGAGGTCTGCATCAGCTGCTCAAAATTCTCCCGACTGACTTCGACGATGAACGGAGAGTCGGCCACCGCGTTACCTGGGCTCCGATGATTCGTCTGGCTTGCCTGCTGGCCGGTCGGCGTGTTCCACGGGATAGGCATCCGCAACGTACGCGGGACCCTTCATGATGTAGACCACGACACAGCCAATGGCCACCGTGAACACGGCCGTGAGGAACGTAACCTCGGTCGCAATGGCGAAAATATCCACGGACTTGATATGTTTGGCGCGATCCACGCCTGGTTCAGCCGGCAGGATTCGGACCAGCACGGCCAGGGCGACCGGCAGCAATGAGCCGACGAGCGTAATACGCGGCAGTCGCCGGAGAATCTGCATTTCAAGTCCGTGCGGCGTACGCCGGCCATGCAATTTCCGAAACAGCTTCATCGCTCGAGCATTCTCCGCCGGGCAGTCCGTGGTGGCAAGCCGGCTTACCAGGCCCGCTCGAAGATCAGGCCGAAGATCGGGAACGCCTCGTTGTCTTCGACGACATTGATGCCGTTACGTGGGTCAAATTCCTGTGAGTTGGCGCCGGGACCGCCATAGACATTGATGACGTCAATGAAGGCGATCAGGTCAACCCAGCCGAGTTCGCGGCGGTAGTCGACGCGGACGTTGAGTGAATGGTAGTTCTCGAGGCGCTCCGTGTTCGTGCGCGTCAGCTCTTTCGAATAGCGCAGCGGTTGTCCCGGGCCGAGCACGTCCTCGTTGATGATGAAGTCATCGGTCGGCCGGCCGCTCGCCCACTTCCAGCGTGCGCCGACTTTCCAGCGCTCGTTGATTTCCCAGCTGCCCCCGGCGGAAAAGAAATGCGGACGGTTGAAATCGGCATCGTACTCACCAAGGCCGTCGTTATCGTCGATACGGGCGTCGTTGTAGGCGTAGACGATGTTGCCGAACCAGCCGTTGTTGAAGCGTCGCGACAAGACGACGTCAACGCCGAAATTACGGCCGTCCCCGGCGTTGCTCACGCGCCCACTGGTTCGGCCTTCGGCGACGATCAGGTTGTCGAGCTCCTGGTAGTACGGTTCGACGAGCAGGGTCCAGTTTTGTCCGAACTGCTGCTCGAGGCCAATGCTGTAGTGCGTGATGCGTTCGTTCTCGATATCGAAATTTTCGGGACTGGCCGAGCGCACGAGAAAGCGAGGTGACTGGTAGAAAATGCCGGCCGTTGCGGACAGGCGCCTCCCCGGCGACGGCCGCCAGTTGGCCGCGAGGCGCGGCGACAGCAACGACTCGTCGGAGAAACCATCCTGCTCGACACGCAGGCCGGCGCGCACGTCCCAGTAGTCGAACTCGAAAACCTGCTCACCGTACGCGGCATAGCTGGTCTCGCGTTCCGAAAATTCCGAGTTGACCTCCGCGGGCTGCAGGGTGATGTACTGTTGCCCCGGCGGTCGCGGGTCGGTGCTGCGATAGACGAAGCGATCCCAGTCCTCGCGCAGGAATACGAAGTAGTCGACGTCGGTTTGCCACACCCGCAGCCCGGTCTGGAACTCGCCGAGGCGGTTGCGCGTCGAGAAGTCGCTGCGCCAGCCGATCTCGGTCTCCGCTTCACCAACGGTCAACAGATTCTCGCGCACGGGAATGTCCGCCGGCGGCGTTCCCTCAGGCACCAGGTCCGGGAATGCCTCGCCCTCGCTCGACGTCTTGTCGTTCTCGCGAAAGTAGACCCTGTTGGTCCATTCGCCCGCCGAGCCCACGAGGCGGCGCCAGGAAATACCAACAAGGGCCAGGTCCTGCTCGGTCTCGATCAGGGCGACGTCTTCGAAATCCGGCGACGCCAGGACGTTGTCGATGTCGCGGGTGTATTCCTCCGGAGCGTAGATGCCCAGGAATTCGATGGTGTTGCGATCGTCCAGCTCGGTCACGGTCTTGAGGACGATGTCGGTCAGTTCGGGCTGGCCGATGTCCTCCTCGTCAATGAATTCGAATACCCGGCCGAAGTCGAAACTGCGCGCGGAGAAGAAGGCCGTCGTATCGTCGTGAATACCGCTGGGGCCTTCGTAGCCGAGTTCTACCCCGGCGATATCGACGCGCAGGCTGGCGCTGGGCGTGGGGTTGCCGCCGGCAACTTCCAGTTTCAGCAGCGAGCCCGACCGACCACCGTAGGCTGCGCTCCAGCCGCCCGGAGAAAACTCGGCGCCGGTGATGGAATTGGGCGCGAAGATCGAGAAACGGCCGCCGCCGCCAATATCCTCTTCCTCGCCCAGCGTCTGGTCAAAGTGCACGACGCGGCCGAAAGGCAGCTCGTCGACGAAGATCAGGTTGTCGCGCGGGCCTCGCCCGCGCACCGAAAAGTTGGCGAAGTCGCCCGTGGATACAAGGCCGGGAAGTCCGTCCAGAGCACGCATTACGTCGCTGCCGGCGCCAACTGCGCTGCGCAGTTCCTCGCGATTAAAAAACGAGTTGCTCGCCGCGCCGAACTGATCGGCGACGCGGCCCCTGGCGACGACCACGATTTCGTCGACCGGTCCGTCGACTTCGACGAGTTCGAGCGCGAGTGGCGTGGTTTTACGGCGCGACACCCTGACGCTGGGTTCCTCGACAGTCACTCGGCCGTCGGCCGCGGCAGTCACGTCGTAGAGTCCGGGTTCGAGCGATTCAAAGCTGACGCTACCGTCTTCGCCGGTCGTGTCCTCCCGGGTGTTGCCACCTCGATCGGTAATCGTAATCTCGACGCCCACGAGGGGCCGCCCGGTTTCCGTCGCCCGGGTCTCGACGATCAGGCCGCCATCGTTATCTTGCGCGGCAACGTCGGCCGCAAAAAAGGCCAACCCGGCGACGACCAGCGGCGTCAGGACTGCAGTGCGCAGAATTCGGCTACTCATTACAACTGTCCACTAATACTCAGCACTCATTATGAGCGACAGACGAGCGACCGGGTGTATCAACATGTTTCGACTACTAGCCCAGGCGCTCCCTGAGTTCTTTACGAAAGCGGCGGCTGACGGGCACCGTCGCCTCCGTTCGCAGCCGCGCTTCACCGTCGCCGGTATCGAATGCCACTATCTCCGCGACCTGGTCGAGATTGACGATGGCGCTGCGATGCACGCGCTGGAAGCCCTGGGCCGCCAGTTTTTCGCTGATATTCGTCATCGTGTCCCGCAGCGGGTAGACGCG